>Ga0210006_1001023_pt1 | contig 20009 bp, 26 predicted proteins | sample CryGey02umfilter_2_FD_185452 | JGI IMG/M metagenome (GOLD analysis project Ga0210006, IMG submission 185452) | Groundwater microbial communities from aquifer in Utah, USA - Crystal Geyser 4/10/14 0.2 um filter (SPAdes) (version 3) | ecosystem: Environmental > Aquatic > Deep subsurface >... | reverse complement strand
AGATAGTCATAAAAGAATTAACGACGTCCTGGTGATTTTCCATCCTGAGCATCCTGTGATCGTAAGAAATTCGGATCAACAAGACGTTCAACTCCTTCATTCACGAGATTTCTAAGATTTCCTCGATTTGGACTAGGCGAAGGTTGCGATGAACTTTCAGTCCTTACCGGAGTACTCTGTGCAAAAGTACGACGTGGTAATTCAGTTTGTACTACATTTTCATATCTGCTGACTACAGTGGAAGAACTGCTTGAAGAAGAATCCTCATTGCTTAAAAAAATCACTCCACCGATGATTATAATAATCATCACTTTCCAGAACAATGAACCATTATTCGTATCTGGTGCTTCGGTTATGATTTCTGCGACAGCAGGAGCAGGAGCGGCTACTTCTATTTTCCGAAGTCTTTCCAGGCGAAGATTGTACTCTTGGATATTATTTTGAATTATTTCCAATTCGCGTACGATTTGCTCTGGATCTTCGGCCGTATCAATCTGCGAAACGAGCTGTTCCGCCCTGTTTTTCTCCTGTATCTTCATAGCTTCCAATCCCTGCACGTCATCAACAGAATCCATCGAGGATGCTGCCAATGCGAAATGAGAGGAAAAACATACGAAGACAAGAAAACAAGATACGATGTATTTTGATAATGTATTCCGAGTCATGATGTTTCTCCTTTCAAATTTGATGAATTACATAGATTGTATCGATCTGAGAAGATTCTGGGCTTTTTGCCGAGAAACTTCCCTCTTTTGTTTCGTGGAATCCTTGGAAAAAACAATATTATTGTTATCTTCTTTACATGTTCCCGATATCCATGATTCATTTCCTTCACGACGCTGACATCTGCCGTTCAGTTCATTGTTTTCCCATGTACCGAAAAGCATTGTTCTATTTTTCCAAGCAAGCGTACCCTCTCCATGACGATAACCTCTTGAGAAGTTTCCCGTATAACGACTGTCATTCTTCCTGTATATTATTGTTCCGTAACCGTTGATACAGTTTCCAGAAACACAAGAAACATCGGAAGATACTTTTTTCTGTTCCATGGAGGAACATCCAGAAAGTATCAAGACGAGTACGAGCAAGATAAAGATTTTCATGATATTTCTCCTTTGCTGTATTTGTAAGAATGTTAAAGAGCCGATTTCATCCAATCAATTACTTGAATGAACTTGTTGGGAGTGTATTTTTTAATACAAAGAAAAAAACGGAAAAAGGAAAGAAAAATCCCAGACCGAAGTCTGGGACAGTGTTTCTAAAGAATCGAGAACTTTCCAAGAAATAATTACTGCCGGAAAGTTTCATCGATAAAACGAATTATTGATTTTTCCAAATTTCATATTTATGAAGCCATATAACAGCGGAATCCAGAGCAGTGGTAGCAAGATGATCTGTTTTCCACTTTTCCCCTATATCCGTGATTCGCATTGCTACGCCCTGTTTCTGAAGCCCGAAATTACTCGGAAAATCATAGGTTCTGTTGCGATAATCCTGAATGATATCATCGTCCATAACAACAGGGAGTGGTTGGCAGTTTGGATAAATTTCCGGAAAATAGAGACGGATTTTGTACGCATTTTCACTCGCGGTAAAAAGAGTGCCATGAGCATACAAAGTTCCATTCTCTTCACTCCGATCGATATAGAAATGAAATGCTTCGTATCGTTTCTGAAGATTGGCAATCTCCCGATGCAACCTGGATTCCTGATTCCTATCCTCTTTTACCCAATTAGGCAAAAGATCAGACGAATAAGCCTGTAACATAATATTCTCCTTCGTATGAAAGTTAAAGAGCAGATTTTATTTTTGCGATGTTATAATAGAACTTTCAGGAAAGAAAAAAACGGAAAAAGAAAAGAAATCCCTCAAATTACAATAATTTGAGGGATTTCTAAAAATAAAGGAACGAGAATTATATAATTCTATACTGAAGAGGAATGCAATCTGAAATTCGATAGTTGCTATTTGTTGCATTACGATGTACTTTCCAGAAGGAAACAATGTAATCCCTCTGTCATCCGTATCAACTTCTTCTAAGAATATAGGAATTTCTCGGTTTATTGGACTCGTTGATATTCGATGGAAGCTCGTTGATTATAAACCATGTCAGTACACAAGTATTCACCTCTCTTTCAAATCTTCCTATGGCAGCACTTTCATGATTCAGATCCATTGAACTCGGATGATTCAGATATCCTGGATGTTTATGATAGTTATAATAATTTGTAACACCTGTCATCGTTAATTTCTCTTGTCATATTATTCTCGATTCATCTACGGTCTTATTATGAATTTCAGCATATATTTTCGTTCAAATATGTCAAATTTTGTTCTAAAAAAAAGAAGTTTTGTTCCTTAATATATAATCTGGCGATTTTATTGAAAATGAACCACCGGTAAGAGTCATCTCCTCCATAGTCGGATTTACAAGGTTTTCAAATCGAAGAATTCCATCTTGTAATCCATAACAGCTCTGGAACCAATATCCTCCAGTTTCCGTATTATTCTCAAGTACATACGGATGTTCGAGCTGTTGGTACATACTCTTTAAATCCTGTTCATTCACTTCAATCGTATGAAGTGTGAGCATCTCTTGATTCTTTATCTCATCCCTTTTCTTGAGAGTTTCTATGAACATTTTCTCGAAGACGATTGCCGTTTTCTCTGGTGATGTCAAAGTCTCGGTAATAGTGGATTTTTTCTTTTTGTTATCAAACCAAGAAAGTTCTATTTTTCAATCTCTTCCAGGAGATTGTTCATAGGAGGCGATGAATTCTCAGCCGAGAGTCTTTTTCCTGAAGATAACTTTTCAGAAGATATCTTCTGAAAGTTTTGATTCATTTTCGATGACTGTAAATCAAAAATGAGTCTGTGTTACTCTTGTAAAAGTAACGAAACGATTCATTCGTTCTTCCTCTTCATTCGTAAGTTTCTTTTCGACTTCTTCCGTTGGTACTTCGGCTACTTTAGGAGTACTTATCGTTTGTTCCGGAGTTGATCCACTATTATTCTGACCAGAATCCGGATAACATATAATCTCGGATACCTGTGTCGGTCTCGTCTCTCAAACAGGAACTTGTTTTTCCGTAGAAGAAGGTCCGGATTCCGGTACTGGAGCAGGGCCTATGGTTGTTTCTCGTGATTGAACGGTTTCCGATGAGGAAGCAGGAACAGTTTCTGGTGAAACTTTCTTATTTTTGAATTTCGTCCATCAGAACCAAGCGAGTACACCGGTTGCGATGGTTACACCTAATCCTTTCACCCATCCGAATCCATTGGACTCTGGAACAACTTCTGTTGGAATCTGAGGTGACATGACTGTTGCGGGTCCAATTTCTGGAATATTTGTCAAAGGCTCAGAAATATAAGTTCCATTTACTGAGAATTCCGTACCGTACGTTTTCTGTAATATCTCGGCAATCTGTCATTCGGTGAGATGTCAGGCAACCGAATCAACTCCTTGTCATTCGGTGAGCAGATTCATATCTTTCATCGTCTGGACGATAGCACCGTCCGGATTACGAACGAGTTCATATACGGAAGTATTGAGCTTTTTTAATAGACTGGAATGATCTAAATCGATGCCCTGTTTGAGTCCTTCAACTCTTCGTACTGCCTGTTCCAGTGTTATATATCCTTGCTTCGGATAATCCGCTTTGATATCATCGAATATATTCTGTATGAAAGGTTTTGCAATGCACATATAAGCTGAGGAAGTCGGAGTATTATCCAAAATATTTGCCACTTTCGATTTTACGAGACTCATTGTTTCATTGCTATTAGTAGCGGCTTCTACGGCATGAGTTCCACCGATGAGCCCAATTCCTATACCAACCACTCCTGCAATGATTTTCTTCGCAGTCTTTTTTATTTGGTTGGATTTTTTCGCTTTTTCCATTTCTTGCTCAATATCTTCCTGAGTCAAACTCTCGCTCAATTCCTTATGAATATTCCGAAATTCATTCTCTAGATCCTGTGTCGATTCTCCTGAATCGATTCTAGAAACAAGTTTTTCTAATTTATTTTTCGTAAGTTTATTATTTGCCATATCCAAAGCGGCATCCGTGGCTATGTAACCACCGAGCGCTCCGAGAATAGCTCTGGTTGCGATAAATCCTCCTGCAACAACAGTAGCTCCCGTAGCGGTCGCTGCAATTGCTCCTCCGGCAAGTGCTATACCGGTCACGAATCTTGCAATCTTATGTTTGTTCCAGAGAGTTTTGAATCTGTCGTAAACGACCGCGGAACTTTTTTGTTCCTGTCTTTCAAGCATCTTATCGATGTTCTTGATTTGTTCCAAAGCAATCGCTGGAGAATCGATGTCAGTTGTATTATTTTTCATAGTGAATGAATTATGAATAGATAGTATATGTTGAATAGCTAGAGAATATACTCGTCGATGATTTTTTTCTGTTCTTCGGGAGTTTTACGGAAAATAGGAGTTGCGAGAATCTCGAGAAGCTGCTTCGTTTCCTCCTGAATCGCAATTTTGTTGAAAATAAGATCATGATACAGACTGTCGAATACCGAACTGAAGTAGTCATAAGTTGTGCGCATATCGCCGTTCGAATCCTCGATGAGCTCATTTGCGATTCATTTCATAAGCGCTCGCAGATCGGTTCTCGTCTGAGCACGTATGAATTTCACGAGTTTTTCCGGATTCTTGAATCCTTCCTTGTATACCATAATAAAAGTGGGTTGCCAGTTAATGGAACCCACTATATGTTTTGACCTAAAGAAAAAAACGGAAAAAGGAAAGAAAAAATTTAAAACCCTAATATCTCACCAAACAATTTACTGTGTATTCCTTGAGAAATTCCTCACCGAAAAGAAATGGAAGATTCACGACACAATTTACAGAAGAAACTTCTCATCCAAGTCTTTTGACAAGTTCACAAGCTGCTCGAGCTGTTCATCCAGTGGCTAGAAGATCATCGATAATAGCAACTTTATCTCCGGGTTTTACTGCATCGATATTAAGTTCGAAAGTGTTTTTTCCATATTCCAACTCATAATCGATCGATATGGTTTTATATGGAAGTTTTCCGGCTTTTCGTACTACCGCAAGCGGTTTATTGAGTTTATATGCAAGTGCTCCAGCAAAAAGAAATCCTCGTGCATCAAGTCCGATAATGACATCTGCGTCCTGAATCAGAAGAGCCAATTCATCCACACAAGCCCGAAAAACTTCGGGTTTCTGTATAAGAGTCGTGATATCTTTGAAATTTATTCCTGGTTTTGGAAAATCTATGACTTCTCGTATATGCTGTTTATAATCCATATGAAATTATTTTACAATAAGAATTAAAAAAACTTTAACTCGGATATACAAGATTTTGTTCCTTGATATCAAGAAGAATTTCATTGAGATATTTATTTGCTAAAAACTTCGCCATAGGCAAATTCATATCGAGATAATTTCCGCAATCCTTGGCGCTCTGTCCAGGTATATATCACTCGAAATCCTTTATGAATGCAAATAATTCCTGCAATAGTGGAACAATTTCTTTTGAAGAAAAATCTCCATTCAAGAGTAAATAAAATCCTGTTCTACATCCCATAGGACCAAAATATACTATCTTGGAACCAAATTCTGTATGATTTCTGAGAAATGTTGCTGCGAGATGTTCGATTGCATGCATTTCGGCAGTATTCATAACCGGTTCAAAATTCGGCTTCGTCATCCGAATATCAAAAGTAGTAACAGTACTATTTCCGACATTATCCTTTCTAGATACATATACTCCTGGAAACATTCGGAGATGATCTATCATAAAACTTGCTATTTTTTCCATATTTACGAGTATTAAAATTTAAAATTCTTTCAATGAAATTGATTATAGGAATAATTCCTATTTTAACAATATTTTTTCTAAAACTTTCAGGCTGTTCTGCATGGCGAAATCGAGATTTCCCATATGAGCATCTATCGCATCATTATCAGCTCCGTCGCTTATGGCTTTTATAAAAATACATTTATCGAGCATATTGTATTCTCGAGCTATAGAAGCGATGGCAAATGCTTCCATTTCTATAACATGAGCGGAAAATTTCTCTCTGAGTTCCAGAACTTTTTGTGCATCGTCGATAAACTGGTCTCCCGTCAAACAAAAAGCATTATTAGATACGGAAAAATCAAATCAATCAATACTGTAATTTTGAGGAGAAAGTATAATTTCTTTTTTAGCGTAATCCAGATGTGGTCCATCGAACGGAAGATACATATCGTGCTGAACTATCTTGGAAACAAAAAAAACATCCCCGATTTTTGCTTCATTTCCGAGAAGACTTCCAGTAATTCCGATATTTATCATATTGCTTACTTGATAATTCTCCAAAACATATGCTGTACCAAGCGCTGCTTGAATCTTCCCGATACCAGCAAGAGCAAGAACCATAGTTTCATTTTCATAAATAGAGAGTGTATGAAATCTCTTCACTTCCTGGAGATTATATTGTTTTATAATATGATCCGCTTCTTCTTTCATAGCAGTAATAATGGCTATTTTCATAACAAAATATCAATATAAAATAAAATTCTCGCCGATTGTACGGAGATTTCCTAAAAAGTCATTTTTTTATCAAAAAATACAGGAAGCGAGAGAATATATTTTGAAATTCTCTTGTTTTTCATACACTATCTTCATTATAGTCTTACTCTTCCCTACTATTATGCAACGCTTTTTCTTCTCAAATCTCCCGCTTGGAAAAAATATCGTTATCCAGGAAGATTCTTTTGTTCATCAGATTTCACGGGTTCTTCGGTCAAGTGTCGGAGATTGTATTATTCTGTTTAACGGCGATGGACAGGAATACGAGTACCGGATTGATTCTATAACCAAGAAAGAAATAGGATTGGTATTTGAGAAATCTTCTACAAATACGTGCGATTCGGGAGTTTCTATACGACTCTATCAGGCAATGCCCAATAAATATGAGAAAATCGAGTATATTCTCCAGAAATGAGTGGAAGTCTGAATACAGGAATTCGTATTCTTTCGGTCAGAGAGAAGTCAGAAACTTTTGATGAATGAGAGGAAAATAGAACGATTCCGGGAAATAGTCCGCGAGGCGACAGAACAATGCGGAGCAAATAAACTTCCAAGTATATCTTTTCTCGAGGAAAAAACTCCCATTCCAGAAGATGGACAATCCTATGTACTTCATACAGAAGGTAAAAACAGTAAACATTTACGCGATATTGGTACGGAGAATTCGCCAATCAACATCTTCATCGGACCCGAGGGCGGATGGTCAAGTGCAGAGATTTCTTCTTTTGAAGAAAAAGACGTTCAACGGATTCATCTCTGAGAACGAATCCTCAGAACCGAGACAACAGGACTCGTCGTTGCGTTCTTCCTGATGCAGAAGTAAACAAAAAAATAGCCAACTTTCGTTGGCTATTTTTTTGTTTTAAATTCCGAGTTTATCACGGAGTATATTAATCTCATAAAAAAGATTTTGATCTTTTTTGAGAATAGTTTCAAGTTTCTTGCATGAGTAGAGAACAGCACTATGATTTCGTCCGGAGAAGATATTTCCGATACGTTCATAGGTATAATTCATCCGATTCTTGAGGAGATACATAGCCACCTGACGTGGAATCATATTTTCTTTCTTACGATCATCTCAGAGAATATTTCTCTTCTCTATACCGAAGTGTCCGGCAACCGCATCGAGGAGTTCTTCATAGGTCTTGATGGAAGCTGCCATCTTCTTGGTGGAATTTCCGATGAGAGAATCGGTAATGGAAAGTTTATTGAGTCGTCGTGCGACATTATCAATCGTTGGAGGGATATTATGAAGCTCGTATTCGGCGATTATCTGATTGAGCACTCCTTCTATCTCTCGAACGTTCGCACCGAGGTTATAGGCGATGAATTCGGCTACTTCCTGGGGGAGGATAAATTCTCGTGCGCGAGCTTTTTCCTGAAGGATAGCCAGACGAGTCTCGAAATCTGGGATTCCGATATCGACGATGATTCCCCATTCGAAACGACTTCTGAGTCGTGGCTCTAATGCAGTGAGTTCCTTTGGTGGTTTATCTCCTGAGAGGATAATCTGCTTATTGTTTTCGTACAGTGTATTGAAGATGTTGTAAAGCACTGTCTGAGTCTGATCTTTTCCAGCGAGAAACTGCACGTCATCGATAATGAGAACATCAATGGATTGGTATTTTTCCTTCATACGATCCACGGTTCGTTTCTTTACACTCTCGATATAATCGCTCAAGAATCTATCTGCCGTTGTATAGATAACTTTCTTATCTTTGTATCGTTCTTTGATAGCATTACCAACTGCTTGGAGGATATGGGTTTTCCCGAGTCCAACGTCTCCGTAGACAAAAAGTGGATTATACGCGCTTCCTGGACGACGAACGACTGCTTCGGCAGCAGCATGAACAAGCTGATTAGATGGTCCGATAATGAAATTCTCGAGACGGTATTTACTATTAATAATTCGACTATTGATTCCTTCTACCATTTCAGTACCAGGAATCTCTTCTTTTTTCTTTTTGGAGGTAAGTTCTTTGTATTCTACGGCACAATCTATAACACTGCTGTTCGATGGATTGTCTATATTCTTATCTACACAGAAATCTATAACGGAAACTGTTGGACTGATTTTCTTGGAAGCAGAGAGGATTTCATTAAAAAACTTATGTGCAAGATTGTCTCGCATAAAACTCGAAACCACTCAAAAAACAATTTTTTCCGGAGTTTGTTCCAAAAGAGATATTCTTTTGAAATACGTGAGGAAATCCTGTTTTCTGAGGGTGGTCGTAAGTTCTTTGATAATCTCCCTGAGAAGAGAAACGTCTATATTTTCCTGAGGCATAAATTTTGTTGGAAATTTTTTCGTAAAATAGAGTCGTTGATGTGTTAGGTTTATTCATTTTCCTCTCAATGTCAAAAGATAAAATTCACTTGACACGGAAAGTTGTATACATTATTTATTCGTTAATGAAATTCTTCCCTTTGTTAAGGTAAAAACAAACGATTTTCGGGACATTTTTCTGAGAAAAAAGACTCGGAAAAATCGCCAAAAAAAATCAAAAAAATCGCATATCTGGAAATTACCAAAATATGCGATTTTATATATGAAATTATCGAACTTCTTTGAGACGAGCAGCTTTTCCTTTCAATCCTCGAATAAAAGCAATATTGCTTCGTCGAACCTTGAAAGATCGGAGAATTTCAATCTTGGAAACTCCTGGGGAATAGATTGGGAAGATTTTCTCAATTCCTACACCGTCAACATCTTTACGAACAGTAATAGTTTTATCAAGAGTTGTTTTTCCATGAGTCTTAATAACAAGACCTTTGAATCTCTGAATACGTTCCTTTGAACCTTCTTTGATTATCTGATATACTTCCACTTCCATACCAGTAGTAATTTCTGCTCTTTCATCCTTAATGGAATCTTGTTGGATAGTTTGAATAAGTTTTGCGTCCATAATGTATGTAATAAACAAAATAAAAATGTGTAATTCACGAACGGGAGAAGTATATAGAAAAAATAGAAAAAGCAAATTTAGTTTTGTTTTTTATCTGTCAATCCTGGGAAAGTTCACTGCTTCTTGTAAAATACTTGATTTGAAGCAAAAAAATCGTACAATCCGAGACATATAATCCTCTTTACTCCCCTATGTTTCATTTTACCAGAAAAACGAACGGTTTTACTCTCATAGAACTTATGGTAGTTATAACCATAATCGGCATTCTTTTTGTCGGATCCTATGTTCCTTACGATTATTACAGCAGACTCTCAAAAGTACGAATCTCGGCAGAGAGAGTCCATCAGACATTGGAAAATGCAAAACTTCTCGCACAAAATGGACTAATTTTCTCGGGAACGTCGAAAAATGCGAATGTTTGAGTCCTTTTCGAAAAACATTCAAACGTTGTCCGTATGTTTGCATTTATTCCTGGAACCCGTTCTATAACAGAAAATGAAAATACGGAGATTCTTAATACTTTCCATTTGGAAGACGGAGTAAATATAACAACTTTTTCTCCGGATAATGATAAAATCTTTGTGGAATTCAGCGCGCCGAAAGGCGAAATGGAAATCTATAGAAATATGACGGAAACCGGAGCAAACTTTGAGATAGGAATCGGATGGAAAACTACAACGAATGGAGCATTGTATAAAACAATAAAAATAGAGAGATAATTTATATAACCAAATACTGAACATATGCGAAAAAATTCCAAAGGATTTACCGTATTGGAACTCATGGTAGGGATAGTAATCTTCACTCTTGGTTTTCTCGGGGCTTATCTTCTTATAGAGAGTGCGAACAGCGTCTCTCTCCAATCGAGAGACGAAATCATCGGATCTAATATTATGCGGGAACAGATAGAGCTTCTGAAGAATCTTCGAGATACCAATTGGATACAATTCAAGAATTGGAATTCCATAGAACTTGCGAAACTTCCGATCGAGATGGATACAACTCTCAAAACGAATACTTACTATACTATAGAAAATAATTTTTCCTGAGAAAAAAACATACGTATTAAAAAGCTCATCAATTTTTCCAATGAACAAAATTCCATTTTGTCCGAATTCCAGAAAACAAATACTTCCATTCGTCTTTGTATAGATTCTCTTGGACGATATACTCACGATTGTAATACCTCCAATACCAAAACAAATTTTGCATCTTTCTTGTTTCTTGAGCCTCTTGTAACCCAAAATACCAATACGAACGTTTCCATTCCGGTAGAAAAGGCTTACAAAGTTACGGTTTTTTTCGTAAGTTTTGCTAAATGATACCGTATTCAGAGTATGAGTACGATTATCACTGATTGGAAGAATCAATAATTCCCATTATTACTTTTTATGAACAAATCATTTTTCTGTAAAACACAAACATCTACGGTCAAAAATCGTACAGCTTTTACACTTATAGAACTTATCGTCTCTATCACGATTCTTTCAGTGATAATGCTTGCTGTATTTGAGATTTACAGCAATATATTACAGATCAACAAACGATTGGAAGTAATGCGAACAATTCAGGAAAATGTCCGAAATATCACCGAACAGATAGCGAGCGATATTCGGGAAAAATGAATCGATTTTACTTATTATGATGGATTTTCTCCAGAAAAAACCAATAATTATACGGGGAATGGGAATATTCTTCTCGCCATCAAATGAGGAGATAAATACTATCCGATGAAAGACAGTGTCAGTGGACCGATTCTCTGTAGCGAAACGGATCAGAAAGATATGAAAATCCATTGTTATATAGGAAAAGAAGATATTTCCGGAAATAGAAAAGCCGTCTCCGATGATCGTGTTCGTATTGAAAATATCCGTTTTTTTCTCTCGGGAAACACTGGTGAATCGTCAGTAACCAATCTATCACAGGAAGGGAAAGTAACTATTGTACTTTCTCTCGGAATCGAAAACAAAGCCGGTGTTAGTAGTGAAATCGCGAAAAATTCCCATATGTCCATAGAAACAACCATAAGCGAAAAAGTTTATAAGAAAAACTAAGGTTATTCGAACTGTTTATTTCCAAGCTTTAGAAAAATGATATACTCCCCTCTTCAAAATAAATCTGGTTTTTCCACTATTATTGCGATTCTCTTAACTGCTTTTCTCACGATTCTTTCAGCGGGTATTTTGAATCTTTTTATGGTAGAAAATAAAATGAATCACTTTCTTTCGGATGGGGTATCTGCTTATATGAGCGCCGAATGAGCTCTGGAATACAGTCTCCTCAAGAGTTCCAATCATCGCGAGGGCTTCTCGGATATTATAACAGATTCCGATAAGGAATCAGAATTACTCCAAAGTATTTCTTCCAAGAAGAAAACTTCTATTTCTAGTATACTTCGAGCTTCCGATACGAGCTATACAGGAACTATCGCACCAGGGAATTTCGAACTCATACCGCTCTTTTATGACAAAGGGGAACGTATCCAAAGTTCTGCTAAGAATCCAAACAAAGACACCTCCGCTATTATAAAAACTATTTCTTTTATCGTTTCGCAGGATGGAAATCTTGCCTGGAATATCATCGGAAATGATTCGACTGGAAAGACATATGGAATTGCTGGAACAGGAGGTGTGAATCAAAGTTTCGGAAATGATTCGAATGCCTATTTCAAAAAAGGCTTCAGCAAACAAATAAATACAAATAATCTTATGACAGCAAATACGCAGATGATTGATCATTTTCTTGCAACTTATGAAAACAACTATCTCATTCTTTCCAATATTTCCGATAATCCTATTACCTATCATATTTCTGGTTCTGATGGATTTACACTTCCAGAACGATCCTTTATTGCTTCCAGTACTGTCGGAAAAAGTAAACAGAATATCGATTTTCAAGAAAACCGTTCCCAGCTTTTCGATATCTTGAAATACAGTATTTTCAATAAACAATAAGAACTTATGAGAGTTTAAATATCTTCTTATACTCATCATCTACCGAAAAATATTTCCAAAATATATCCGAAAATTTCTCCTGGAGTATTCTTTTTCGAAGCCGGTAGTTGTTGTGGTGTCAAAGTAAACCAAGATATGAATTGACCTGAGAGAGTATCATATCTATCTCGGACTTATTGAGTATTTCTGTACTTTCCAGTAGGGTGTTAATTCCTTGTATGGTAGAGTAGAAATTCCCTTTCGTGCGGTTTAAAATATATGTCCGAGTATATCGGGAAAAGGTCGTATGTAGCCATGATGTATTTTGAGCGAGAAAGAGATAAACAAAATCCCCCTTATTCAGGAGGTATCTCGTCATCAGATACATTTTCGTGCTCGGAAAGGGAAAAGAGTCAAAGTGACAAAGAGTCGGATACTCGTCTACACTCGTTTATTATCCAAGAAAGAACGGGCAAAAAACCCATGACCACGGTCACTTCAGCTGCCATCCGCACTACCAAAGTCCTGAAGGAAGTAAACGCATTGCGCGATGTCATCACCATTAGGAGAAGAAGACCAGAGGTGCACGACAACACCCTCACCGTCGAACTCGCCATTGCCCGCATTGCGGAACCCTGCAAGTGGAATATTCAAAGCTTTTGCTTTTTCGATACAATTTCAGGGTACGGAATTTACCATCTGGAGAAGTTCATCTCGAGTTGGGTAATATTCACCTCGATGTTCGATTTCTTTTTTCGCTCCTTCGTAGTTATAGAACCAAAGAGTTTTTCCATCGATTTCTTTTGACCATGCCTGAGGTGCAGTACGAGAAGCTTTCTTTGCATTGATTTCAATCTCTCCTTTTGGAAGCGTTGGTTCTCCGAGATTCTCTTTCGATATCTTCCATCCGTCTACTTCAAGATGAGTACCTCGGTCGATGACTCCAGTTATTGATTCTGGAACCTTGATACCCCCATCTTCCATAATAACATTGGCTCTTGTATTCATGACAGTATTCAGAGCCTCAGCTTCGGCTTGATGTACTGTTTTAAGTACTATTTGATCGCTTTCTGGAAGTCCAAGAAATGCATCTTTCGCTTCTTCCGAAGTATAGGTACGAGAAGTGGAGTTCATATAAAATATGAGTAATAAATTAAGTTAACTTTCTTATATTACACGAAAATGTATTTTTTTGCAAAAAGATGATGACGAGATTTGAAAAATCCCGATTTTATGAGGAATCAAGGCGATAAACTATGCGATATGCGACTGTATAGACATTTTAGTATCGGTCAAGATTAAATTGTGATTGATTATATATAAAAGCTGAAAATGTCAATAACTTGCCCGGTAATTTTATTCTATCCTATCTATTCATGAGCATATAAATAGCATTCGCCACTTCTGCTCTGGTAATAAATGTATCCGGTTTAAATGAATTGAGAGAAAAATCGATGAGCGATTCAGTTTTTGCAAAAAGCGCATATGGCGCATACCAGGTATCGACCGCAACATCATCAAATACTGGAAATGAGACCATATCGAGCGATTCGGTATAGAAAGTATTTATGATAATCTTGAACGCTTCAGCCCGAGTAATAGGATTATTCGGTCGGAAAGTTCCATCTGAATATCCTCCTATAATTTTATTCGCTTTGGCCGTATTGGCATACGGAGCCTGCCAAGAAGCAGTATCAATATCAGAAAAATAATTCTGTCCATCGGACACGAGCACAGTTCCTGCAGCACCGAATACCATTTTGAGAAGTTCTCCACGGGTAATGGTCGCATCAGGAAGAAACTTTCCATTATTTCCTGCGACGATATTTTTATCTTTCAAAAAATTGATTGCCGTAACATAGGGCGTATCTGCGGAAACATCTGAGAATCCAGACGAAGAAACCGTTGGTTGTACTGGAGTCGGAATCACATCAATAGTCGGTGCAATACTTGCGATAATAGTACTAGAAATTACTATTGGGTCACTTCCACGCTCCGCAACCTGATCAAGGTATACGAGCGGATTAACTGTATATTTCCGAGCTTCATCAATCCCGAGTCCTTTATTGACCGCATCGAAGAAACCAAGTCCTGCTGTATTCGCTTGAGCGAAAGTAAATGGCCAATACGGATGAAATAAAGCCTCAGATCGATCTATCTGAAAATGTAGATGTTCTCCTATGGAATTTCCCGTACTTCCCGTTTGTCCGATAATATCACCTTCTTGAACCAATTGCCCCATAGCGACCGAGCACACTGAAAGATGAAGATGACAAGAATACAAAGTTGTTTTCAATCCGAAATCGTTTGGATCAGGAACATTATCATGTCGAAGAATGATATAGTTTCCATTCGTAGCGTTATTCCCTACAATCTGCACAACTCCGTCGAGACAAGCAAAAACAGTGTCGTTCGGAGCAACCGGAACGATATCGACTCCTGGATGACTTCCGTGTCATTCTGAATAATCTCCGGCGATATAATTCCCAAGATATACTGTGGTGTAAGTATCGGTTGTGGCAGCAAGATTATCCGGATCATATTTTGATTTTGTTCTGAGTGGATACATATCTTGTATAAATTAAGAAGTAACACATATTATTTTAATCATCTTTTTCATCTTCCGCAAGTCGAAATTCAAAATTGTCCTCGACAAATTTTCATTTCAGTGCAGAAAGGCATCGAACGACGTTATTGTGCCAATTAGAGGAGGAAGATGCATAAATAGACCCCTTCTTGTTTCCATATCGAGAAAGCTGATCAATAGTGGTATATTTCCCGAGAAATTTATTATTGAGAGTTTTCGTCATCCAATATATCCCCTGTCTCGCACTTATGAATTCATATGTTCCTCCAGAATCAGTATTTCCGATATTTCCAACATTGAAACCGGTTTTCAAATGATTTCCGAGTCCAGATTCTGCAAGTCCGACGCACATAAGGAAACTCGGATCAATCTTCCCTCCGACCGCTTCTTCTGTCCATACATCATGATTTGAAAATGAAGGAGATGCATAATTGGCTAGGAGATATTTTTGACGTTCGATTTCATCCGAACCAGCGATAAGGAATTTCGAATATTTGGAAATATTCGTTTTGTTTCCGTAACGAGTTTTTAAATCTTCAACGAATTTGTATTGATATTTTCCTTCTATGCTATCGTACTGAAGTTTCGTAAGATCGAAATAACGAAGTGGATCAATAGATTCACGGTTCTTATAAAGTTCAAAATGAAGATGTGCTCCACTCGTCATAGGACCGGCACCGAAAGTACCTGGAGTACCGCCGGTTCTTGCAAAGAGCTTCCCTGTATCGACAAAATCGAATTTGTTTATGAGTACTTCTGATATATGTCCATATACCGTCACAAATCCGTTCGAATGTTTTAGTGCGATATATCCATATCCAGTAGCTGTTGGTGGTTGAATAAAATAAACATATCCTGCGGCAGGTGCTACTATGTCAGATCCTTGTGGCATAGGGATATCAATTGCTTCATGATCACTTCCAAGTGATTTAAAATAATCTTCATCGTGAAAATACGTAGAAACACGAGTCGCATCAACTGGCCAAATAAGAGGATTCTGGATATTTTCATCAATAGGATAATCGATAAGCTTTTTTTCTGCTGTATAGAATTTCTGGAGATCGGAACAAGAATCTAGAAGTGTTCCTGAGGCAGTAAAACTATATCCTGAAGCTGTTGTTGCTACAGTTTCTCCACTTCCATTACTTCCTCCTACTATATCGCATTGATATTTGTCTCCGAGACGAGCAAAGACACTCGTATATTCTTCGGAAATATTCGCAATACGGATTTGTATTTTTTCCTCACTTTCCTGTTTCGTGGCGATATATTGATTATAGAGAGCTTCTTGTCCTTTTGTTACTTCAAGGATTTGTTCCTTATATTGTTTTTGTGCAGAAATATCACGATTTCTTGCAATAAGCTCTCCTCGAAGTCGAACATTTGCAAGCTTCTCTTTTTTAAGAGATTCCTTATTGTAATAATATTCTTTTACGAGATCACGATGTATCTCGATAAAATTCTGTCCTGCCGTTTCAAGAATCGATTTGTAGTGGATATCATTGAAAATCTCTCCAAGATTCCCATCGTTCAGGATAATACTTCGAAGCACATCGATATTCTGCGCTCCATCATATACAAGATCTCCTTTTGTATAGATATACGTAAGATAACGAAGAATGGATGTTTTATTTTCTTCTATTTTCGCATTGAGTTCCTCGATATGCATAGCATATTTTGCGATTTCGCGATTCTTATCAGTAATAAGTTCTTCTGTATCAGAAATGTATTTTTCTGTTTCGGAAATACTCGCATCCAAATCAGCAATCATTCTCTTAAGGGTAAATTTTTCACGAGTCACTACTCGTTTCTGTTGTTTATATTGTTCTTTGGAAGAATCGATTCGTTTCAGAATATCACTCAAACTATTCATCTTGCGTTCCGCATTAAAAAGCCCAAGTTCATCATCAGATGAAAATGGCACATTTTCAAAAAGCAATACCTCCTGTTTCTCTTTGAAACTATCGAGAATCTGAGTAGTCTGAGATTTCTTGAGTCCGACAATCGTTGTCGAATCTCATTGTTCCGCCTGTACAAAAGACGGAGCATAGGTTCCTGTAAGGAAAAAAGAAAGACTGAGAAATGTAATGAATCGTTGTATTTTTTGTTTTTGCATAGCGCTTATCAAGGTTTTTTTATAGAGAACACATTTAGTGTACCATATAATTTGGTATTTTGCCAAGAAAATGAATTGACAAAATAGAGATTTTATATTCTCTCGAAAACGAGAAATACTCGTTCTTGTTCTCCAATCTTATAATCCTCCACTCCTACGAGTTTCAATCCAAGTCTTTTCAAAATCTGTTTTCCTTCGGCAAGTTCGTCTGGACTTGCAAGTTTGTAGAGGATAATCTGACCGCCTGGAGCGAGAAAAGGTTCTGCCCACTCAAGGATTTGCGGAAGATAGGCTGTTGCTCGTGAAACTACGAAATCAAACTGTCTCTTATATTCAGGAAGCTTTGCAACTTCTTCGGCACGAGCCTGAATCGCTCGGATTCCAGTAAGTCCGAGATTTTCGATAAAATGATTCATGGCACGGACTTTTTTTCCGACAGAATCCATAAGGGTAAAATCTACTTCTGGAAAAAGCACTTTCAAAGGAATCCCCGGAAAACCTCCGCCACTTCCGATATCGAGCACCTTTCCACGAAGTTCCACCACATTTCCAAGCATAAGAGAATCGATGAAATGTTTCTCAATAATCCCCTCGGGAGTACGAATGGCAGAAAGGTTTGTATGAGCATTGTATTCCATAAACAGACTCAAAAACTTCCGAAAAATTACTTCTTCGGAAGGTTCGAGTTCAATGTGGTACTGGGAAAAAAGAGAGAAGTGAGACATATTATTTTACGATCGATACTTTTAAAACCCCAGAACTATGACTCTCGAGTCGAACTTTTTTTCCGACTGCGAAATCAGGAGTTTCGGAATCTTCCTCGACGAGGTAGTCGACTCCGTCGATCTTGACTTTCCAATCCGTTCCAACCCGTTCGAGGTGAAACTTCTGTCCGATGTGTGCATCAATTCCTAATTTGAAATCAGGAGTATTTGGTTTGAGATACTTTGGAAGAAAATACGCAAAAACCGCTGAAACCATCACAAGAATAATTCCTTGTACTATTGTCATAGTAATATCACCAGTTATATATACATACAATGCTAATACAAAACAAGCGACACCTATGGAAAGTCCATAGAAGGTTGCTGTGAGCATCTCGATCAAGAGAAAGAAAACTCCGGAAGCAAGATAAATATAGAAGAGATTGGACATAAATTAGAAGTTATTAAAAAATTATTTTATACCAAAACTTTTCGAAATACTTGTGAGAATATCCGAATCGAGGACATATTTCGTATTTCCTCCACCGAGAGCATTCTCGATAACTTTGAGTTGCTCTTTGGTTACCGCCTGTCCCTTGAAGAACTCCTGTGCAGCATTGGATTGAAGTTCAAGAGCCTTCGCGTCGGCTTCAGCAATAGCAACAGTTGCCTGTGCTTGTCATTCTGCCTGAAGGATTTGAGATTGTCGTTCTCCTTCTGCCTGAAGGATTTTTGCTTGCTTATCCCCTTCATTCTTGGTAATCTGAGATTGTTTATATCCCTCTGCTTCGAGGATGAGAGCTCGTTTTTCTCGCTCTGCTTTCATCTGTTTACTCATAGAATCTTGAATATCTTTTGGTGGTTCAAGTTTCTTGATTTCGACACGCATTACCTTTACTCCCCATTTTCCGGTTTCACGATCAAGTGACTCGAGAAGTTTCGCATTGATGGTTTCTCGATTCGAAAGTGTCTCATCAAGCGCCATAGTTCCGAGAACCGAACGGAGACTCGTCTGAGCAAGATTGATAACCGCCATAAATACATTAGAGATCTCGTATTGCGCTTTGGTCGGATCATTAATCTGAATATACACAATCCCGTCAACAGCTACTCCAACATTATCGCGAGTAATAATCTGTTGTTCTGGGACATTGATCACCTGTTCTCGAATATCGATTTTTCGAAGTGTCTCAATTCCAGGAAACAAGAAAACGATACCAGGATTCGCTGTTTTGGTATATTTTCCAAGAAATTCAATAAGTCCTACTTCTCCTTGATTTACTTTTTTTATAAACATCGGTACGACAATCGCGAGAATAACCAATAGTACAATAAGTGTTGATCCATCCATAAAAAGATTGATTAAAATATAAAAACGATGTAATTGTATACAAAGGATTTGTAAAATCAAAAAGAAAGTCCAGAAAACAAAATAAGCGATTATAAGTCGCTTATTTTGTTTTCTACTGTGTTTTTTAGAGAGTTGGACAGGCAGCAAAAGCACAATTTGGTCCAGTTCTTCCAACAGAACTTCCATCTGGACAGAGTTTCGCTTCTTGAGTACAGATATCTTGTACTATTCCTGTCGAACAAATTCCATCATAAAGATATCGTGCACGATCTGCTTTCCATGTAGTATAACTTGTGTATGTTTTGGGTTGTGGCATCATCTGTATACAAGCCATTCATTCAGGACAAATAGGCATAGGAGGTTGTGCACAAAATGGAAGCGGAGGAAGAATATCTTCACAGAAACTGGTATCCTTAGTATTAGTGGATGTTTCTTTGAGAGATTGTATTCATTGGGTTAAACTATTAAGTATGGCTAGGTTCCACATATTACCCGCATATTTCAAACGTAATTGATCTACTTGTCCTAGTATTCTCTCAATATAAAGATTCCATAATTCACTTGAAGCAAAATTTATTCGTTTGGCTTCTAATTTTGAAAAAATAATATCAAGTTTTGTTTGAATAATCGGAGTAATAAGTCATGCTCCTGTTACACTAACCGGTGTATTGGTAGTTATTGTTGCTGTTGCTTGATTCACTACAAACAATCCAATTATCAAAGAAAGACCAATAATCCCTCATAAACTTTTACGATTCATATGCGGTAATAATTATATGTACAATATAGGCAGGTTGTGTAGAAAAATTACTTCGTAAAATATCACAAGTTAGGGATATTATAGACAAACAAGATTTT
>Ga0210006_1001022_pt1 | contig 20026 bp, 24 predicted proteins | sample CryGey02umfilter_2_FD_185452 | JGI IMG/M metagenome (GOLD analysis project Ga0210006, IMG submission 185452) | Groundwater microbial communities from aquifer in Utah, USA - Crystal Geyser 4/10/14 0.2 um filter (SPAdes) (version 3) | ecosystem: Environmental > Aquatic > Deep subsurface >... | reverse complement strand
TTTTGAACAGAACTGATGGCGCGCTTCGCGCGCCAAACTGAACGCTCGAGCGGGCAAAAAGGAAGGGGGTTGGGGGGAAGGAATCCCGTGTCGCGGCACGGGACAAGCTTTTGCCCGCCCTCGCTTTCCGATTCCGATTTTTCCGCCGCTGCCGAATTTCGTATTTCGCTTTGCGAAATGCGCCGCCAAAAGAAAAGATGTTGTGTTTGCCCCGCCCGCTCATACGCGGGCAACGATAAGGAACTCCCTAAAATTTGTTTGCTTAAATTCATATTATTTGGTAGTATAATAATACAGATAATAACCTTATATACTATAATACTACCAAAACTTTATTTGTATGACAAGTGGAAAAACAATCAGTGAAAATATCAAAAAAACGCGAGCTAAACTTGGCTTAACGCAAGACGATTTAGCCAAGAAGGCGGATATTAAATATACGACGCTTATGAAAGTCGAAAGTGGCACTGTTAATAAGCCAAGCGTCCAAACTATGGCGAAAATCGCCAAAGCCCTTGGTGTTTCAATTGAGGAGTTGATCAAGTAAAAATATGGAAAACGAACCTAATTTTGAAAATCCAATGAATGAAAATGAAAAAACCGATTTAGAAAGACAGTATATTATAGAACAATATAAATCTAATCTTTTCCGAAAATTAGAGACTTTTGGTATTCGATTGGATCCTGATAGGAAAGATCAGCATCTCATTGTTAACCCATATGTTATTGATGATTTAATTTCTTTTGGAGAGATTGAACAAGGCGATACCGTGTTGGAAATCGGTGGTGGTCCAGGCAACATTACTGAAAAGTTAGCGAAAAAAGCGGGGCATGTATACACTTTAGAAATAGATAAAAGATTTCAACCGATTTTAGAATCTTTAAAAATAGAAAATCCAAACATTGAAATTATTATGGGAGATTTTCTTAATATTGCGTTTCCCAAATTCAATAAGATTGTGGCTAATCCGCCATTTAGTATTTTAGAACCTATGATTCAAAGGTTGGCCGGTGAAAGATTCGAGATGGCCTCCCTTATTTTAGGTGAAAATTATTATAAACGAGTAATAGCAAAACCCGGAACAGATAATTTCACTAAAACTAGTTTATTCACGCAAGCTTTTTTTACCCCGGGGTATTTAAAAAATCTCGATAAAGAAGATTTTTATCCAAAATCAAGAGAACATGCTGTAATAATGAAATTAATTTCAAGTGACAAAAGTGCGAATCCACTTTTGCAACAGATTTCAGATGCTTTTTCTGAAACAGCGGGAAAGAGAGTAAGCTTTCTCGTAAATAACATCTGCAGTCAGTATGGTACACCGAAGGGTAAGATCACAGAAAAAAACTACGAGCAAATAATTACTCCTGCTTCACTTAATATATCGTCGTCCATTCTTTCAAAACGCCTCCAGGAACTTTCCAATAAGGAAATCAGTCAACTTGTAGAGAGGTTGTTGAGTATTAGAAATCCGAAACATAATAGAAGGTAATTTCTTAACATACGATTATGAATATACTAGGATTAAATGGCTGGGACGAGAGATCTCATGATGCCGCCTCATGTATTATAAAAAATAACCGTCTTATTTTTGCAGTTGAAGAAGAAAGAATAACAAGAAAAAAACATTCATTTAACTTAGTCCCCATCCAGTCGGTACTTTACGCATTGAAATATTCTAATTTAACAGTAGATGATATTGATTTAATTGCTTTTGGGTGGGATTTTACAAGATGGTTTAGAGAAAGAACCCCTAATAAAAAGGAAATCTTAAATACTCTATTACCTAAAAACGTATTCTTATATAGAAAAAATCCTGATCTAATTTTAGTGCCGCATCATTTAGCACATGCATATTATTCATATTAGTTTGATTCCAGAATCTAACGCAACAATATTGGCACAAAACGTCAAAAATGTTAAGTTAGATTCATATGAAAAAATATAAAAGATTAGATTTAGACGAGCGAGAAGAAATTAGCAGAATGCTCGCTCAAAATTGCTCTTGTAACGGAATTGCCAGATCATTAGGTCGATACACTAGCACTATTAGTCGAGAAATACGGGCTGGCAGCTGTAATCAATCTACATATCGAGCCGGAAAGGCTCAACGACGAGCAGAAAGAAATTCAAGCAAACGCAAGAAGAATAAACGAAAAATAGGTCTCAACCAGAAGCTTGAACAATACATCTGCAAGAAATTGAGACTCAAGTGGTCACCTGTTCAGATTGCCAAGGAACTAAAAAAGGATTATCCTTTAGAGATGAATATGCATATAGCTCCGGAAGCAATTTACACCTACCTCTACGTTTTGCCTCGCGGCAGTCTCAAAAAAGAATTACTGGTCTGTCTGCGGCAGAACCGTAAACGAAGACATCAACAATCTCGCGGAGTCAAAATGGAGCGAAATATTGAGGATATGCTCAGTATTGAAGAGCGGCCGAAGGAAGTAGAAGACAGGATTATCCCCGGACACTGGGAAGGAGATTTGATTGTTGGAAAGAACAATCGATCAGCGCTTGGTACTCTAGTAGAGCGCACGACCAAAACGACTATTCTTGTCCCCCTTAAAAGCAGAGAGGCAGAACATGTAGCCAGATCTTTCGCCAAGGAAGTAAAGAAAATGCCCCAACAAATGAAACTCAGTCTAACCTACGATCAGGGACGAGAAATGGCTCAGCACAAATTGTTCACTAAGATCACTGGAGTTAAAGTCTATTTCGCTCATCCAAAAAGTCCTTGGGAACGAGGCACCAACGAGAACACGAATGGTCTCATTAGACAATTTTTTCCTAAAGGTACTGATTTTAATAAGGTCAGTCGAAGGGAAGTCAAAAAAGCGCAACACTTGTTAAACGGTCGGCCAAGAGCAGCTCTCGACTTCCGTAAACCCTATGAAGTTTTTAATGAATTAATTAATCAACACTGTTGCGTTAGAAGTTAGAAACCAAGTAATTTTAATATTAGGAAAAATAAAAATATATGAATTTATCAGTTATTATTGAAAAATCGGTCTTAAATATAAAAGTAGCAGTTATTTTAAAAAACTCTTCTGGCTATTTGTTTGAAAAAAGTAAAAAGGGATATATCTATTTAGTTGGTGGGCGCATTAAACTCGGAGAATCTTCTCAAGAAGCTGCATTGAGGGAAGCGATGGAAGAGCTTAATACGAAAGTAGATAAAATTAAATTAAGGTCTGTTATAGAAAATTTTTTCTCTACTGAAAACGGCGATGTTCACGAACTGTGTTTTGTTTATGAAGCTGAAAATGAATTTGCCGGAGATTTGCCTGAAGGATTTGTCTCAGTTTCTAAAGATGATTTGGAAAGTCATGATATAAGACCGAACGCAATATCTGATATATTAAAAGATGAGAATAAGTCTTTTAAACATATTGTCTTAAAATAAAAAAATGGAAGGGTTCAAGAAAAAAGATTTAATATTTATCCCACATCTATAAGATGTAGATGATTTGAGAAGGTGGGGTAGGGATGGCCCATTAGAAAACTCCCCGGAAAATATCAAATATTTAAATATGATGGCAGAAGCCATTGGTCAAAAATGAAAGAAAATGAAAGGAGAGTCGTGTTGTTTATTTCTTCAAGTAAAATAAGAGTCAGAGAAACTTCTCATTTAGTTGCAGAAGAGGTAAAAAGAAGATTAGGAAATGATGTAAAAGTTAGATTTTCTCTTGAAGAAGATTTAAAAGCGAATGAACAGGGGGAAAATAATTTCAAAAGTTTGAGAGGGGTTTAATTCGGGAGCCAGAAAACTAGATGCGAATTTCTGATTTTCGGGAAAAATCGGATTTTCATTTGACAAAATATGATTTATAATCTATACTTATCAACAAGTTTAATAAGATGGGGGAACATAGTCGAGTTTCTCAGCATAATTAATCATAAAAAATAATCATATGAACGGAACTATCAAAACTCTTACGGACAAAGGATTCGGATTCATTACCGTTGATGGCGAAGCGAAAGATTTGTTTTTTCACAAGAATGAGCTAAAAGGCGCAACCTACGAAGAATTAAAAGTAGGCGATAAAGTATCTTTTGAAAAAGCAGATTCTCCAAAAGGACCAAACGCAACAAACGTAACCCGCATTTAAGAATTTATTTGACGAGGTTAATGTCGCGTAACCAACTAATCGCCCTTTAGGCGATTTTTTGGTAGGGTTGAAAAGAGAAAAAATTTAGTATTTAGTTGATTGTTCAGTGTTTTTATAGTATTATTATAAAAGATGATGATTATGCTATCGGCATAGTTTTTTTATTGTTAAATCTTATATATGGAAATCAGAAACATTGCGATTATCGCCCACGTTGATCATGGGAAAACCAGTTTGACCGACGCCCTGCTGCGCCAGACAGGAATGATCGGAGAAGGGGTAAGCATGGATACAAACGATCTGGAAAGAGAGCGTGGGATTACTATTTATTCGAAAAACGCCTCTATTTTTTATAAAAATACGAAAATAAATTTAGTTGATACGCCGGGCCACGCTGATTTTAGTTCGGAAGTAGAGCGCGTTTTGCGGTCAATTGATTCGGTGCTTTTGCTGGTTGACGCTCAGGACGGGCCAATGCCGCAAACAAGGTTTGTACTGAAGAAATCTTTGGAACTCGGGTTAAAGCCGATTGTGGTTATAAACAAAATAGACAAGCCTGCTGCCAGGCCGGATTGGGTGTACGATGAGATATACGCGCTTTTTATGGATCTTGGAGCAAGCGATGAGCAGATTAATTTTACTACTGTGTATGCCGTGGCAAAAGATGGAATCGCTAAACTTAATTTAAATGACGAGTCGCAAGACCTCACCCCGTTGCTTGATACCATATTGAAAGAAGTCCCTGTCGCCTCCTCTGGCGAGCTCTATCAAAAACCATTTAAATTTCAGCCGTTTAACCTCGCTTACGACGACTTTTTGGGCCGGCTGGCCATCGGCAGGATATATCAGGGAACCATAAAATCAGGCAGTAATGTTTTTATAAAAAAACCATTATCACACGACTCCAGAACAGGCAAGGTGATGAAAATATTTAGTTTTCGCGGGACCCAAAGGCAGGAGGTAAGCGAAGCAGGAGCCGGAGATGTCGTGATGATTGCCGGTTTGCCTGACATTTACATCGGCGAAACAATTTGCGTTGACCCTTCAGAAGATACTTTACCGGCGATTAATATCGACGAGCCGACTATTTCGTTGAATTTTTTGGTGAACAATTCTCCGTTTGCGGGCAGGGAAGGGAAGTTCGTTACCAGCCGCCAAATAAGAGAAAGGCTAGAGAAAGAGCTTGAGGTTAATGTGGGATTAAAAATAGATTTTTCCGACAAAGAATATTTTAAAGTTTACGGGCGAGGCGAGCTTCATCTCGCCATTTTGCTGGAAAACATGAGGCGGGAAGGTTATGAGCTACAAGTTTCCCAGCCCCAAGTTATTTTTAAGGAAAAAGACGGGGTGAAACTTGAGCCGTTTGAAGAAGTGACCGTAGATGTTCCAAACGAAATAACGGGAAAGGTGATAGAAAAGCTTTCAAGAAGAAAGGGCGTGGTGATTAACATAAAGAAGGAAGAAAGCTATACCAGAATTATATTTGAAATACCAACGAGAGGATTTCTTGGCTATCGCGGAGAGTTTATAATTGATACGCGGGGCGAAGGAATAATCTGCAGCCAAGTTATCGGTTTCCGTCCATATATCGGGGAAATAGAGCATCGGGTTGTGGGCTCCATGGTCTCTATGGCCAGCGGAAAGGCTCTTGGCTTTTCTCTTTGGAATCTTCAGGAGAGGGGAGTTCTCTACGTCGGGGCTGGGACGGAGGTTTACGAAGGAATGGTGGTAGGCAATGTTTCTAAAGGATATGATATGTCAGTAAATCCTACAAAAGGAAAACAGCTTACCAATATGAGATCAAAAGCCTCCGATGAAGCGATAATGCTTACTCCTCCTGTTGAGCTTACCTTAGAAAGCGGATTAGAAATAATGAACGAAGATGAATATCTTGAGATAGCGCCTAAAAGCGTGAGATTGAGAAAAAAATTTCTTACCAAAACAGATCGCGCTCGTTTTGAAAGGCAGAAATAATTAAGAAGATGATGGCAGCGCTTATTAATTCCATTGTAAATATGGGAAATTTATTGCAACAAAAATATCATGTGATTATAATCGGCGCTGGCCCGGCTGGGTTGATGGCTGCTATTACAGCGGCGAGCAACGGCCACTCGGTCTTAGTTCTAGAAAAGAATAAACAAGCGGGAAGGAAATTATTAATGTCCGGTAATGGACGTTGTAATTTGACTAATGGTGAACCGGATCAGCATAGATTTTTGAGTAGTTTTGGTAAAAATGGAAAATTTTTATACAGCGCTTGGCAAAATTTTAATAATTTGCAAACAATATCTTTTTTCAACGATCTCGGTTTACAGACTACCGTTGAATCAGACGGACGTATTTTCCCGGCCGCGGGTAATTCAAAGACAGTTCTGAATTTATTATTAAACTGCCTGCAGAATTATGGCGGTCAAATCAGCTATCAAACAGAAGTAAAGAAAATATTATTTAATAACGGTAGAATTACCAAGGGGATCACCAATCAAGGCGAAGTGAAGGGTGAAAAATGGATAGTAGCCACTGGAGGCCTGTCTTATCCCTTGACCGGTAGTACCGGCGACGGCTGGAGTTGGGCGAAAGAAGCAGGTCATCAAATTACTATTGCTAGACCTGTGCTAGTCCCTTTGAAGGCGCAAGAAAAGTGGATTAAAAAAGTTGAAGGAATTAGTTTGAGTGGGGTGAAAATTAAACTGAAAGAAAAAAATATAAATAGTAGTGAAATGATTGGTGATCTGATTTTTACACGGCAAGGAATTAGCGGACCGTCAGTTTTAAATTTCAGCAGATTCTTAAAAGATTTATTGCCTGGAAAAGTAATTTTAACTTTGGATTTTTTGCCAAAAAAGAAAAAAGATGACCTTGATCAACTTTTGCGGCAAGAAATAGAAGGTCACGGCCGGAAAGAGTTATTAAGCGTAATAGCCGGCTATGCGCCGCGTCGCCTGGCGCGTCATTTGATTGAATCGCTGGCTATCAATCCGGGAATGAGGGCAGGATATATTACCAGAAAACAGAGGGGTGAGCTAGTAAAAGCGTTGAAACAAACAGAATTAACAGTTGTTGGTACTGGCGGATTTAAACAGGCGATGGTGACCGCTGGTGGAATCAGGTTAGCTGAGATTAATCAGAGCGCCATGCGTTCTAAATTGATAAATAATCTATATTTTGCTGGTGAAGTTTTAGATTTAGATGGTCCGACAGGCGGCTACAATCTTCAAGTTTGCTGGACCACCGGTTATGTTGCCGGCTTATTGTTGTAGGCGTTAAGAGAGGATAAAAACAGGATGAGGAAACAAAAATGAGAAACAATTTTTTGTTAAATAAAGATCGACAAAGATGTTTAAATAATGTAAAATAAAAAGGTACATATGGAAAGGAAGTTTAAAATGGTGGATAAAAGCAAAGTAAAAAGTGCCTTTATTAAGGTACTAGAAAAGAAGAGAGAGAAACTACGAAAAAGCGTGGAAAAGACCAGAGAGGAAGCGATCGGCGCGCCAAGTAGTAGACAAACTTGGTCTGATACAAGCCGCTACCAAAGCAGTCGTTTGGCGGACAACATCGGCTCTCTACTTGAAGAGACAGAAAGAATACTCAATAATTTGCGAACCCTTAGATTAGACAGAGTAGGTGAGGTGGCGCTCGGGTCGCTGGTTAAGATAGAGGATCGGCTGAATAGAGACGTCAAGTATTATCTTGTCGTTTCAATAGGTGGAGGCGAAAGTATTCTTGTAAATGGCCAGGAGATAACCATGATGTCCGTTGTCGCTCCTCTGGCCCGAGCTCTAATGGGGGAAAAGGAGGGAGAGGTGATCAATTTAGGAGATAATAGTTTTCAAATTCTCGAGATTTTTTGATATCATAATAATTATGATCAACATTATACATTCATTGATACTGGGTATTGTAGAAGGATTCACAGAATTCCTTCCTATTTCTTCAACGGCTCACTTAATCATTATTTCAAACATATTGCGCATAGCGCAGTCTAATTACGCAAAAACGTTTGAGATTGCCATCCAAAGCGGCGCTATTCTGGCAGTTGTTGTCTTATACTGGAAGCGTTTTCTTGATTGGGAGGTTCTCAAACGAATTATCATCGCTTTCATTCCGACAGGTTTTTTGGGACTCGTGTTTTACAAATTCGTTAAAGGCTATCTTCTGGGAAACACAAGCGTAGTTCTTTGGGCACTCGGCTTAGGCGGTCTTTTTCTTATTATTTTTGAATATTTTTTCCATAGTAGAGGGAGTTGTGAAGATATAAAATCTATTGGAACAGGAAAATTGCTCGGCATAGGACTCTTTCAATCAATCGCCATGATACCGGGGATTTCCCGCGCCGCCGCAACAATTATAGGCGGTATGATTTTAGGGATTAAACGAACCACCATTGTTGAATTTTCCTTCCTTCTCGCGGTCCCCACGATGCTTGCCGCTACCGGCCTGGATCTTATCAAAAATCTTCATGAATTTTCTTCGTCGCAGATTTCAACACTGGCCATCGGTTTTGTCGCTGCTTTTATCATGGCCATTATCAGCATCAGATTTCTTTTAAATTATATTAAAAAACATTCATTTACCGGATTTGGCGTTTATAGAATTCTGCTAGTTGTCATAATTGTGCTTTTTTCTCTCATAAAATAATTTAAAAAATAATTTGGAGGTAAATTTAAAATAACAAATTTTTTTGATTAAGTAGGCAATTCAATAAATATTATGGAGGAAAAAAATAAGAGCATAGTTATGCATAAAAAAGAAGAGTTTGCTGGTGACCAAAAAGTCGGCGCCTCGATATTTTATAATCTTGAAATTAAATTTGTTGAAAAGACGATACGTTTCGTCCCCAAATGGTTGGAAACTTACCATTTGACAATGATGACCTTAATCTGGAGCGGTTTAATTGTACTTTTTGGTTATTTGGCTAAAAATAATCTGAAATGGCTTTGGTTGGTTTCTCTGATGATTTTTATGCAGTATCTGACCGATCTTTTTGATGGGAAAGTGGGTAAATTACGGAAAACCGGCCTAATCAAATGGGGTTATTACATGGATCATTTTTTGGATTATATTTTCCTTAGTTCAATTTTATTTGTCTATTTTTTTCTAATTCCGGAAAATATGAAGCTTTATGATTTTGTGATAGCCATAATAATAATCGGTTTTATGGTGAATTCTTATCTGAATTTTTCTGTGACAAACAAATTTAGGATTGCCCGTCTTGGTATCGGGCCAACTGAAGGCCGATTATTTCTTATTTTAGTCAATACTTTTATTATCATTTTCGGAGTTAAAAATTTTTTAGCCGCTCTTCCCTGGTTTGTCCTGATTTCTTCTTTGTTATTGTGCTTCGTTATTTATCGTTCCCATAAAGAAATTTGGAAGATTGATATGGATCGAAAGAAATCCCTTGATGATTCTAATCGTATGGATGTCTAGGAAAATTTTAATTTAAATTTAACTTGTCAGAGAAGATTTTTGTTATGGTAAAAATCCTAGGTATACTAGATTTACTTGCCGCAATTTTACTGATAGGAACTGCTTCAGGAGTTGGAATCCCGACTTATGTGTTAATTTTTATTTCGGTTTGTTTATTTTTGAAAGCTTGTATCTCTATAAAAGAGGGCGTTATTGATTTGATGATAGCATCATTAATTATATTGAGCGTTTTTTTCGTCATGCCTTCCTACCTTTTATTTATAGGAGTAGCTTTTATGGGATTTAAGGGGGTGATGAGTCTATTTGCTTAAAATTGAATTTATTAAGATAAGCATAAGATGTTTTTTGGTAGAATACAAATAGATAAAAGATAAAATCGTCATATAAAATAGCTAATACTTAATTAAACCATATGAAAAAAATCATTATTTTTTCAACGCTGTCTTTGCTGATGGCGTTTTTGTTGACCGGTTGTGTTCCTCAAACAAAAAATATAACTAAAACCCCGATTATTGTCAGACAATCAGGGGGTCAAGGGTTATTAATTGCCGAGTGTGCAGATAAAAATTATCTTACCAATATCGCCAGCTATATCATTGAGGGGACGGTGACTAAGGTTGAAAGTAAATGGAATGATGAAAAAACTTCTATTTTTACCTATTCTGATTTATCCATTGACAACTACCTTAAAGGCGATTCCCTTCCTGACGATAAAATTCAGATTATTACTCCTGGCGGAGTCGTTGGAGATATTGGTCAGGCCGTTGAAGATCAGCCAATTTTTCATCAAGGCAAGAAAGTCAAAATTTATCTTCAAGAAGTTAATGGAGAGTTTGAGATAGTTTGCGGCAGGAATGGAGTGGAAGAAACAGAAAAAGCAGGCATGGCTAATCCTGCTTCGCAGTCTTGTATAGAAAAGGGCGGCAGCTCATTTGCAGCATAATATTATTTCTGCTGGCGATTGTAGAAGCGAGACAGTGGCAAAAATCATGAACATATAAGGGCTTTTAAAAATCAAACGTGAGGCAATTTAGACAATGGATTGCCTCACTTTTCATTTGATCGATTTTCTGAAATTTTTTTGTTTGTTGTCAAGAACAAAAAATCTAGTACAATATAAACAAATCAACATAGCTGATATCTCACAAATAATTAAGAATCAATGAAAATTTTTATGTTCAATAAAAAAATAATTTATCTAATTTTAGCTGCTGTCTTTGTCGTTCTGGCTGTTTTTTCCTATAGTCAATCAAGGCAAGCAAAAAAGGAAAAAAATGTTTCTCCTGAACAAGAATTAATGACTCTTAAGGTCTATTTTAACAATGATAAGTTAGATCCGGAATTTTCTTGCTATAAAGTGTTTCCAGTGGAAAGAAAGGTTGGAAAAAAGACGGCCGTAGCCAGAGCGGCCATAGAGGAATTGCTTAAAGGGCCAACCGAAGAAGAAAAAGCAGCAGGATTTTTTACCAGCATCAACACCGGTGTAAAAATTCAGAAACTGGTAGTTGAGAATGGGACGGCCAAAGTTGATTTTGATAAACAAATGGAATATCAGATGGGCGGTTCTTGTCGGGTTTCCGCCATTAGGTCTCAAATCACAGAAACTTTAAAACAATTTTCAACAGTCAAAAACGTAATTATTTCAGTTGATGGTCGAACTGAAGATATTTTACAGCCATAAAAAAATAAAAAGCAATATTGATTAAATATGTCTAAAAATAAAATTTATTTAGATTATGCTTCAACTACGCCAGTTGACAAGCGGGTTTTAAAAGCCATGCTCCCTTATTTTAGCGAAAAATTTGGCAACACCATGTCTTTACACAGCTGGGGCCAGGAAGCAAAAGAAGCTTTGGAAGAATCAAGGGATGTAGTGGCTCATTTAATAGGAGCGAAAGCCGAGGAGATAATTTTCACCAGTTCTGCCACCGAAAGCAATAATTTGACTTTAAAAGGAATTGCTTTCGCCGCTAAAAAAGGACATATTATTATTTCTCAAATTGAGCATCCATGCGTACTCGAGGCTGCTCTTTGGCTGGAGAAAAGAGGATTTGAAATCACTAGATTAGCCCCTGATAAATATGGATTGATTGATCCTCAAGAGGTAAAAAAAGCGATTAAGGAAGAGACGATCTTAGTTTCCATTATTCATGCTAATAATGAAATCGGGACGATTGAGCCGATTGAGGAAATAGGAAAAATTTGTAAAGAAAAAGGCGTCTATTTTCATACTGACGCCAGCCAAAATTTTGGGAAAATGAAGATTGATATTAATAAGATGAACATAGATTTGTTGACAGCCAGCTCTCATAAGATGTATGGACCAAAAGGAGCAGCTTTGCTTTTTGTGAGATCGGGTACTAAGATTGAACCAATCCTTCACGGCGGCGGCCATGAATTTGGTTTGAGGTCATCAACTATTAATCTGCCAGCGATTATTGGTTTTGCTGAGGCTAGTCGAATTTGTAAAAAAGAAATGAAGAAAGAAGCAAAAAAATTAGTTGTTTTAAGAGATAAATTGATAAAAAGTGTTCTTTCTGAAATTCCTGGCGCTCATCTTAATGGCCATCCGAAACTAAGACTGCCAAATAATGCCAATTTTTGGTTCGAATTCATTGAGGGAGAATCACTTGTTATTCAACTTGATCTTTGCTCTATTGCCGCTTCGACCGGCTCTGCTTGTTCTTCAGCCACGCTTGAACCAAGCCATGTTCTTTCAGCGATTGGCCTCAAACCCCAGGAGGCGCATGGCTCTTTGCGTTTAAGTTTAGGCAGATGGACAAAAGAAAAAGAGATTGGCTATGTTTTAAGAGTTTTGCCAAAAATTGTGGAAAAATTAAGAAAGATTTCCCCTTTTAAAATTAAATAAAAATTATGAAAAAAGTTGGTCCTTATACAAAAAAAGTTATCGAATATTTTAAAAAACCTCATAATTATGGTCGGATGAAAGACGCAGACGGAGTGGGCAAGGTGGGGAACATTGTCTGTGGTGATGTCATGTGGCTTTATATCAAAGTTGGCAAGGACAAAAGAGGAAGGGAAATAATAAAAGATATTAGATTTGAGACGTTTGGATGCGTTGCCGCTATAGCCACCAGCAGCGTGATTACTGATTTGGCAAAAGGGGAAACATTGACTGACGCAATGAAAATTGACAGAACGAAAATAGTTAAATCATTAGGTGGGTTGCCCCCTATAAAACTTCATTGTTCAGTTTTGGCGGCCAGCGCTCTTACTGAGGCGATCTATGATTATTTGTCAAAGCAGGAGAGACAAATTCCAAAAGAACTTGAAGCTAAACATCGGCAAATAGAAAAAGAAAAAAAGAAAACAGAAAAAAGATATAAAGAATGGACAAAAACAGAAGAAGAAATACATAAGAAAGAAATATGAAAAAAAAAGTAATCTGCGCTATGTCTGGCGGGGTAGATTCTTCAGTGGCTGCCGCCCTTTTGAAAAAGGGCGGCCCCGCACCAGAACAAGTTCGGTACGGGGTAAATTTTGAGGTAATGGGAGTTTTTATGAAATTTTGGTCAGAGTCAAAAGAGAAAGGGAATAGATGTTGTGGAGAAGATTCAGAAAGAAGAGCAAGGCAGGTGGCGAAAATTTTGAAGATTCCTTTTTATGTTTTTAATTTTGAGAAGGAATTCAAAAAAAGAGTGGTTGATTATTTTTTAGGAGAATCAAAGGCTGGTTTAACCCCTAATCCCTGCGTGGTTTGTAATAAAGAAATAAAATTCGGTCTTTTATTAGAAAAAGCTCTGGCTCTCGGAGCTGATTATGTGGCCACTGGACATTACGCGCTAAAGCGCGAAATCAAAAATAAAAAAGGCCCCTACGGGGAGTCGCTAAAAGCGACAGCAAAAATAAAAAATTATGAATTATTAAAAAGTAAAGACAAAAAGAAAGATCAATCATATTTTCTTTGGCGGCTTTCCCAAGATCAATTGAAACACATTTTGTTTCCGATCGGAGATTACAATAAAACTCAAGTGAGAAATTTAGCGAAAAAATTTAAGTTGCCAGTGACTGATTTTAAGGAGTCCCAAGAAATTTGTTTTATTAAAACCAATATTCAGGACTTTCTAAAACGCCGGCTTAAATCAATGAAAGGCCCTGTTATAGAACAGACCAATAAGGGGGTTGAAAAAATTATCAGCAGACACGATGGATTATGGTTTTACACCATTGGTCAAAGAAAGGGGTTAGGGCTTGCTGGCGGACCTTATTATGTTTTGGATAAAGATATAAAGAAAAATGCTTTAATGATCACTAAAAATGGAAAAGATTTGTTTAAAAAAGAATTAAAAGTCAAAAATGTTAATTGGATTTCTGGCAATACTCATAGATTGCCTTTTAAAATAAGAATAAAAACACGATCTCAACAGGCGCTATCAGGAGCTGTCATTGCTAAGAAATTACCAAGGGGCAGATATAAGATTGTCTTTAGTAAAGGAGAAAGAGCGGTTGCTCCTGGTCAATCAGCAGTTTTTTATTCAGGCAGAAAACTTGTAGGTGGGGGAGTGATTTGCTAATCAAAAAAACAGCGTCATTAGTTCAGCCGCTGTTTTTTTATACCCCCACCAGGAATCGAACCTAGATCAACCGCTTAAAAGGCGGCTGCTCTACCACTGAGCTATGGGGGCATGTGTAACTTTATAAAATTATCTTTTATTATTTTTTTTAAATAATCTTTCCATTTTAATCGTTTTAGCTTTCTTTCGATAAAACGGGCTTTTTCTAAAGAATCATATTGCTGTTTAAACACTAATTTAATTTCTCCAAATCTTTTCGTAGAATGCGTAAAACCACTTTTATGATGTTTTAATCTTTTTTCTAGATTTTTTGTACTTCCAATATAATAACGACCGTCCCTTAAACTTTCAAGAATGTAAACATATGCCATAGTGTCTTTAATTTGAGCTCCGACGCTCCGACCGAAGCGTCGGAGGTCGGAGCCCCGACCCTCTGGCGTCGGGGCTATGGGGGCCTAAAACCATCCCTCTCGACGTTTTTCCAAGATTAAACTGCCGTCTAATTTGGACACCAGATTGAAATTTCTTCCATATCTATCTTCAAAAGCTGCTTTGCCCTGCATTTTTGCCGCTTTAATTAGAGAAAAGGCCTCATCGAATGAAAGAATATAAGCCAGATGATCAACGCCGTCTTTTGCGTCTTCTTCATAAGTGATTTTGTATCCTCTAACTATTTTTTCCATTGTTAATAAAATGTTTATAAAAATACTTGCCAAAACCCTAAAGATATTATAAAATAAAATAGAAATAATGTAAAGGGTTTTAGACAAACTATGGTTTTAATTTTCTCTCATGAGGAAAGAAATTGAAAAATTACCACCGCAAAATATTGAGGCCGAAGAAGCGCTTCTCGGCTCTCTTTTGATTGATAATGAAGCAATTTTTAAAGTCGCCGATCTGACGAAGCCTGATGATTTTTATAAAGATGTTCACAAGACAATTTATGAAGCAATCCTCGAGCTTTGGGAAAAAAGAGAACCGATTGATATTCTGAGCGTAGCCAATCGTCTAGCAGAAAAAAACGAATTAGAAAACATTGGCGGACGAAGCTATCTCATTTCTTTGGCTAATAAGGTTCCAACTTCAAGCCATGTTGTTTCTTATGCTCAGATTGTGGAAAAAAAATCGAGCTTGAGAAAACTCATTAAAGCCGCTTCTGAAATTACTGAATTAGCTTATAAAGAAGAAAAAGAAACAGCCAAAATTTTAGATGAATCTGAGCAGAGACTGTTTGCTATTTCTCAAAAATTTATTAAAAGAAATTTTGTTTCCATTCGTGACGTTCTAGGAGAAGCTTTTGAAAGAATTAGCCAGCTTTCAAAAGGAGAAAAAGGACTTGTCGGCGTGCCAACCGGATTTATTGATCTCGATAGTCTGATTGGTTGTTTACAGCCATCTGATTTAATTTTAATAGCCGCCAGGCCTTCGGTAGGGAAGTCAGCCTTAGCCTTAGATTTTGCTAGAAACGCTGCTGTTTATTATAAAATTCCAGTTGGTATTTTTAGTTTAGAAATGTCAACCGATCAGGTGATAGAAAGATTAATCGCCGCTCAATCAAATGTCAATCTTTGGCAAATGAAAACAGGAAAATTGTCTCGCAAAGAAGATGATAGTGATTTTAAAAAAATAAATCAAGCCATTTCTTTACTTTCTGACGCGCCAATTTTTATTGACGATTCTCCGGTTGTCAATGTTAATGAGATAAGAACAAAGGCAAGGCGCCTTCAACTTGAACATCACATAGGCCTCCTCATCATTGATTATTTGCAATTAATGGAGAGCGCAGATTCTTATCGAAGTCGAGTGGAAGAAGTGACAGAAATTTCTCGTTCTCTTAAAGCTTTAGCTCGCGAATTAAACATTCCTGTTTTAGCGCTTTCCCAACTTTCTAGAGCGACTGAAGCAAGAACGCCAGCTATCCCTAAGTTGTCTGACTTAAGAGATTCGGGCACATTGGAACAAGATAGCGATGTGGTGATGTTTATTTATCGAAAATTTCTTGATAAAGGGATGAGAGATTGTCCTGATAATGAGAAAAACATCGCTGAAATTCATCTGTCTAAACATCGTCATGGCCCAGCTGGTCGACTCGTTAAACTTTATTTTGACGAAGGAATCGCCAGTTTTAAAAATTTAGAAAAAGATAAATATTTAGAACTTGAAAAAGAGGCGGATCCCTTTTAAAATATTGATTTTATGTTTCCAAGATTGATAGAAGATCTTGTCAAGGAATTTGGATATTTTCCTGGCATTGGGCCCAAAACTGCTCAGAAATTTGTTTCCTTTCTCTTGAAAAAGACCCCTGAAGAGTTGGCAAGGCTTTCTCAAAAAATAAAGGATTTAAATCAAATCAAAGCTTGTTCTCTTTGCGGAAATTTTGCCGAAAAAGAAGTTTGTTATATTTGTGAGGATCCCAAAAGAGACCATTCTTTAATTTGCCTCGTAGCCAATCCCTTAGATCTTGAGATCATCGAAAAAATAGGTGAGTATAAAGGAGTTTATGAAATTTTGGGGGGATTGATTGATACAACACATGGGATTAAACCCGAACATTTAAACATTAATCGGTTTTTTAATAGGCTTCACGATAAGAAAAATAGAATTAGAGAGGTTATTTTCGCTCTTAGTCCGAATCTAGAAGGAGAGACGACCATTCTTTACCTCCTTGATTTGATTAAACAAGACAAGAATATTTCTAAAGATGTTAAATTATCAAGATTAGCTAAAGGATTAAGTTCTGGGATGGAATTAGAGTATGCTGATTCCTTAACTTTGTCAGAAGCGTTTAAGGAGCGAAAAAGTTTATGACCTTAGAAATCGAAACAAAAAATCAACCCCGACGCCAAGGAATCGGGGCTCCGACCTCCGACGCTTCGGTCGGAGCGTCGGAGGAAAAATGGGACAATTTTGTTTTGACAGGTAACGGCGAATTTCTCCAATCCTTTAAATGGGGGGAATTAAAGGAGAAATTAGGAAATAAAGTTTGGTATTTGAGCGTCAAAGATGAAAGAGAAAAAGTTGCGCAGGCTTTGATTATTGAAACGCCTCTTCCTATTAATAAAAAATATTTTTATTGTCCACGCGGCCCGATTTTTCTTTCTTCAAGTCAAGAAAAGAAGGAGAGAGCGGTCAGGATTTTTTTAATGGATTTAAAAAATAAAGCGCAAAAAGAGAAAGCTCTTTTTTTTCGTTTTGAGCCGAATTTTGGTTTAGATGATTTAAACTTGAAAAAAATTTTTTCTGATCTCAAAATTCATTATCAACTGATTGAGTCTGTTCAACCTAGAGAAACTTCAATTTTGGATTTAAGAAAAGAAGAAAAAGAATTATTGTCAGAAATGCATCATAAAACCCGTTATAACGTTCGTTTGGCAGAACGACATGGCGTAAAAATTTCTCCTGATGGCAACCTTAAGATATTCTTAGACTTATTGCGCGAAACGGCGAGAAGAGAGCATTTAAAAATTTATCCCGATCACTATTATTTTAATTTAATAAAAGAACTCCCGGTAAAAATATATTTCGCTTCTTACCAAAACAAAATTTTAGCCGCCAATTTAATTTTATTTTGGAATAAAACCGCTATTTATCTTTATGGCGGTTCTTCTCGAGAAAACAAAGAAGTGATGGCACCCTATCTTTTGCATTGGGAAATAATTAAAGAAGCGAAAAAAAACGGATTTCTTTATTATGATTTTTGGGGCATTGATGAGAAAAAGTGGCCTGGTTTGACTCGTTTTAAATTAGGTTTTGGCGGAAAACGAATAAAATATCCCCAGAGCTATGATTTGATTTTTGACAAATTTTGGTATTTCTTATATCAAATTGGAAGCAAAATTAGGCGATCACTTGACTGATTCAAAAAATTTTCGTATATTCTATCTGCTTGACTTCAAGCGACTTTAATTTTTTGAAGGGCCCATAGTATAGCAGTAAAATATTCCCATGGCATGGGAAAGTCGAGGGTGCGACTCCCTCTGGGTCCACCATATTGAATTAGTCGCCTCGCTCGGGGCTTCGCCCCTCGCTTCAGCGGGCAGTTTTGCGAGCAAATCAAAGGGCTTTTTGAAATCAATTTCCAGCCGTCCCGCCGCAAGGCGGCGGTTCGAGCCGATTTTTTTGAGATAATTTTTCATTTCCGAAAAATTATCTTGCGAAGCGAGATTTTTGGCTTGGTTGGCCTCTAAAATCCAGTTTCGGGTGAGTTCGAGCCAATGATTTCCTTTTCGCTCAAAATCCGATAATTTTTCCTCTTTTGTTTTCTTTTCTGCCATTAAGGCGTTTTTTGTTTGCTGATATTCCGTCAGTTCCAATGCTTCGGAAAGATAAGCGTCCGTTAATCTTTCCGATTTTGTTTTAATGGCGGAAATTTCTTTTTTGAGATTTTGAGCGAAAAGGTCTGATGTTTGTCGGTTCTCGTTTTCCCACACTTTCAACTTATTCAAATATCTTTCCCGCCAAACATCTGGCAAAGAAACTTTTTGACAATTCTCTTTTACTTGCTCGGCAAAACTTTCTTCCCGCAAAAAGCGGTTTTGTTGGCATTTTTGAATTTTGCTTTTTCGGGTGCAAAAGTAATAAACATATTCTCTGCCGCTCTTTTTGATTTTTCTGTCCGCCGTTACGCAATAGCCGCACTCGCCACAACGGGCAAAATTCAAAAACAAAAATTCTTTTTTCTCTTTCCGCTTTTTGCGAGGCTTGCCGTTGTCTTTCAACGCTTGTTGTATTTTGTCAAAAAGTTTCTTTGTAATCATTGGCTTATGGCTTCCTTGATGGATTTCACCGCGGTAAAGAAAATGCCCGTAGTAAAATGGATTTTTCAAAATATGCTCAACGGACGACAAGGGCATTTTCTTTCCGCTTCTCGCGCCAACCAAGCCAAGAGAAAACATTTTGCTTTGAATTTGCGTCAAGGTGTAGTTTCCGGTGGCAAAAGCCCGCAAAGTTTCTTTCACTTTGTTAAAAGTTTTCTTGTCCGGTTCAATAGTGCGAAGTCGTGGCTCATTGAAATATCCGAGCGGGGCTTTTGCCGAAAGTTCGCCACGGCGTATCTTTTGCCGAATACCCCGTAAAATGTTTTCTCTTAAATTGTCGGTGTAATACTTCGCTTGACCAAAAGCGACACTCAACATAAATTTTCCTTGCGGTGTCGCTTCAAACCAAAATGTCGGGAATTTTAGTGATTTGATTTTCAAAGTGTCCACCAAGTAAATCACTCGTCCGCCGTCAACGGAATTACGAGCTAATCTGTCGGGGTTCCACGCTAAAATTCCCTCGGCGTTTCCTTTTTCAATTTCCGAAAGCATTTGATTAAATATTTCTCGGCCCGGCTCTTTAGCGGTTTTGCTCTCGGTAAATTCGCGGACGATAAAAAGATTGTTTTGCTTGGCAAACTCTCTTAATTCGACGAGCTGGGCTTCTATGCTCAAAACCTGCCTTTCCTCGTCCTCGCTTGATTTTCTGCAATAGATGAAATATTTAATCATAAAATTATTTTGTTTAATTGTAATTGAAAAAGGAAACGCCACACCGACAATTTAATAAAATCTCGCTTTGCCTTTCGCCTTTGGCGAAAGAAAAAAATCGGCTCATTGCCCTTCGGGCAATACAAATTTCATTTGTGAACCGCCGCCTTGCGGCGGGACGGCTGGAAATTGATTTCAAAAAGCCCTTTGATTTGCTCGCAAAACTGCCCGCCGAAGCGAGGGGCGAAGCCCCGAGCGAGGCGACTAATTCAATATGGTGGTGTTTGTTGGACGAAATTCGAACTTTTTTTGACGAAAATCCGGACTGCGAAATTTGATTGCCGAGCTTCGCTCGGCAAGAACAAAAACTTTTCCGCTCGGGCGGGCAAAAAGGAAGGGGGTTGGGGGGGAAGGAATTTTTGCCCACCCTCGTTTTTCGATTCCGATTTTTTCGCCGCCGCAATTTTTCGTATT
>Ga0210006_1001021_pt1 | contig 20028 bp, 23 predicted proteins | sample CryGey02umfilter_2_FD_185452 | JGI IMG/M metagenome (GOLD analysis project Ga0210006, IMG submission 185452) | Groundwater microbial communities from aquifer in Utah, USA - Crystal Geyser 4/10/14 0.2 um filter (SPAdes) (version 3) | ecosystem: Environmental > Aquatic > Deep subsurface >... | reverse complement strand
ACTTTGTATTTTTTGCGATCTTGATGCTAAAGAGACACTGACAAAAAGCGTCGATAAATTTGATCGCCGTTTAAGTTCAGTTAAAACTATTGCAAAAGAAAATGGAATTACAACACTCAACGGTTATGCATTTGATGACCTAATGCGCTTTTGGGACGAAGCAAAGAAAAGAGACCCAGGACTACCGAAGCTTCGACCAGGTGCCACTTCGGCATTGACCGCGCAATAAACTACACTAACTCTTCCTCTTCGATAGCATCAATCGCCTAATCCTCACCTAAAATTATAGAATTACCAATAGTAATCTGGTTTGCCGCAGTAATTCGGTGAACTTACTCGACGTCGGCTTTTTCAGCAGCGATGAGATGGTCGCCAGCGAGCTTTAATTTATCCAGTTTTGTATCCGTGGCGGCTTTGTTCATCTTGCGATATGTTGCAGTCATTTTAGGATTAGGTGCATCTGACATGACTGACAAAATGTATGCCCTGGCATCGGCAGGTAAGGAAGATGACGGAGCTAATAATTGAGACTTCATTTGTGTAGAAGTAATCGCCTTTACGTTAAAACCGCCTGAACTTATAGAATATCCTGCTATCTGTGCATGCTTTGGGATGATTACCACATTATTCATCATTAAGCTGTGCTCCCGAGTTGCCCCGTTATTCATCTTTTCGCTGTATCCCGTGGTTGTATAGACACCTGTGGTAGTTGTGGAGAATAGTTATGTGAGAATTAGTATTAGGGATGTTTTGACTTAGTATTGAGACGATTTGGTTTACAAATGCAAGCCGGCTGGCAACAGTTTTTGCGCTAGGCGTCAAGGTATCTGAGTAGCAAGTGCTACAGAGCGCGAGCAATAAACACATCCAAAACGACCGTAAGGATATTATATTTCGTAAGTTGGTGCATACTCTCTTCACATGCAATAGGCGCCCTATATGCAATTTTTTTATCGTCACTATTATGACCCCCCTTGATTTTATTATCCCACACACCCAACTAATACTTTTATACATTGTTTGGCGTAACACTCAAGCTACCGAAGTCGAAAAGCGCATGCTTTGATTCAGCCGCAACTGATTTTTTATGTTTTATGCTCCATTGTCCAAGATTGATTTGGTCACTGTTTTTTACTGTACCACGACAAGCAATTTTAACAGTTGAAGAAGCGGTGCAAGAAAAACCTGTTGAAGAAAGTGAACATTTAACATCCTTCGAAGACCAGTGGATATATAGCGAATCAAGACCTGCAACTAAACTCGATTTGTACTGTGTTACCGAACCCGTTGTTACTGAGCAGTATAATGATTTGTTTCGCGCCACTCGAACAACTGTGCCTCTAGAATTAATCAATTGTCCATTACAAATCACTTTACTCCAGCGGTATCCAGGAAAATTATGTTCGGGAGTTATGTTATAAAAAGTCGATGCAAAAGGATATGCATCTTGCGTTAATTTAAAATGATAAGTTGCCTTGCTCGCGAGAGAGGTAACTTTCGGTGCGTTGAAATACGAAAGAAGTAAAAATATGCATGGTATAAGAAAAAGACAAAGTAGACTAAAAAACAATGGTTTTTTCATAAAATAACACTCGCGCACACAAAGAAAAAATTGGTTGCTTTGAGAGAAAAAAACGACAAAAATACTGGCGAGAATATGACTACCTCACCAGCATTATGCGGATTGAATTAAGCTATTTCACAAACTTTAAAGTAAAGCTATGAGAATTATTAAAACGACCCGAATTATCTTTATATGACTCAAAAACTGTAGCGTGAATTTCATTAGCATTAAGTTTTTTAATAGTCATCGTAATATCTATAAGATGCACATTCCAAACAGCAAGACCATAAATCATATTTTTGTCTATTAGAGATTTACTAAAAGTATTTAATGTAACATTTCCCCACGCGCAATCTTTTGGATGACATTTACCAAAACCATTAATTGATACAGCGCCATGAGCATTTTGTTTAATAATTAATTTATCAAGTCCATTTGTTTTGGAGTTCACATTAACCCAGCTGCCAATTAAGGCACTATTATCAGCTGCGCTTACTGAAGTTTTTTTCACTGATGCTGCTTGTACTGAAATGAAAGCAAATGCAATTAGTGCCGCGCAAAGCGTAACAAAAAACTTTTTCATAACTTAGAACTCCATAAAAATTTAAAAAAAACATAATACATTAATACTATTCACACTCACAGCTGCCATCAGGTGTTTTAATTAGCTCGACATAACCGCTGCCTGAACAATATTGTTTAATGCCACCATTAAGAAGATAAAAAACTTTAACAGGTAAAAACAACGGAACTCCTTTACCTATCATAACCGAGACAGTGTAGTTGTTCAGTGGCTGGTAAACTTCTTGCGTAACTGGGGTTGTAGGTGGGGCCAAGTGATTTGCGGTGTTAGTGGGGGTTGAAACAACAGGTGGTTCAATGATCCCCGGAAGTTGTTTTATAGCTGGGGTTGAAAGACGATAAGAAACAACAGGGTTATTACAATTTATGTTTTTAACAAAAACATCTGCAAATACCGCATTACTGAGACATATTAATACGCTGACGATCATAATTTTTGCTAAACGCATTTTAATCACCTAAATCAATTGGGTATTATTAAATCACCTTTACATGAAATCAAAAAAAATCACAAGTTTCTGCTCTACATTTTAACAGTAACTAAAACGATCGTTTACTTAACGCTTCCTTGTTTTCCAAAAATAGGTTGGAAGTATACCAAACGACTGTTAAAAAATCCATTTAAAATTCAATATAAAATATCTTTATGCATGTAATGACTTACTATACAATTTTATCTTTCAAGTGAAAGGAACTGGTAATGAAAATTGGTTATGCTCGCGTCTCAACGGCGGATCAACATTTACATATGCAAGAAGACGCGCTTAAAAGTGATGGGTGCGAACAAATATTTCATGATATCGCCAGTGGCGTTAAAACAGAGCGACCAGGTCTTGAAGAAGCAATCTCTTATTTGCGCGAAAAAGATGTGTTGGTGGTATGGAAATTAGATCGCTTAGGGCGATCGGTGCAACACCTAATTGAAACAATAAAAAAACTCAATGAGCGTGGCATTGGGTTCAAAAGTTTGCAAGAAAACATCGACACAACGACGAGCGGTGGCAAGCTAATTTTCCATATTTTCAGTGCGTTAGCCGAATTTGAACGGGACCTCATCAAAGAGCGAACCAATGCCGGTTTAAAAGCAGCGCGCGCTCGTGGACGCCTTGGAGGTCGACCACCATTACTCAAATCTGATGAAGTAAAAAAGATGCTGAAATATTACGATGAACAAAAAATTACGGTGGACGAAATCTGCAAAATTTTTAATCTAAGTAGGCCATCGTTTTACAATTACCTTAACAAAAGAAAGACAGCAATTCGGATCGCATAGATGTAAAAATCTGGTGAGGAATATTAATCTGTGAACGCGTCCTGTCATTACCTGAAAGAGGCATAATTATGAAAAAAGATTATAAAACAGCGATAAAATACGCAACAAAAGTTTTTGATGCTTGGCTGCCTTATAAAATATTATACGAAAACATTCCAGGAATCTCAGTCGGTATTGTGCACAATGGAAAACTTCTTTATAAAAAAGGTTTTGGTTTTGAGAACATAGAATTAAAAAAACCTTCAACTCCTGATACTTGTTATCGGATCGCCTCAATTTCAAAAACTTTTACAGCAATTGCAATCATGCAGCTTTCCGAACATGGAAAACTCAATCTAGATGACAAGATAAAGAAATACTTACCGTGGTTTAAAATAGGGAAAAAGGGATTGAACTCAAGTAACATAACAATTAGGCAGCTTTTATCGCATTCGGCTGGACTTTCGCGAGATGGTAATTCACCTCATTGGGCTACTAACAAATTTCCAAATGAAGCTGAGTTACAAGAGCAATCTTCAAAATCACTTACATATGAAAACCTAACTCGCTTCAAGTATTCAAACTACGGATTCGCATTGCTCGGGTTAATTATCAAAGAAGTAAGCGGGTTAGATTATGATGAATATGTGACTAAGAGCCTGTTTAAAATCTTTTTAACAACAACCCAGCAAAACCTAAAACTACCATTTGCAAACTTGTGTTAATTTTTCTTTCGCAATTTTTCCATAATCGGCGACGTTTTTCTAACCATCCAAATGATCTTTCAACAACCCAGCGTTTTGGTATCACTGCAAATTTATGTAATTCACTACGCTTTGCAACTTCAGCTGTTGCGCCTAAAATATTTTTTATTTTTTCAGCAAATGGTTCGCCTGTATAACCACCATCAACTAAAAGATTTTTCACATCTGATAAATTTTCTTTTTCATTTGTAATCATAATTTCAGCACCATCACGATCAGTAATATTTGCTGTTGTGATGTGAATTGCATGCGGCAATCCTTGTGTATCCACTGCAATATGACGCTTTATTCCTGATATTTTTTTACCCGCATCGTATCCTTTATTTTCCGCAGTATCTGTATTTTTTACACTTTGCGCATCAACGATGCAAAAGCTTGTCTTCGTATTCCGACCATTGCTGATACGAATTTCTCCAACCAATTTTTTTTAAAACTTGTTCGAGCAAGCTATTTTCATTTTCTTTTTTTTCAGACCATATACGGAAATAAGCATAAACGTTTCGCCAATCTGGTAGATCACTCGGCAACATTCGCCACTGACAACCACTTTTTAATAAATATAAAACAGCGCAAAAAATATCATACAAATCTAATTTACGTGGCCGTGTTTTTTTCCTTGCGCTTAATAATATGGGCTCAATTTTTTTAAATTGCTCTCTGCTGATATCGCTCGGGTAGCGTTTGCGCATAAAAAATCCTTTTTATACCGGTTTTAGTGCGCATCAGTGTACACATACCGGAAAAGATTTTAAACAGGCTCTTAGAATGCTTAATCTTGGCATAAAAATAATCCATTACTTTTGTGATTTAATTCGTAACGCACTCATCTTGCTTTAATAATTTTTTCTTTGCAGTAGCATGACGGTCTCGTCTTTCAATATCAATATATTTATCAGTGATAGCGCCAGAACTGTGGCCAGCATCATCACGGACATGCTCACGAGGTCGGCGTTTTACATCTTCTGAAATGCCAGTGTGTCGCAACCAATGCACGGTTGCTTCTGACAATACGTCAGCATCTTCAGTAAATCCATCTTGATTCAAACGATCAATGGTTTTATTAAAGCAAAACTGCACAATTTTTCGAATAAATGAGGTATTGCTAATCGCACCAGCGCCTTTTATTTTTGGTATCATAAATGATTTATCAGCAGGTGAGGGAAGTGGTGATAAATTTAAATGTGTTCGCCATCTTTTCAATGCTTTTAACATGGAATCACTTACTGCAATTTCACGTTCTTTATTGCCTTTGCCAACAACGGTAAACCACCAATTACCATCGTTATCTTTTCGAAAATCATTCATGTACGGAGTCCATCGACTACTTGCCGCCAATTCAGAAATACGCAAATACATCAAAAATAATGCGGATAAAATAAATAGAGTGCGCTCATATTTATCTGCATTTTCTTTTGCAAGCATTTCTGCGGTTTCAATCACATATTCCCACTGTAATTCACTCAAACGTCTAATTTTAGGTTTACTTTGATGTTTGCGAATAAATTTACTTTTTTGGCGAATATGGGCAACGGGGTTAATTTCTGTTGCTTCAATCTGAATTAAGAAATTATAAAAACTGCTCGTGATGGCAAATATTTCTTTGAGGGCGGTTTCCGACATCAGATAATTTTTAATTTCCATTTTTTCGCCTGATCTGTTGGCCGATTTTGAAATCGTTACAACAAATGGCCGCCATTCTGGATTTGGCACACGCAGAGCATTTTCAAGGATAAATCGTGGTACTTTTTTAAGGCCAATCCAGCTTTCAGGCGGCTTTTGACAAAATTGTAAATACGCTTCAATATCTGCACGACGTAAATCACAAATAGATTTATGGGCAATTTTCCATGACCAATGCAATAGTCGCTCAAGTTCACGACGGTATGCATTGAATGTGGCATGGCTGCCGTTGTAGCTTGTTAAAAATTCGATGGCATTTTTGTAATCTGTTTTACAAAAGAATGGTGCGTTGTTCCAACTGGGCTCAATGGTGTCAGTGATGTTCTCGAGCGTGTCGAATAGCGGGAGGAGAGTATACCTTTCAGTCATATAGGCCGTCCTTGATGTGTTTAAAATTGTTCCATTTTTGACTGAGGGTATGATAGCATACCGATCATTAGACTGATAATTGTTGTTATCAATGGTGTATATTATGTCCAGATTAGATGCATTAAAAGCCGAATTAAAAAAACCAACCCCAACCGCTGATGATTGGAATGCTTTAGGTTTTCAATATTACAACGCTACTGATGGAAAAACACGTGATTATGAAAAAGCGAATCTCTGTTATCAAGAAGCGTTAAAGCTTAATCCAAATCATACTTATGCAAATTATAACTTGGGGCAAAATCATCGCTCTGGACAAGGCGTTGCCAAGGATTTGGTAAAAGCAAAAACCCATTATGAAAAAGCAGCAGCCAATGGCTATGCAGATGCAAAACTGCGCTTGCTCGAAATGGAAATGACAGAAACAAAACCCACCCCAACCGCTGATGATTGGAATTCTCTGGGCCATAAATACTGCAGTGGCATTGATGGAAAAACTCGTGATGATGAAAAAGGTTGTCTCTGTTTTCAAGAAGCGTTAAAGCTCAATCCAAATCACGTGGTCGCAAATTATAATTTGGGTCAATTATATCAAAATGGTCACGGCGTTCTTAAAAATACAGAAGAAGCAAAAAAACATTATCGAATAGCAAAAGACAACGGTCATTCCGAAGCACGTGAAAAATTGCTTGAGATTGAGCAGGAAATTCCAAGAAAAATTAAAAGAGACTTATTTCCAAAATTATTGGGAAGTGATCCATTAACGGAAGACGAAAAGGCTTTGTGTGTTACACACAAAGACATAATCTCCGGCATTTTGTTAACAGACTATCGTGATGACGCCACTACGCTTCGACTTGCGGTAAATAAACATAGCGAGTTAGGTAAAATTCTGTCAATGCATAGAAAGGCATCAGGAATACGAAATCTTTGGCATCATGCTGATACAGCAACGGTTAAAGATATCAAAGCACAAATTGAAATTTTAGAAAAGCGAGGTAAGGAACAAACTCAATCTACAGTAGTAACTGGAGTTCCACTTGAACAAGGCGGTAACGATGCGTTTGTTATGCATGCATCACATACTTCGGTCACCACCCTATTTGGAAGAACAAGTTTGCGAGCAATATCACCATCAGCATTAGCATATGCAGAACTTTTTAATCAATGCGCGCACGATTTATTTTCAGCTACTGTCCCTGTTTTCACGAAAAAAACGATAGATGCAGAAAAAAGACCGGTAGAAAAATTAAACCTATGGAAAGCAGCGTTAAGCCTTAGTGAAAGAAACCTTGTGTTGCAGCGAACAAGAGAGAATTGGGCAATCAAAGGAAAATTGGATTCTAGCAACGTGCCCAGTCATCCCCTTCCTACAGTCGAATCAGAACTTCAAATTCGAGCAGAAGATTTCAATGCAGATCAAGGCGCTGATCCAACAAGCATGAAATTGGCTCTTGTTTAAAAGGTGCATGCTAATCGCCGATATTTTCGAATGACAGATTTCGGCGCATTTGCACTTTCACCCTATTATCATCTATTTGATAAAAAATGATTTTATATATACAAATATTGTGTGGAGTAAATTACGAATGAAGCGATTACTTGTTTTTATGTTTATATTATTATGTGTTTCTATAGGTTATGCTGCCGACACAAATGATATTTATGGTTATGTATCAAACAATGTTTATCATAATAAACCACTAGGTATTAGTTTTTTGGTTCCAAAAAATTGGGTTTATTTTAACCAAACATTTCTGAAAAAGCTAGATCAAAAGTTAGATCAGCCGAAAAGTCTTGGTTCTGGCCCACTATTAACGGTTTTTTTTACTTTTCCAGAAAAAAATAAACTTTCAAATATTGTAATTTTTGCTAAGCATATGCCTAGTTCTCTTAAACCAAGAATCGCGGAAAAATATTTTAAGCGTGGCGTTATTTTAAAGCTAAAAAAAGATGGTGTTAGCGTTATTGATAATGATGTTAAACCACTGGTAATAAGTGGTCAAAAATTCGAGCAAATTTATTTCCCAGTTATTTCATCAACTGGAAACATTAAGCCAATGCATTGTGTGATTCTACTTTCAGTAAAAAATAATTATTTGGTGAAGATTACTTCATGCACTCAAAAATTAACATACGCAGAAATAGATTCTCAATTATCAAAGTTAATTAAAATAGAAAAATAAATTTATACCGGTAGGAGATAATAATGACAATGAAAAAATTTTTAACTTCAAGTGTGATTTTGACGCTATCTTTCGTAACGCTATCTGCAATGGCGTCAAGCACCGCTGCTCCTTTGAGCGGGATAACGATCTCAAGCAATGTTAGTAATGTTAACATGAGCTGCGTGAGTAATACCGGCGGATCTGGTCTACCTATTGTAATTGATGCCATTCCATTTGTTTCTTGGTGGGGAGGAATTACTAGTCACTTTCAAGGTACAAATTTACAGTGCACCTTTAGTTTGCAAAGCAATCCTCAAACAATTGTTGGGTCAGAACACATACTGGTATGGCGAACTCAACCACTTTCTGCGGCGATTGATAATGTCAAAAGCGCGACTGGTTATGCGCTAACCGCAACGGGTTCAAAAGTGGCGGGGCAGCATGTTCATTCGTTTTATAACTATACCGTGACAATGAACACAGCAAGTCAAAAATAACCTAAATATTAATCTTTGATATGGGGAGCGGGAATATGCAAATTATGCGGTTTACAAAATACTTTATTGGTACTTCTGCAGCGCTCATCATGACATGCGACTTAACGGGTTGCGCTTCAGTTTATGTGGATCAAAACTCTGGTCCGACTGCCTCAACTTCAAAATTCTGATAACGTTCAGATTTTCAAAAATGCAAAACAATGCACTGGTGATACCCGTACACCAGGAAAACCTATGTTTGGTAATCATATAGGATATACCACCATCCCAGCGAGTACTCTTGTGACTTTAATTGGAACGTTCGAAGATAACCCTGATTATTATTGCACGCCCGGCGTTTTTTCTTTTGTGCCGCAGCCTGATAATAAATATATTGCGAGCTATGAGCCATCAAAGACAAAATCAACTTCTTTTTTCTCCAACCCAATATGCACACCGAAAATTTTTAACATAACGCAGCACAAAAGTGTGTCGGTTATATTGAGAAAATATAAAAGTGGTTTTTCACATGGCAAATGTGTGGATTCTTACGCAGCGAATTAGCATTTCAAATTCGTCTTTTGTATTGAATCGCTCAATCAAAATATTTTGATCATATTTCCAGTTGAAAGGGGCGTTAATCTCTGCGCATATCATACAGGAACACTGCCTGCCATTTGTGCGTAAGCAAGTGGCACCTGGTCGAAGCTTCGGTAGTCCTGGGCCAAAAAGGATCAACTTGCTTGAATTCCCATGTTTGGCAATCTAAAACTCTCAATGGTTGTATGCAAGTACTCTCCATGAAAACACTGCCGATTGCTAAATACTTTCCTGATGAACTAAATGGGGTTCCCTGGAACAACCGACAAAAGTGGCCGGTTTTTAATTTGACACAGTATCAATCGAATTTATTTACCGTCTCGGTTTCGGGTATTTTCTTTTCATTTCTTCTTGCAAGCGATGGGATTCCGCATTGTATTTTTCACCAATCTCTCTAATTATTTTACTCACTCCAGACTTATCATCAAGATGTGAGTTTGGATCCATTAAAATTTTAGCGCGATGTGATTTCGCACCTTTTTGATCCTGACACAATTGAATTACTTTCAAAATCTCACTGCGTGGCACTTTTTCGATACGACGTTCGTTAAATTCTTGAACGCAATCTTTTATCGCTTTTAATTCTGGTCCTGGGGTACTTAACGAAATATTGAAAAAGGGAATGGAGGTTGATTCTTTATATTTTCCTGTCGTTCCATACAACTCATGCCTTGGTAATGCTGGATTCCGAATGTCTTCTTCCAGCTGTTTAATAGGCGCTTCAGACAGTTCGCGCCGTCTTTTCTCTAGCTGTTCTTGAAATTTTTTTTGTTCTTCAGCCAGCTCTTTATCAATGTCCCTAGCCATAGCTTCCCATAAAGTTTCATGACGATCAGGCTTTGCAGCCTGTTCGCCTTGTTTTGCAGTAGCCCCCGATTGTTGTGGGCGCGCTTCACTAAAGTTAGCGGCAGTTCCTGTTTTAGAAACATCAGCAGTTTTTTGAACGATCAACGGTCGCAACGTTTCATTTGCTGCACCTAATTTTTTAAATGCAGTATCTGCGTTACCTCTTAATTCCTGTGTGACTTTATCTGGATGCACCAGCAATGATATTTTGCGATACGCTTTTTTAATTGACTCCTCAGTCAGTAATTCATCTTTCGAAATACCTAACACTTGTCTGGCAACTTGTTGCAATTTCACATCGCCTTGAATACTCAAAATTCTTTCTATTTCTTTTTCGGGTATGTCGTATGTAACCGCTGTTTTTACAGACTCTGTTGATGGTTTTGACGCTTCCGCGCTTACGTCACCTTTCCTAGATTTGTGCGCAACAAAAAGATTTGCAAGAGCGGAATGTCCTTGTTCTGTTGCAAGATCAAACGCTGTTGATCCATTACGCATTTTTAAATCAGGATCAGCGCCGGCAGCAAGCAAAGCTTCTACTACTTTAAAATTGCCTTGCCATGCAGCAACATGAAGTGGCGTTGCATCATCAGTGTATCTAGCTTTGTTTGGATCTGCCCCATTTTTGATTAAAAGATTTACTGCTTCAAGGTGATCATTTTGTGCTGCATAAAAAAGCGGAGTAATGGTATCGAGAAAAAGTGGCCGACTGCCGATTGTGCATTGATTGGGATCTGCATAATGCGAGTTAAGTAATACACTTAAGACTTTTATAGAGCCTCGCGCTGCAGCAATATGAATGGGATAAAGACCACCACTTCCGGACTCAAGTTCATCAGCTTTATGTGATAATAGAAGTTTTAGGGTTTCAACATCATCGTATTGTGCTGCGATACACAGCGGTGTATCTTCATTGTGCATAGCTTTATTTGGATCGGTATTAAAAATGCTACGCATTTCAAGCAGCCACTGTGACACTTTAAGCTGACCGCCTATTACCGCATAACAAAGTGGGCTTACGCCCTCACTTGTTTGTACCGCAGATAAATCAGCCCCATTTTCATATAAATGCATTAGTTCTGTTTTTCGGCCTTCTCGAGCGGCAATATGAACCAAGCTGGCGCCGTAGCTATCTAATAATGTAGCTCTGTTACGGGTTATTTTGTGAATTTCTTCCCATTCGTTTTTTGTAGTGCAAATACCAATTATACTGTTTAATGCAATATGCTGTGATTCTGGCGCATATATTTTCGTTGAAAAACAAGCTGCATCGTTTTTTGAAAAAGCACCTAAAATAGCCTGCGCAATTTCTTCATTTGTCTGAAAAGATTGTGTGGGTAATTTATTCGCATCCACTAGAAACCACTTTTTTTGCATTGGATCATAACCAACAGTGATAGCATGATTTGAACTTTGCAAAATTAATGAAACAGGATGCGTAAATGATTTGGCGCTTATTGTTTCAGAAAGCGTGCGAACATAGGTGATTAAGTCATTTTTTTTATAAACCCCAACAAATACACCGCTTGATACGACGCTAATTTTTTTCGGCTCAATCGCAATTGACTGCACTACAGATAACACGGGACCGCTATCAAATGCTTTTGGTCTCTCTTCAAATAGTTGCGGATAAAATGCAGGGTTTTGATACAATTCAACCCCTTCAAAAAAAGCGAGCATATCGAGAAATTCGTTTTTTAATCTACTTATTAACTTGATGCGGAAGTCTTCTTCATCTTCCTCGTTATTCATCACTTCTTGCGATACTGCATGGTAGATTTCATGAATTTTCAAAAGACGTTTATTAAAGGTTTCAAGTCCTTCCGTGGGCGCTGTGCGTGATCCTGAGTGCATCGCTTGCATGCCCATATGTGAAAGACCATTGCAAATCCCACTGACATTTGAAAAATAGCCAGATTGCTTCATGCAATCAATAAACCAACCTTGACCTTCAGGGACTCTCATTGCATTATCTCCATCAATATAAATACATAAACGCACACGCTCCTGCAGAATTTACTCCACCTGAATTATAGCGCATAAGTGATGATGGCGTATAAAAATTACACAACCACTTGATTTTTATTAGATTACGATAAGAGCGGCAGATTTCGGCTATACGCTCTCGCGAGCGGGGGAACACGCATTCCAGTACATTGAAGGTTATTATAATCAATGCAGGATGCATTCTGCTATTGATTACATAGCCCCATTTGAATTTGAATGTGCTTGTTAAACTTGAGAAGTTGGTGTCTGTGAAAACGCTAGAAAAATTTGGATTGAAACTTGTTGGTGCCTGGGGATTCCACGAATATGATCAGCATACCGTTAAATGAAACGAGGGATATGAATGTCAAAATTTACAATAAATGAAATCATCGATTACACAGAAAAATGGTTACTAACTGGTGAATTGAAACCAGAAATATTGTCAGACAATTTTCATTTTATTTCACCATTTTGGGAAAGTAATGACAAAAATACTTTTATTTCAAAATTTCTTGACCCAAAAGAATATTTTGAAAAAAGCCTATCTAATATTTTACGTTTTGATCCTATTATCAAACTAAAAAGTGATGATGAGAAGCATTTTACGATTGTATTGGAATATCATACAAAATACGGGGTCAGTGTTGATGAAGCTGTTCTTGGAACCATTGCTAATGGGCTTCTTGTTGAATTGAAATCAATTTATGACTTAGAAAAAACAAAAAAAGCTCACAAACTTTAGCAAACAATTATGCAACGATTATTGATCATCATAGGTATTTTATTTGTCGCTATTGGCATTGCATGGCCTTGGATTAAAAAACTAAATTTGGGTCATTTACCGGGTGATATTATTATCAAAAAACAGGATTTTTCATTTTATTTTCCATTAACGACCTGCATCATCATTAGTGTGGTGGTGAGTGTATTGTTTTGGTTTTTTAGAAAATAGGGGTTTATGAACATATTAGAAAAAGAAGCTGAACAATTTGGTTTTAAATGGGGAAATACACATCAAATCATGGCGCAGATTAAAAGTGAGTGCGATGAAATTGATGAGCATCTCTCTAATATAAATGAGAATAACAAACCTAAGCTGCAAGAAGAAATTGGTGATTTGATGCACGCTGTATTTTCACTTTGTATTTTTTGCGATCTTGATGCTAAAGAGACACTGACAAAAAGCGTCGATAAATTTGATCGCCGTTTAAGTTCAGTTAAAACTATTGCAAAAGAAAATGGAATTACAACACTCAACGGTTATTCCCTTGATGAGCTGATGAAATTCTGGGATCAAGCGAAGAAAAGAGTAGGGTAGTGTGATGGACTCAAATAAAAATGACATTATCCGATGGGGATTGGGATATCTTTTATCGCATGGCTATACGATAAAAGATACTCACCCTGAAAATGTGCAAATCCGACCTTGGTCTTATGTCATTCGCTATGACACATCAGAAGGCTTTGTTTACTTAAAACAAACACCGAAACTGATTGCATTAGAAGCAACCATTACAAAAATTTTGCACGATCAATTTCATGCACCAGTTCCTGAAATCATTGCATCTAACTTGGAACTTGATTGTTTCTTGATGAAAAATGCTGGAACGCCATTACGCTCACTGTTAAAAAAACAATTTGATGAAAAATTACTTTGCAAAGCAGTTGATGCATTTACTGCAATGCAAATTTCCGTATCAACTAATGCTGATACTTTTATCAATATTGGTGTTCCCGATTATCGATTAGATAAATTACCAAACTTATATAAAGAATTAATTTCAAAAAAAGTCGTTCTGATGATGGACGGTCTTACAGAAAACGAAATCGATAAATTACACTCATTAATCCAAACTGTCTTTGATTTATGTAAAAAATTGTCTGCGTATGACATTCCAGAAACATTAGTTCAACCAGACTTTCATGACAACAACACGCTAATTGATGATGCATCACAAGAAATAACCATTATTGATTTGGGTGAAATAGTAATTTCACATCCATTTTTTTCATTAATTAATTTTCTACAACAGATTAAAAAACATCATGGTTTGACAGAACAAGACATCGCTTACCAATATATAAAAGATGCGTGTTTTAAAAATTTTATACGGTTTGAATCTAAAGAAAATATATTAACGATTTTTGAATTAGCAAAAATTTTATTTCCAATTTACGGCGCATTGGCACACTATCGACTAATAGAAGCCTGTGATAAAACACAGCTTGAATCCTATTATGGTACAGGAAAGCTAAGTGCTGAGCTTAAGGTACTTATGTCTGACTGCAAAGAAAATTAATTGAAAAATATGAAACAAACATTGATTACCATTTATTTACAGCCAGGTGCAAAAAAATCTGAAGTATCAGGTATACATGGCGGTCACATAAAAATTAAAGTCAATTCACCGCCAGTTGATGGCAAAGCTAACGAAGCGCTCATTTTATTTTTATCGGAATTTTTAGATATTCAAAAATCCAAAATAAAAATAGTATCAGGTGAAAAAAGTAGGATTAAAAAAATATCGATCATGACATCAATGAATGAAAATGAAATTAAAAGTAAGCTGGCAGTAAAATAAAATACTTTTTATGGAGCCTAATAAAATTAAAATATATTTAGCATCAAAAAGTCCCAGACGCAGGGAATTACTTGCACAAATGGGTATTAATTTTGAATTGTTACTAGTGGATACACCAGAAATTATTGCGCCTAATGAAACCCCGGAAAACTATTCAACACGCGTTACCCAAGAGAAGTTAGAGGCGGCCTGGAAAAAAATTCTCAAAGAAAAGTTAAGTCTTATGCCCGTGCTATGTGCAGATACTGAAGTGGTGATAGACAACATGATTTTAGGCAAGCCACGGAACTATCAGGACGCATTCAATATGCTAAAAAGTTATTCTGATCAAAGTCATCAGGTTATAACAAGCGTTGGGGTAAAGTATTTTGACTATCAAAAAGTAGCGATGAACACCACCATCGTAACTTTTGCAAAAATGTCAGATGAAGAGATACGTCATTATCTCGATATGGGTGATTATAAAGATAAGTCAGGAAGTTATGGTATTCAAAGTTATATTGGGCAATTTATTTCAAAAGTAGAAGGTTGTTTTTACTCAGTGATGGGATTGCCGCTTAATACTACAAGAGAATTATTGGGACAGGTTGTGATCATATGAAAAAATCAATCGCGATTATCGGTGGCGGACCTGCAGGGTTAATGGCTGCGGAAATATTGAGTCAAAACGATGTAACAGTAGACCTCTATGAGTCTATGCCATCACTTGGTCGAAAATTCCTAATGGCTGGTAAAAGTGGGCTCAACCTCACTCATGCGGAGCCTTATCACACTTTTATAACCCGTTATGGCGACAAGCAAAAACAAATTGAAACACACCTCAATCATTTCAAGCCTGATGATTTATTAGCATGGGTAAAAGGACTCGGTATTGAAACTTTCATCGGCTCATCAGGACGTATTTTTCCAAAAGAAATGAAAGCGAGCCCTTTACTGAGAGCTTGGTTAAAAAGATTGCAAGCCAACGGCGTTACTTTTCATACGCGCCACCACTGGAAGGGTTGGAAAGAAAAATTTCTCATTTTTGATTCACCTGCTGGCTTCATTAAGATCAAGCCAGATGCAACGATACTCGCTCTCGGCGGCGCTAGTTGGCCAAAATTAGGATCGCGTGGAGAGTGGGTTTTATGGTTAGAAGAGGCGGGCATCAGCATTGAACCGTTTTATCCTGCTAACTGTGGCTTCATCGTCAATTGGTCAAAACATTTTAGTGAAAAATTTCATGGTCATCCAATGAAGTCTGTTGTGTTGTCTTTTAAAGATTTCAAACAAAAAGGAGATTTCGTTTTAACAAGGACTGGCATGGAAGGTAGCCTCATCTATGCAGCTTCGGCGAAATTGAGAGATGCGTTAGCTTCAACTGGTACTGCGGTACTGGCTTTGGATCTTGCACCTGATATCTCTAGGGAAAAACTAATGGTTGCCTTAGCAAAATCGCGAGGGTCCCGATCTTTGAGCAGTCATATTAAAAAAACAACGCATCTCTCTGATGCGAAAATAGCTTTATTATATGAATTTTTTTCTAAAGAAGATTTAGTCAAAATCGAAAAATTAGCAGATGCTATCAAAGCTTTGCACATTCCACTTTCTGCAATAAGTTCACTAGAAATAGCTATCAGTAGTGCTGGCGGCGTTCACTTTGAAGATCTCAATGACAATTTAATGTTACGTAAAATGCCAGGTATTTTTTGCGCTGGCGAGATGATAGATTGGGAAGCAGTCACAGGGGGTTATCTACTTACTGCTTGTTTTGCAACAGGCAGAGCTGCTGGTAACGGAGCGTTAAATTGGTTGCGGTCAAATAAATAGGTAACACCTGGACTTCATTTAATTGTTAGTTGGAGAGCATAAAAATGTGGTGGGGTCATCTTGCATTCCAACACATATGATACTACGCCTGAGTTTTCTTGTCTGTTAAAGTCGATTGATCTTCTTCTAGGCCCAGGACTACCGAAGCTGCGAACAGGTGCCACTTACTCCTAGCACCATAATTTATTTTGTAAGACCACCTACTCCTGAGATGACCTGCGAAACGTGATCTACTTCGTTTAGCCGATATCTCTGATCAACAGTTAACTGCATTGCTTGATCAACTGTAAGTTGTCCTTCAGAAATAAAACGACAAACGTTATTAGTAAAATTGTATCTCTGATCAACAGTTAACTGCATTGCTTGATCAACTGCAAGTTTTCGATCAAGAACAAGCTTTGCTATATTTTCATAATCAAGATTGCATTTTTCACCATCTGTTAACGTTGTTCGTTTCGCTTCGGTGAGAAATCCACGAGTAATCAGCGTGTCAATTCCAATTTTTGGTGTCATTCTTTCTTGATGTTGATGATGGCGGCGTCGATCATCGAAATCATCAGACCCACTTCTTGCAAATAAGCCAGCTTCTGCAACTGCAGCTTGAGAGCCTCGTGGCTGCAATTCAACTAACCAGCTTATTAAATATTCTGTTACTAATTTTTCGGCACCAATCCTAAGATTTATTTCAGAAAAAATATTATTAAATTTCTCTTCAGACAACAGGTCTTGTTGATCAAGCGCTATAAAAAAACGTGCCAAAAGCTCTAAATCCTGATGTGTCATGCGCGAATCAAGTACGATTCTTAAAGGCCTCGTGTGGAAGAACTCCTATTTTTGTAGGGTAAAATTTATACTATATCCCATATCCTATGTGGCGAATCATATCCTATTGATTATTTTAATATTTCTCTCAAAAACAACCTCTAAAAAATATCTTGTACATTTAAGATTCCCATAAGGCTGTACTGATAATATACAATCATTGAAATTTTTGATTGTTTCATTCAGAGAGCGTGGTTAATGTAGCCCGCTCTTAATTGAGATCACAATAATTTTAGGGGCATTTACCTATGAGTAGAAATACATGGCGTCAAAACGGTGATTTTTCAAGATACTATGGGCACAATCACCGTAATCCTGAAGGTGATGCGAGAAATATAGAGTTTATTAACACAGCAAATAACGCCATTATAAGAAAGATTAGTTTTGTAGGTACTAAGAACGGTGGTTTCCGTTTTTTTATTAAATCAGATGATAATCTTGATCGTACAAATATTTTTCGAGCAGAGATAAGACGATTAACGTTACCATATGCGGATGCCATGGATCGATACAATATAGAGAGAAATAACTTGGCTTTCTATGAGCACGGTATCCATTATCCATCTCTTCATTTCCGCACAATTGATGACCCCATATTTCTCAATGTGATGACATTGATATGTAATTTAGAGCCTTCCTTTGAATCTGAGATGAAAGCTGTAGTTATTGGTTTAATCAATCAGTATTCAAACCAACAAGGAACTCAGTCAAGACAAGGAAGACGTGATTCTGCACATGGCGAACGTGTATTTATTGACCCCTTAATGCTTTTACGGTTTATGCAACTATTATCGGTATTAATAAATACCGCTTCTACTCGAGCGCAAACAAGACAACAAACCTCATCTGCCAGAGTTCCAGCATCTCACTTATTAACAGGAGCAAGCACTGAAGAAGTCGAAAATCATGAGGGTGCGCTTGTAGTGATAGCGGGAAATCTACCAGCATCTGATGTGCGTGAAAGAATGCCGTTAATATTAGATGGTGCTTTACTTAATCTCATATTACAACAGCTATCAACTTTTGAGTTTTTGCAACCAATAGAAACAATGGAGCCCACAGATTGGACAGGTGGAAGAAGCTATCGCTTTGAAACCCCATTCCAGGGAGCCATGTTTGATGATGAATTTCCTGATTTCCATCGGAGAGATACATTTTTTCATCTGCCGCCGCGTCACCATCAACCACGAATGCAGCATGGTCTCGCACCTACCGCAGCACCAATGGCTATGCAACAATTTATTGATCAAACTATTTTTGATGCAATACCACGTCCACCGGTTCAAATTCCAGAAGAAGGAGTGAATGCAAAGGCACTCGCTGAGCTTGATGGTTTTGATACCACAAGCATTCCTAGCCATTTTAGTTGTCCTTTGAGTGGCGATATTATGGATCACCCAGTCATCGACCCAACGACTCTTAATGCTAGTCGCACCAATATCGATGAAGCACCAAGAGTTGAAAGAGCCTGGTTAGAACGAGCAATATCTGAAAGCAATGGAAAAAGCCCGTTCACAAGACAGCCTGTTGTTAGTCCGCTTATTCCTGATGCTCAAAGAAAAACGGATATCGAAAATTTTGTGCAAGAACAAGTTTCAAAGCACTCTTCCGCAGCTTTTTCAAAAAAGTAATCCCATTTTTTAATAGCAACCCCTCACATTTTTAGGGGTTCCCTGGAACAACCGACAAAAGTGGCCGGTTTTTAATTTGACACAGTATCAATCGAATTTATTTACCGTCTCGGTTCCGGGTATTTTCTTTTCATTTCTTCTTGCAAGCGATGGGATTCCGCATTGTATTTTTCACCAATCTCTCTAATTATTTTACTCACTCCAGACTTATCATCAAGATGTGAGTTTGGATCCATTAAAATTTTAGCGCGATGTGATTTCGGGTTGTGTCGCAAATTTCTATTTTCAGCAAAAAAAGCGCGATCGCATTTATCCTGGGCGCAACTATGCCGCTAACGCATAAAACTGTTCAAATGCATGTGAACTTTCAGAATTAATATGCTGATCTTTTTTCAGCATTCGACATAATTCAATTCCAGATAAAGTGGCATCTGCAGAATGAAACGCTTTAAAACCCATCATTGGTTTTGTAATTCTTTTAATTCCGCGATGATCCTGCTCAACAATATTATTTAAATATTTAATTTGACGAACATGAATATTCATAAATGCAGATGTAAATAAAAACAGTATTATAAGTTGAGAATTAATTGAATTTAATGCTGAAGTATTTGAACCACTTTTGTCAATTGTTACTTTTTCTGGCATTCCGCTTGATCCAATCGCTTTGATAAAAAAGGCTGTAGCTGCAGCCTTATCGCGTTTTACAGATAACATGAAATCGATTGTGTTACCTTCTTTATCAACTGCGCGATAAAGATAATGCCACAGTAAGCCCCCACAAATCCCACCTACCCGAACACTTCAACCCCTGTTAACCTCGCTTTGTTTCTAACAAAGCGCAGGAGCAAATGATGATAGACAGCAACGGGATACTTATCACCGACACGCCTGGAA
>Ga0210006_1001016_pt1 | contig 20084 bp, 18 predicted proteins | sample CryGey02umfilter_2_FD_185452 | JGI IMG/M metagenome (GOLD analysis project Ga0210006, IMG submission 185452) | Groundwater microbial communities from aquifer in Utah, USA - Crystal Geyser 4/10/14 0.2 um filter (SPAdes) (version 3) | ecosystem: Environmental > Aquatic > Deep subsurface >... | reverse complement strand
CTTTTGAGCGGCGCCCGGCAGATTAAGGCGAGGACTGGATTTTCTTGAAAAAACCTTGTCAAGTGTTTTTTTGGGGGTGGGGCTGAATAGTTACAATCCCTTTTTTTTCAGGTCTGCTTTTTGATCATATAGCACGGGCGACGTGGTAAGCGCGGCTTAGTCTTAATCCCTTTTTTTTCAGGTCTGCTTTTTGATCGAAAGGGGCGAACCTGGAAGGCGCGAATCTGGAAGTCTTAATCCCTTTTTTTTCAGGTCTGCTTTTTGATCCTGGCGACGCCATCTCGAACCCCCCCACTACGCGTCTTAATCCCTTTTTTTTCAGGTCTGCTTTTTGATCGGCACCACAGCTTATCCCGACGGGCACGTCCAAGTCTTAATCCCTTTTTTTTCAGGTCTGCTTTTTGATCCTTTTTCGTGCCCGATTCACTTGACAATTTTGATAGGTCTTAATCCCTTTTTTTTCAGGTCTGCTTTTTGATCCCTACCCCCCGAAATTCTTGTGGGTTGTCAAAGGTTTGGTGGAGCTGGCGCCAGCGTGGCGGCGGCTGGGAGGGGGGACGGGCATGATTTCACCTTCTTTTTTTGTGATTTGTGCGGGGGGATCGCCGATCCAGTACAGATCGTCGGATGGGAAATGCTGAATCCCCAAGGTAGTGATGGTCAGGTTCGCGGGCAAGGGGTAAATGCGCACGTCATCCTGTTGGGGGTGGATCAGGGTAGTCAGATAGGCGATCAGGTCGCGCCGCCCCTGGGGGCCAAGCCAAGCCAGGAAGACCGAGTACTGCACGGGGATGGCCATCTTCACCAAAAAGCGGTGCACCCGTCCCAGTCGGCGGGGGCAGGCGATGTCATAAGCGATTAAATAACGCTGTTTGCTCAAGCTCTGCGTGTTCATCACAGAACCCCCTCCAGCCACCAATCCAGGGCGTCGAGCCAACCCTGGGTCAGCCGATGCCAATGGGGGCGCTGGTTTTCGAAGACCTGGAGCATGTGCCAGTGCTCCTCCCCCGACGCCAGCCGTTCGGCCCAAGGCCAGTAGGCCACACTGCGGCGCAGCACCACCTCAAAATCCCAGGCAATCAGCCGGGTCAGTGCCGCCCCCACCCCCCCGTCGCCATGGCGCAAAGGGGTCAGCAACCGGGGGTCGAGCCCCTCTTGGCCCCATAGGGTGGCGATCTCCAGCGCCATCCAGTGGACGAAGGCGCGGCGGGCATGAACAACCCTTGTTTGTATGGGGATGGGCAACTGCTCCAGCAGCCAGCGCTGCACCCGTTGCGGACGCAGATCGGGGGGAATGTGGCCCAGGGTGCGGCAGGTGGCCAGGATGGTTTGCCGCTCGGCGGCGGCCAGCCAGTCGGCCAGCAACGGGGCGGCGTCGGGGCGGCTGCGTAGGAACTCCAGATTATCGCCCAGCCGCTGTCCCGGACGGCCCATGGGCACCGTCATCCCCAGTTCGTGGCCGCCGCTGCCCTGAAACACCACCGCAATTCCCCGCTCCAGGCAGGCCAGCAAGGCGTCGCTTTCTAGGGTTACCGTCCCCCCGGCAATATGCAGGCAGGCGACCCGCCCCAAGGGAAACCAGCGTTCGGCGGCGCCGGGGCAGGACACCACCAGCGCCCCCTCGCGGCGCGACACCTTCAGCGGGGTGCCCTCTCCACCCAGGTACAGATTGCGGGGGGGGATCGGCGCTTCGGGGGGGGCGACTGGATTCATGGCTCCTCCTCGGGCCATTGGGCCAGATCGGGGCTGGCCTCGGTTTTGAAAGCCCGGGCCAGCAACCGGCTTTGCCGTCGCAACCAGCGCCGTTTGCCGGGCAGCCAAGATTCGAACGACTGGTAAAACCGTTCCCTTCCCGCTTTGCGCAGTCGGCACCCCTGCCCGGTGTGTTCGAAATCCTCGGGCCGCAGGGTGCGCAGCCGAAGTTGCTCCAGCAGCCAGGCATCGGCCAGGGGGCGCAAGGGTTCGATCAGATCGCTGGCCAGCGACTCCCGCCCAAAAGCGGGGCGGTGCAGCCCCCCCAGCAGCGGATCGAGCCCCGCCCCCTGGGCCGCCAGGGCCGCTTCGGCATGGAGTAAGGTGTAACTCAAAGAAAGACAGGCATTGACCGGATCTTTAGGTGGGCGGCGATTGCGCCCGGTAAACCCCAGGGTGTCGGGCAGAATGGCCGCCATCCCGGCAAAATAGGCGCGGGCCGCCGCCCCCTCGATTCCCATCAGTACGGCGATGTTGTCTCCCGCAGTGGCCAGGGTGGCTTGCCCCTCGGCCAGCGCCATCACCCCCCGGCGCACAGGGGCTTGATCGCCTCCCCTGCGTTCCAGCCATTGTTTCAGGTTGTTCTGCTGGCGGCGCACCTTGGCCCCCAGAACCGCCCGGCACCACACCCCCCGGCGCTGCGCATCGGTGGCCCAGCGGTATTGCCCCAGGCGGATGGCCGCCTCGTTGTGCCGCCCCCCCAGCACCAGGGCCTGACGCTGGCTGGATCGGGCCGACAAACACACCACCGCCACCCCCGCCTCCCCCAACGCGGCCAGCATTCCCGAGTTCAGGGCGACGTTGCCCTGCAACACCAACCGGTCGATCAGATTCAGGGGGATGGAACGGCGTGAGCACCCTTCGCCGCGCACCACCAGCGCCCCACCCTCGACCGTTAGCGCCGTTTCGGCGCGATCAACGATGACAGTAGCCATGATTTACCCCACCCAGTAACAGAGCGGATCCTCCATTGTCACCCCCCGGCCCAGGGTGGCGATCCGGCTGCGGGGATCCAGTCGCAGCAGAAAAAAGCGGTCTTGTGCGGGGTCGAGCAGCTCATCCATCCGGGCCAGCAATTCCCGCCGCTCCCCTTCGCTTAAAAAACATTCAAAACAGGAGCGCTGCCCCCCCGTGGCGAAGTCGTGCAACACCGCCAGCGCCCGGTGCAGGCGACGGGGGCAGGCGATGTCGTAGGCGGCGATGAAGGGTTGACGGGGCATGGGCACCTCCTTGGGCGGCACCTTAGTGGGGTGGGGGTATTCGGGGGGAAACGGCAAGCTTGCGGTGCGATGGGGGCTGACCGTGTTCGGCCACGGGGTGGCCTCCTACGAGGTATGCCCTTTCGTAGGAGCGGACCCCGTCCGCGAACCGTTGGGCACAGGCGGTGCGATTGGGGGTTCACCGTGTTCGGCCACGGGGTGGCCTCCTACGGGGTATGCCCCTTTCGTAGGAGCGGACCCCGTCCGCGAACCGCCCCGGCACGGGTGGTGCGGTTGGGGTTGATCGTGTTCGGCCACGGGGTGGCCTCCTACGAGGTACGCCCCTTTCGTAGGAGCGGACCCCGTCCGCGAACCGCCTGGGCCCGTGCGGCGCGATGGGGGCTGACCGTGTTCGGCCACGGGGTGGCCTCCTACGAGGTATGCCCCTTTCGTAGGAGCGGACCCCGTCCGCGAACCGCCTGGGCGCGGGCGGCGCGATGGGGGTAAACCGTGTTCGGCCACGGGGTGGCCTCCTACGAGGTATGCCCCTTTCGTAGGAGCGGACCCCGTCCGCGAACCGTCCGGGCTCTGGCGGCGCGATGGGGGCTGACCGTGTTCGGCCACGGGGTGGCCTCCTACGGGGTATGCCCCTTTCGTAGGAGCGGACCCCGTCCGCGAACCGTCCGGGCACGGGTGGTGCGATGGGGGTTGATCGTGTTCGGCCACGGGGTGGCCTCCTACGGGGTATGCCCCTTTCGTAGGAGCGGACCCCGTCCGCGAACCGTCGGGCCACGGGCGGTGCGATGGGGCTGACCGTGTTCGGCCACGGGGTGGCCTCCTACGGGGTATGCCCCTTTCGTAGGAGCGGACCCCGTCCGCGAACCGTCGGGCCACGGGCGGTGCGATGGGGCTGACCGTGTTCGGCCACGGGGTGGCCTCCTACGAGGTATGCCCCTTTCGTAGGAGCGGACCCCGTCCGCGAACCGTTTGGGCACGGGCGGCGCGATTGGGGGCTGACCGTGTTCGGCCACGGGGTGGCCTCCTACGAGGTATGCCCCTTTCGTAGGAGCGGACTCCGTCCGCGAACCGTCCGGGCACAGGCGGTGCGATGGGGGCTGACCGTGTTCGGCCACGGGGTGGCCTCCTACGAAGCACGCCCTCCCTCGTAGGAGCGGACCCCGTCCGCGAACCGTTTGGGCACGGGCGGCGCGATTGGGGGCTGACCGTGTTCGGCCACGGGGTGGCCTCCTACGGTTCCCCCATGGTTTGTAGGAGCGGACCCCGTCCGCGAACCGCCTGGGCCCGTGCGGTGCGATGGGGGCTGACCGTGTTCGGCCACGGGGTGGCCTCCTACGAGGTATGCCCCTTTCGTAGGAGCGGACCCCGTTCGCGAACCGTCCGGGCTCTGGCGGCGCGATGGGGGCTGACCGTGTTCGGCCACGGGGTGGCCTCCTACGAAGCACGCCCTCCCTCGTAGGAGCGGACCCCGTCCGCGAACCGTTGGGGCACAGGTGGTGCGATTGTGGGTTCACCGTGTTCGGCCACGGGGTGGCCTCCTACGAGGGGTGGCTGATTTACATCCATTCGGCATCCCACAATGGGTAATCCTCCAAACGGTCGGTTAGGCCAGCCCGCAAAGGGTTGGCGACCACATACCGGGCCGCTTGGCGCACATCCTCCTCTTCGCGCAGCGCGTGGTCGTAAAACCCCGATTGCCAAATGCCTCCTGGCTGGCCACGCCAGCGGGCGATTTTGAGGGAGGAGATCCGTTTAACGTCGCCCACGACCCGTTCCAGAGATTGCGTGTTGCCCAGAACCATCAACCAATGCAGGTGATCGGGCATGACGACGAACGCCAGGGTCTGGGTGTGGGGGGTGGCGGCACGCAGGGTTTGGATCAACAGGCGCCCCGCCGTCAGGTCGCGAAACAAGGGGTGCCGGTTGCGGGTGACCGTGGTGATGAGGTAGGGGCGAAAGGGTTCGGAAAAACGGTTTTTGCGCAGATCTCGTCCGTGGCGGTGGGGCATGGGGATCCTTTCCTTTGTGGTGTTGGGGTTGACCGTGTTCGGCCACGGTTTTCCCCCATGGGTGGGGTTTGTAGGAGCGGACCCCGTCCGCGAACCGTCCGGGCAAAGGTGGTGCGATGGGGGTTGACCGTGTTCGGCCACGGGGTTGCCTCCTACGAGGTATGCCCCTTTCGTAGGAGCGGACCCCGTCCGCGAACCGTCCGGGCACGGGCGGCGCGATGGGGGGTAGATCGTGTTCGGCCACGGTTTTCCCCCATGGGTGGGGTTTGTAGGAGCGGACCCCGTCCGCGAACCGTCCGGGCAAAGGTGGTGCGATGGGGGTTGACCGTGTTCGGCCACGGGGTTGCCTCCTACGAAGGGCGCCCCATCTCGTAGGAGCGGACCCCGTCCGCGAACCGTTGGGGCACGGGTGGCGCGATTGGGGGTTGATCGTGTTCGGCCACGGGGTGGCCTCCTACGAAGGGCGCCCCATCTCGTAGGAGCGGACCCCGTCCGCGAACCGTCCGGGCACAGGTGGTGCGATTGTGCCAACCCCGTTCGGCCACGGGGTGGCCTCCTACGGGGGCGCTCCCTCGTAGGAGCGGACCCCGTCCGCGAACCGTTGGGGCTCTGGCGGTGCGGTGGGGGTTGACCGTGTTCGGCCACGGGGTGGCCTCCTACGAAGCGCGCCCCCCTTCGTAGGAGCGGACCCCGTCCGCGAACCGTCCGGACCCGTGCGGCGCGATGGGGCTGACCGTGTTCGGCCACGGGGTGGCCTCCTACGAGGCACGCCCCCTCGTAGGAGCGGACCCCGTCCGCGAACCGTTTGGGCACAGGCGGTGCGATGGGGGCTGACCGTGTTCGGCCACGGGGTGGCCTCCTACAAAAGGGACACCCGATACCCTCCCAACCCGAACACCGTTCCTTTGCCCGCATGGCACCAGATGCCCAGACGCAACCAGGGCATAAAGGGGGTTAAATCCTCGGCTGTAAACTTGACCTCCCCCAGCATCCCCCCCATCTGCATGGTCCCCTTCTGCCGGGCCGAATATCGGGTCCATTCTTTCCAACCCAAATGGGCATGGACCACCTCAACCCCTTCGGCGGCGCGGGCCAGGGCGGGAAAGTCCACCTCGATGGGGGCGGGGCCGTGGAAGTAGGCCAGCATGGCGATGCGGCGCATTAGGGGGACGAACACATCCCGGAAGGTCAGGTGCTCCCCGGTGAGCAGGTGGTCCTCTTTTTTAAGGCGTAGCGGGGTGCGCAAGGTGACCCCCAATTGCAACGCCCCGGCATCCCCATCCCCCCGGCGCAGCGGGGCTTGCCCCGGTTGCAGCGGCTCACCGGGGCGGTAACGCACCTGCTCCTCGTCGGCCACCTCCACCAGCCTGGCCCGCCCATCCCCTTTGCCCAGCCCCCCCGCCAGCATCTGCTCCACGGCGTGAATCACGTAGGGCAGGTGGGCATTGGCTTTGCCGATCAGCACCAGGTGGAAGTCGAAGGTTTCCCCCGGTCGCAGCGACCTGGCCCCAGGGTCGGGGGGTTCGATGACGTAAGGGTGGGGCACGGTTTTGTACAGCCGCATCCGGTCGCTCCCCTCCGGCAGGGGGGTGTCGAAGATGTAGGGGTATACGCAGGAGGTTTTGAGCAGGCAGCCGGTGCAATCGCCCTTGGGCATGATGCAGACCGCTTTGCGCAAGGCGTGACCAAAGGCGCCGCGCAGCATCGACCCGGCGTAGTCGGGCAGATGCAGCGGGGTGGTGGCCTGGGCGGTGAAGCGGTAGCGGGCCAGGGGCAGGCCGGGCCAGGTGGGGGGGATGTGGATCATGGGTTGGGCTCCATCCATTGTTGAACGACCTCCTTCAAACGGGGGAGTTGATCGGGGCCGATGAGGCCAATTCGGGCCTGTTTGGCCCGGTCTTGCAGCACCTGGGTGGGCTGGCGGGCGCTCAAGAGCCAGGTGGCGCCGAACAGTCCCCGCGCCGCATCCCCCAGGCTATCGACCTTGTAGGCGATCTCGTTGTCGTTGCCCCCTTGAAAACGCAGGGTTTTGCATTCGATGAACAGCAGTTGGTTGTTGTGGGTGGCCAGCACATCGAATTCGTTGGTGCTGGTGGGGCTGTTGCCCCAGTGCCCTTCGACCCCCAGCCGCACGTCGCCGATGCCCGCATTTTTGATGCCCGCATCTTTGACGATGTGCCAGGCGTATTCCTCCAGCCAGCCGCCGCGCAAATACAGCGCCGCCTCCACGCTGGTGAAGGCGATGGCGGGCGAGCCCTCCCGCCAGTCGATCAATCCGGCTTGAAGCAGTTGCCCCAGCGCTTTGCTCCAGTCGCCCCGAGGGGGTTGATCCAAGGTTTGCTCGGGGTGGGTCAGCCGCTCCTCGCGGCTGCCGGGCAGTGGTTCCAACGCCAAGTCGGCCAGTCGGTTGAGCGCCCCGATGAAGCCACCTAGTGCGGTCGCGTTTTGCCCCAGGTATTTGGTCGCCCGTTTACGGGTTGCCGCCCCTTCGCGCCAATCGGCGGCATCGGAGGCGGCCCGTTCGAACACAAACCCCTGAGCCGCCAGGTAGGTGGGCACATCGAGCACGTCGTTCATGGGGATGGGGGGGGCGGTCTGCCCCTTGCCGTCGGGGAGCACCTCGATGCAGCGGTGGGCGGTATCGGTGTACAGGATGCGCCCCTGCCCCCGGAAGATCTCGATAAACCCCAGCGCCATCAGCTTGGTGCCGCCGGTGGCGTTCAAGGTGATGCGGGCGTCGGGGTGTTCACCCTCCAGCCAGGCGGCCAGATCCAAGGCGTAGTCTTGAATGCGGGATAGCCCAGCGTCGGGGGCCTGTTCCCGAATGGCCACGTCGATCCCCTCCCGGCGCAGCAGTCGGGCCAACCGGGCGGTCATCCCCTTGGTGCTCATCGCCGGGGTGGCCACCAGCACCACCCGGTCGGGGCGCTCCATCAGGGCGGGAATCAGGTTGGGGAGCACCTGATCGGAAACCAGAACGATGTGGATGTGCATGGTGTTCACCTGGTTTTGTAGGAGCGGACCGAAGTCCGCGAACCGTTGGGGCAAAGGCGGTGCGATTGGGGGCTGACCGTGTTCGGCCACGGGGTGGCCTCCTACGGGGGGCGCTCCCTCGTAGGAGCGGACCCCGTCCGCGAACCGCCTGGGCACAGGCGGTGAGACTGGGGTTGATCGTGTTCGGCCACGGGGTGGCCTCCTACGAAGCGCGCCCCCCCTCGTAGGAGCGGACCCCGTCCGCGAACCGTTCGGGCGCGGGCGGCGCGATGGGGGTCCACCGTGTTCGGCCACGGGGTGGCCTCCTACGAAGCGCGCTCCCTCGTAGGAGCGGACCGAAGTCCGCGAACCGCCTGGGCACAGGCGGTGCGATTGGGGGTTGATCGTGTTCGGCCACGGGGTGGCCTCCTACGAAGCACGTCCCCCTCTTTCGTAGGAGCGGACCCCGTCCGCGAACCGCCTGGGCACAGGCGGTGCGACTGGGGTTGATCGTGTTCGGCCACGGGGTGGCCTCCTACGAGGTATGCCCCTTTCGTAGGAGCGGACCCCGTCCGCGAACCGCCTGGGCACAGGCGGTGCGACTGGGGTTGATCGTGTTCGGCCACGGGGTGGCCTCCTACGAAGCACGCCCTCCCTCGTAGGAGCGGACCCCGTCCGCGAACCGCCCCGGCACAGGCGGCGCGATGGGGGCTGACCGTGTTCGGCCACGGGGTGGCCTCCTACGAGGTACGCCCCTTTCGTAGGAGCGGACCCCGTCCGCGAACCGTCCGGGCAAAGGCGGCGCGATGGGGGTAAACCGTGTTCGGCCACGGGGTGGCCTCCTACGAAATACGCCCCCCCCTCCCTCGTAGGAGCGGACCCCGTCCGCGAACCGTTCGGGCGCGTGCGGCGCGATGGGGGTAAACCGTGTTCGGCCACGGGGTGGCCTCCTACGAGATAGCCCCTTTCGTAGGAGCGGACCCCGTCCGCGAACCGTTCGAGCCCATGCGGTGCGATGGGGGGTAAACCGTGTTCGGCCACGGGGTGGCCTCCTACGAAGTATGCCCCTTTCGTAGGAGCGGACCCCGTCCGCGAACCGTTCGGGCGCGGGCGGCGCGATGGGGGTTCACCGTGTTCGGCCACGGGGTGGCCTCCTACGAAGCACGTCCCCCTCTTTCGTAGGAGCGGACCCCGTCCGCGAACCGTCCGGGCCCATGCGGTGCGATGGGGGGTAAACCGTGTTCGGCCACGGGGTGGCCTCCTACGAGATAGCCCCTTTCGTAGGAGCGGACCCCGTCCGCGAACCGTCCGGGCCCATGCGGTGCGATGGGGGCTGACCGTGTTCGGCCACGGGGTGGCCTCCTACAAGGTATGCCCCTTTCGTAGGAGCGGACCCCGTCCGCGAACCGTCCAGGCACGGGCGGTGCGTTTCGTGGGGGTGCCAAGGTCCATGCAGGTCAATCCACCCGTTCCAACAACCCCAATTCGTAGGGCCACCCGGCCAGGGCGGCATCGTCCAGCACCCCCCCCTCCGGCAATCTTTTGAGCAGACGCAACACCAGGGCGCGGTCCCCCACCCCCAGCGTCACCGCCACCCGGTTCACCTTGACCTCCACCCCCAGCAGGTTGCTCAGCAGGCGGGCGGTGCTGTCGTGGCCAATGGCGCTGATAAACCCCTGAGCGGCCAGGGCGCGGGCTTGATCCAACGGCAGGGGGCCAGAAAACCGCCAGGTGCCGTAGGTGGTTAAAACGGGGGTGTTGAGTAGGTAGAGCATCACGAGTCCAGGGTGGCGGGGGCTTGGGACACCACGTTGTAGATCAAAGGGGCGCTTCCCCCTTCAACGTATTGGAATTCCACCCGGTGGTGGCGCAGGGTGGCCAAAGCGGCGGCGATGCTGGCGGTTTTGGTGCCGCCGGTGACGTCGATCAAGATCTGCCGCTCAGGCACACCCTGTTGGCGCAGGTCGGCAAAAATCTGCTCGATGGTTTCGCGGGTCGCCTCCAGCTTTTGAAAATCGACCGCTGGGGCCTGGGTGAAGGTGGCGGTGGGCAGGTAACGCGCCAGCAGGGTTTGGCAGGTTTCAAGGTGATGGTAGGAGCCCTCCTTCCCCGAAGAGCCAATCAGCACCACATGCCTGGCGGTGGCGACGTGGGGCTGAATCGCCCGCAAAAGTTGTTGCCAGTTCCAACGGGAGGCATCCAGGGCGGCGATGTCTTGGTTCAGATTGCCGCTCAAATCGATGGGGGGCTGTTCCGGTTTAGGGGGCGAAACCAGCAGCACCAATGCCGCATGAGGGGCCGGACGATCCCCCTCCCGGAAGGTGGCCAAGGGCAAAAAGGCCTGCCGAACGTGGTAAAGCCAGAACGCCCCCCCCAGAAAACAGAGCAGTGCAATGGCCAAACCCCAAGGATCGGCCAGGGTGCCCGACAGCCACCCATCCCGAAGGCCATCGGCCGTCCAACTGGCCCCCAGCAGGAAAAGCCAGGAGGGGATGAGGAGGGTGAATAGGGGGCGGATCATGGGGTGCCCCGCAAGGTTGCCAATGCCAGTTTTTCCTCAAGGGTTTTGGGCTTGATCGGCTCGATTTTGGGGAGCCATTCCCCAATGGCTTGGGCAGCGGCAAGGCGCTCTTGCCCTGTCCAGTCATCCCCCCGCGCCGCCTCGGTAAGCTGTTTGGCCCGTTGGTAGAAGGGGCCAAAGGGCTTGTCGAGTTTGCCCCGCAGTTGTTCGACACGATCCGAACAGCCCTTTTTGAAGGCCTCCACCTGACGCAGGTTGCCGCTCAAAGCCTCCAGGCGGGCCTGGTGTTGCGCCAGGTCTTGCGCCTCTTGAGCAGCCTTTTCTGCCTTTTGCCGGGCAACCGCATCCTCCTGTTGGCGCCGTTCTTCGGTCTCCTTGCGTAGGTGCTCGATCTCCCCCTCTTTGGCGTGCAGTTTGGCGGCCAAGGCATGGGCACTGGCCAGGTGGGGCGAGCAGGTGTTTTGCAGTTCGGGCCAATCGGGAACATCGGTTTGTATGGGGTGGATTTCGACCAGCAGCCAGCCGAAGGGGATGAGGCCACTTGTTTGGTCCTGGTCGTTGGCGGCCAGCCAAAGGGTTTTGGGGGTTGCAGCGGTGCTGGAGCGGTTTTTTCCGTCCGGTCCTTTGCCCTCCATGATTTTGATCTGTCGCACCCCATTCCCATTGAGGGTGACCGACTCGGCCCCCGAATGTTTGCCAACCCGCAGCAGAAAAACCTCGCCCCGATCCATTTTGGATTTGGCCTGGGTCAAGAGTTGCTGGAGGTCCCGATCCCAAGCGGCATCAAGGTAACCCCGCCCCCGCAGCAGGTCGTTTTCTTGTTCCAGGATGGGGCGGTAGAAGGTGTTGCAGGCGGTGGCGATTTGGCGGGCATCGAAACGCAGGTGGGGGGCGGGGAGTTGGCGCTGTCCCTGACGGTTTTTTTCGGCCAGACCCTCCACCGTTTGCAGGTTGAGTTGCCCCGAAAAAGCGCGGTACCGCCAAGCGGGCAGGCATTCCAGGATTTGGTACAACGTGTCGGCCCTGGATTTGCGCAGATTGCCTTTTTCGTCTTTCACCGCAGCCTTCTTGCGGTTGACCGCTAAGTGAATTTGGGCGGCGGGCAGACCCGGTTCGCCGCCCCAGGGGGCATCGGCAACCTGCACCAAACGCAGGGGGTCGAGATCCATGGCTAACTTGCCTTGCTCGTTCTGATACTTCAGCACCACCTTCTGGAAATCGTGAAATCCCTTGCGTTCTTGGGTTTTCTGACCGCGATTGATCCCATCCAGCAACGCCGTGCGCATCGCCCCCTTCAAACTGGAGCCGAACAACACCGGCAGTCGGGTCACCGGATTGAAGGCGGTGCGGTCGATCTCCAGCTTGTTGAGCACCTTGCCGCCGTTCGATTCGTGATTGGCGATTTGCCCCACCCGGCTGGCGTAAAGACCCGCCACCCCCGGCAACACCGCAACGCGGGATACCGCATGGGCCATCAAGACCTGGCGCCGTTCGAAAAAAAAGCGCTGCACCGCCTGAATCATCCCCGCGTCGGGTTTGCGGTTGCCGATTTCCAGCAGGGTTTTTCGGTCCGCCGCCGTCAGGGCTGCCATGGCCGATCCGGTGTCGAATTCGTGCAGTACACCATCGTCGATGACGTAGTGGGTGGGTTCGTAACTTTCCCCCGTGCCGATGTGGACGGGAGACAGCGGCGTGAAGAGCAGACGGTGGCCGATGAACGGGTTCATAAGTCCTCCCCGGCAAGCATGTTCATGACCAGACGGATCAACACCTCTTTGTCGGCCGGTTTGGATTCGGCCACCAGCAGCGCCAGCGCCGCCAGCCCCACGTCGTTGACCACCGGGGTGCCGTTGGGCTGAAACAGCCGACCATTGCGGTGCAGAAAATCGACGAACAACAACGAGCCGATCCGTTTGTTGCCGTCGGAAAACGGGTGGTTCTTGATGACGAAATACAGCAGATGGGCGGCGCGGGATTCCAGGGTGGGGTAGGCCGGTTCGCCGAACACGGTTTGGTCCAGGTTGCCCAGGATGGAGGCCAGCCCCTCTTCCCGTTCGTTGCCAAACAGGGCGCTGGCTTGGCTTTTGGCCATCAGGTCGGTTTTGAGGCTGGCGATGGCTGCAGTGGCTTCGTGCCAGGTGGGCAAAAGGCCGCCGGGGTGCCCTTTGGGATCGGTGAGCAACCCCTCGTCGTAACGTTGCAGCCAGAGGAAGGTCTGGGTGTAGCGGACGATAACCTCGGCCAGACCTTGCCCCGCCTCGGCGGTGATCTCGGGGCTTTTGAGGGTGGCCCGCACCAGTTTTAGGGCCGCTTCCAGTTCGGCGGCGTTGGTTTTCAAGCGCTGCCGGTTGAGGGTGTAGCCCTGCACCAGATGGTCTTTCAGAACACGGCTGGCCCATTGCCTGAACTGCACACCGCGTCTGGAATTCACCCGATACCCGACCGAGAGGATGGCATCTAGGTTGTAATGCTCGATCTGGCGGGTAATCGTTCTGCCCCCCTCATTTTGAACTTGTGCAAAAAATGCACAGGTTGCCTCCCGCACCAGTTCTTCCTCTTTGAAGACGTTGCGCAAATGCCTGTTGATGACCGAGCGATCTCGCTCGAACAGCCGCGCCATCTGGTCTTGCGAGAGCCAGACGGTTTCCTGCTCGATACGGACTTCGATGGTGTTGTCGGTCGTCTCGAAAAAAACGAGTTCGCTCATGTTTTGTGCCCTCCCTTGGGCAGCTTGATCCCCAGCACTGGCGTATAACCCTGATGTACCGTATCCCGGATGGCCTTCGAGAGGCTGCCTTCGCCGCCCAAACCCTGGCCAATGAAGCTCGGGGTGTTCATCACAGCCGGGGACAACACCGCGTCACTGTTGGCCAGCAGCACCGGGGTTTTGAAGGGGTTGCCCCGGTGGACCCCCACATCGCCATGCCGCCCAAAGCGGGTGAACGGTTGGTAAAAGCAGCGGGCTGCATTCCAGGCCAGCCCTTGCGGGGCGCAGGGGGCCAGGGTCAGCCAAGCGTTGGCCCCCTCCTGGCTGGGTAGGGCGGCCTCCTCCAGAGGGGCAACCTTAAAACGGCCCAGACCAATCCCCGCATCGCGACCGAAACCCAGTTCGCCGATGTCGCGCAGGGCTTGCTCCAGGTCGGCGGCGGACAGGCGCGACTGGTCCAAAACCAGGTGCAGATCCAGTTGGGCATCTTTCCCATACCAATGCCGCTCCAGGGTGTAGGGGGCAAACCCGTCGCCGGTGGTGTTGCTGCGCCGGTCGATGCTGTTGTGGGGGTGGGGGTGGGGTTGGGGGGCTCCCCCTGGCAGGGTGTCATCGGCGACGCAGTGGTGCAGCCAATCGGCCACCGGGGTGGCAAAGTGGGCATGGGGCAGCCACATCCGCCGTTTGGCCGCCTTGCGGTCCTCCTGCGCCAGCGGCGTGAACCAGTGGCCGGGCAGGTTGGGGCGGGGCCAATGCCCGGCGGGCAGCGCGTCGGCCAGCACTACGAAGGGGCGACCTGCCGTGTAACCGTCGAGCAGTTCGCTCAGGCGTTCATTCCCCCAGCGGTTGTGGATGGCCCAGCACAGTTGCCCAAACAGGGTGTCCCCCTTCAACAGGGTGCCGAAGGGGGATTGTGGGGTCAGGCGGGTGGTGAAGGTGCGCATGGGTCGCCCCCTCACTTGGCCGCAGCAAGGTTGACCTTGGCCACTTCGCCCAACACGTCGCTGCCGTCAAGTTTCAACCGGGTAAACCGCACCTTGCCGTATCCCCGCGAACCCGAGCCCCCCAGGCCGGTGAGTTCCAGCAACTTCAGCCCCTCGTAGACCATAGGCAAAAGTTCTTCCTTGTTATGGACGCGCACGGTCAGGGCAAAGTCGAAGGTTGCCCCCGCCGGAACCCGCTCGGTGTTGCGCGGGTGTTCGGCCACCCCCCGGATGCGGTCGATCATGTTTTCCATCTTGGTTTCGGTCAGCAGCAGGTTGCGCCGGTTCATTTCGGCCACCCAATCGCGGCTCAGCGCGCAATCCCAAAAGGCCAAACGGGTGGGACCGATCTCCTCGACCAGCTTCATGTCTTGACTGGAGCCCTCCGGCGCCCCGCCAAAGAGTTTGAGCAGGGTTTTGGCCTCCTCTTGGTCGGCGTCTGGCACACGGCCGACGTCGCGGAAACCCAGCGGTTTGCCCTCGGTTTGCCCCACCACCCCCAACTTCCACTCCAGCAGGCTGCGGATTTTCCCCTTCAGGCTGGATCCGGGAATGTAGGGCTCCAGGGTGACGGGGTTTTTCAGCACCGGGTTGTCGGTGCCGCCGATGTGCATTTCGGTGTTGCCCGAGCCGATGTGCAGCCCGGTGACCAATTCGAGTTGACCTTCAAATTTGCGAATGGCGGTGAGTTTCATGGGGGTTCTCCTTGATTAGGGAAATGCTGATTCAAGGCTCCTGCCTTGAATCAGCACGCTACGCAAAAAACGTGGTTTTTGCTGCGCTTGCAAAATCAGTCACTTACGTGACCGATTTTGGCGACCCATCCCTGGGTCGCTCGGAAGCGCTATTAAATCAGCGCTTCCTTAGTCGTTGCCGCGTTCCTGCTTGTAGAAGCCCATGAAGGCCTCCCAGAACAGTTTGCAGGTGGTCAGGGTTTCGGCGCTTTGGACCTCTTTCAGAGTGTGTGCCAGCAGATCGACGAAGTTGCGGTCGACAAGCTTGCGCCCCTCGGCATAAGCGGCCTTGGCGTTGAGCATCCGGATGAAGGGGAGGTATTCGTCGAATTTGCCCGGTTGCTGGGTGGTACGGGTTTCCCACAACACCAGTTCGTCGTAAAAGCGGCGCAATTGGGTGGGTTTGTTGCGGTTGCGATCCTCCGCCACCTTCTTGGCGGCATCTTGTGCCCGACCGTTGAACAGTTCGGCATCCAGGGGTTTGGTAAAGCGGATGTGCCCCCAGGAACCGGATGGTGCAGGTGCGCCCCCCGAGTACGGAGGTCGTTGCCCCCCGGATGAGGAACCGTGCGTGCGCGGGGATGAAGGGTGGTTCATGGGGGCTCTCCTTAGTCGCGTTGTTGGTACAGGTGGGTGAACAGGGCAATTTTGTAGGCATGTGTGTGCTTCTTGATGCCCGCCTCGGCAATTTCGTGGGCAAGTTCGGCCTGCAAACGCCGTCGGGCCGCCTCCCGTTCGTCGCGGTTTTCAATCTGTTTGAACTGGGTTTCGATCAGCCGCCGGGTGCGGTAGGCAAAACGGGAATGCCACAGGGCGTTTTCGGGGCGCTCCTCCACCTTGCCCGCCATGTCGGTCAGGTGCAGCAAGCCATAGAGGTACCCGGTAGATAGAGCGTGCTCCTGGGCCACCCGATCCAGCCCTTGAGCCCGCGCCATCAGCAGGTTGAAGTCGCCCCAGGAAACCGATTGCCCAAAACAGGTGACGGCGTTTTTGCCGGGCACCTTTTTGGCGTCGTCCAAAGCTTTTTCGGCCAGATCCGCCAACTGCCGGATCGGCAGCCCCGGTTTGGTCATGGCCAGCCCGGCAGAAAAATGAATGTCGGGGTTCTGCGCCACGTAACGTTGGAATTCCTGCTGCATTGTCTGGGCCAGCTTCAGGGTGGAATGCCACGGCCCGATCAAAAAAAAGTCGTCCCCCCCGGCAAAAACGGTGTAGGTGTTGGGGAATTCCTGGGCGCACAGCCAAGGCAAATAAACGGCGAAGAAGGCGTTCATCTGCCGCGACAGCGCCGCCATCTTGGCAAAGGTGGGGGTTTCCAGCCCCTTCTGGAAAATCAGCCCCAGGTTGTCCACATCCCCCTTCAACACCATCAACGCCTCGGCGCCGATCCAGCGATCTGGTTTTTCGGGATCGGGTCGGCGGTCGTCCCGGGCCAGGTGGTTCAAGGTTTTGATTTCGTCGGGGTGGGGGTCGAAGTCTTCGGGGTTTTCCAGGCCGTGGTAGCGGTCGGCCTCCCAGGCGTTGATGGCGCCAAAACGGGGGATGTAGGCGTTGATGGCGCGGCGGGCGTAGCCATTCCATAGGGGATCATCCGCCGCTACGGGCAGGGAAAAATCCCAAGCCCGCACCAAATCGCCCGATTGCGCCTGGGCGCCGAATTTGCCGGTCTCCTCCTGCCCGGCGGTGAAGCTGACCCAATAACCAAAGAGGGGCAGGCGCAGGGTCTTGTGGTTTAGGTTGTTGCGGGTCACCAGCACCCGCTGGCAGGTGGCCAGCCACTTGCCGGTGTCGATCTGGTCGGCGGCCAGGGGGGTCATCCAGAGGCCACCGTGTTCCACCGTGGCGGGGGAGTGGCCGTCGATTCGGCATTCGCCGTGTTCGAAACGATCCAGAAAACCGTCGAAGACCGGGGAGGCGGGGGCGGTGTTGCCACACAGGTTCAGCCGTTGCAGCTTGATCTCGTCCAGTTGCTGGAACAGCCGTTTCATCAGCACTTGAAAGGGGTTTTCCCCTTGCGCCGTTTGCCGGAAATCGCTGGCGGCGGCGGGAAGCCAAGCCAGCCCGATGCCCGATTGGCCGTAGGTGTGTGCCAGAAACCAGGTGTCGAGTTCGGCTTGCACGGTGTGCAGTCGGTCGATGGTTTCAGAGGTGTTTGGGGCGACGATCAAGAACTTGCCCGCCGCGTTCACCACCTGACTGCTGGCAGGTAGCTCCAGGGACTCCAGCACCTTCAGGGCCGCCAGTTCGCTCAGCAGCGATACGTAAAACGAACGCCCCCGCAGCAGTTTGGCGGCCCGCTTTTGGGTTTGGCTGCCCTGCGAAAAAATGAAGTTCTGAATGCCGGTAAAGTCGCCTTGCACCAGCAAAAACTTCGGTGTGTTCCAGGCCTCTTGCCCCAAATCGTCGGACTCCCGTTTCCAATCCCACTGCGCTTGCAACTGTTGACGCACCCCAACGGGCTCGTTCTCCAAGTCGGTGTGGTAGCGCCACAACGCCACCGCCAGGGCCGCTGTGGTCCGGGAATGGTCGTACAGCGACACGTCGGGACGGACTTTGCCGCCGATCCCGGAGGTAGCCGAAGGGATGGCGTGGGTGAAGGTCAGCCACAGGCTGTCGAGGTGGTCCAGCCACAGGGGTAGGTTTTTCCGGTGGCTTGCGGGAATGAGGTCCAACCCCTGTCGAAACCCCTCCCACAACGCCCGATACCTCTCCTGCGCGGTGGTTTTGGTGTCGTTTTCGCAAGTTTGGGCGGGCACCGGGAACAGGGTGTTGGGGCAGAGGGGGGCAAGGGGGTAGCGCCACGTGCTGGTTTCGGGGCGGTTGTTCAGGCGGATGCGCTCCAGCAGCGTTTCTTGGCGGGTGGTGTAGTGGCTGAGTTTGCGGCTGGGGGCTTCGTCGGGGGTGGTGTTGTAGGTTTGAAACTCCTCCCGTTCGAATCCCGAGGCCAAGCGGTCGGCGCTGGCAATGATCCATTGCAGCAGGGTTTCGGGGCGGTGGTGGCGGGCGGCGGCGTTGATCAGCGAGTCGTCGGCCCCCTTGCCCCCCCAGGCGGCAAAAGGGGCCAGGTTGGCGTTGGTGCGCAGTTCGGGGGGGACCACCTGATCGAACGCCAGCCCCGTGAAGGCGGCATGAACATGGGTCAGCCGCCCATCAAGGGTGCGGGGGCAGTATTGATCCCGGTTGGCCTCGTCCTGCGTGGCGTTGTCGGCAATCCGGGCACGTTCGGTGAATTTGCCCAGATCGTGCAGCAAGGCGGCCAGCGCCACCCGGCTGGAGGCATCCAGCAGATTGCTCATGGTGTTCCTCCGTGGCAGGTGTACTCAAACCGATTGAATGCGCTCATGGGGTCTCTCCTTTTCACGCGCCAGTGTCATCCAAGGGGGCGGGGCTGTCGGATTTGGCAAGCTTGCCGTCGGGCAAGGGGGCGAAGGTGATGGCTTCGGGGGGCAGGGCCAGGCGGTAGCGGCGGGGGCGGGTGGCGCTGTCGGCGATCAGGTAGGGGGTGGCGGCGGGGCCCAGGTTTTTGTTCAGCACCCGGCGCAGCTTGGAAAGGTGGGCCGAAAAGTACCCCCCATCCATGCCGTTTTTCAGCGCTTTTTCGGTCTGCTCCAGGTCGTCCATGGGGCCGCGAACGAGCCGGTATTCGTGCAAAAACCGCTCGCCCCAGTCGAAATCGGGCACCTCTTTGTTGGGGGCGGACAGGGGGGGCAGCCCCTGTTGGGCGCGGCGGGCGAACACCGCCAGCAGGGCCAGGGGAACCGGCGGCAACGAAACCACCTTGCCCGAGGCCAGGATGGTGCGGCGGGCCAAGTCCAATTGGAGCGCCGGGGGCTCCAGGGCGATGCGGGCGGCGGCCACGGTGGCGGCGAAGCTGCTGCGTCCGGCCAGCAAATCTTCGGGTAGGCCGTCGCGCAGCCGCACGAAGGGGATGCTGGCCAGGGTGATCTGGGCGTCGCGGGTGTCGGCCAGGTTTTTGTTGGGCAGGGGGATGATCCGGCTGGTGGGGGAGGGGTAGAAAAAATCCCAGCTCGATTCGAAGGGTTCGCTGACCAAAACGTGGGACAGCCGATCCTGGGGGCGGCCATACAGCGACAGGGCATACCCCAGATAAAATCCCATGGTTTTGCGCCCCCCGGCGATGGAGGCATGGACCTCGCTGGCAGGGTCGGCGGTAAGTTTGCGCACCGTTTCGGCGATGAAGTCGGCCATCGCTTCGTTGTCTGCGGGGGTGCGAATGTCGTCCAGGGGGTGGCCCTGGGCAGCGCAGGGGACGTGGATGCAGGTGTCGTCGAAGGCGATGGGGGGCAGGTGGTGGTCGCTGCGCAGGCGGTGGAACCAGCCGGGGTCGTCGGAGAGCAGGGCCAGGCGTGCCCGCCGGGCCCCTTCGGCGGTGGTGATCAGGTGGATTTCGCGGGAATCCAGGGCCGATCCCCCGCTATCGCCAGGGCGTAGAGGGTTTCGGTGACCACCTGGGGGGTCAGGCCGGTGACACACAGCAAAATGCGGCGGGGTGGTGACATAGCTCTGCTCCTGGGCGTCGCTCCGATGCAATCGATGCGAACCTAGCAGATCATCGGGAGCCAAGCCATCCCGGCAAGCTTGCCGGTCTGTTTTCGTGGGTGGGGTGGGGCGCCGCAACCGGGCCTATCGTGTTCGGCCACGGGGTGGCCTCCTACGAGGGGCACGAACGACCTTCGTAGGAGCGGACCCCGTCCGCGAACCATCCGGGCACCGGCGTTGCGACTGGGGTTGATCGTGTTCGGCCACGGGGTGGCCTCCTACGGGGCATCCCCACCGTTTTCGTAGGAGCGGACCCCGTCCGCGAACCATCCGGGCGCTGGCGGTGCGGTTGGGGGTTGATCGTGTTTGGCCACGGGGTGGCCTCCTACGAGGGGCACGAACGACCTTCGTAGGAGCGGACCCCGTCCGCGAACCGTTCGGGCAAAGGCGGTGCGATGGGGGTTGATCGTGTTCGGCCACGGGGTGGCCTCCTACGAGGGGCACGAACGACCTTCGTAGGAGCGGACCCCGTCCGCGAACCGTTGGGGCACAGGCGGTGTGTGGGGTGGACCCCACTCCTTGGACAGTTTGGGGGCGAAAATTTGTAAACGGTTAGTGGCGGTGGGTGGTTCCGCCGTGGGTTTGATGGACCTGTTCTGGGGTCTTGCCGCCGAGGGCACTGTGGGGG
>Ga0210006_1001015_pt1 | contig 20085 bp, 21 predicted proteins | sample CryGey02umfilter_2_FD_185452 | JGI IMG/M metagenome (GOLD analysis project Ga0210006, IMG submission 185452) | Groundwater microbial communities from aquifer in Utah, USA - Crystal Geyser 4/10/14 0.2 um filter (SPAdes) (version 3) | ecosystem: Environmental > Aquatic > Deep subsurface >... | reverse complement strand
TTTTGTCCTCAGGAAGATTGTGCTAATGAGCTGATAAATCTTTTATCATCTGATCTGGCACAATCTTCACTTCGATTATTGATCTATGATAATCGGCACCGCGGGCGATCTCGCGGTAGAGGACGAAAGTGGAGAATAGTCAAGGAGGTTTCTGATGGCGAACAAAGTCAAAGTTGAGCAACTTCAAGTCGGAACCGTTTATCACTACGGAATGAGTGTTATTCAGAGTGCTAAACTACGTTTCGATGGCGTAAACGTAAAATTTTTCCTGTGGGTAATACCCTACGGAAGAAACTATCGTTTCTGGGATGTCGAAAACAACAAGGAAGTTGTACTCGTTGCAGCGTCTGTTAACAATTCTCTGAGAGAATTGGAGTCAGACGAGTAATCTTTACCCGGAGATCGTACTCTCCACAGACCACATTTCGTGCATTACCGCTGGGGCAACTTGAGTCAAAAACTCTTGTTGCTCCAGCATATCCTTGAAAAACAATCTTACAAACTTGCATATTAATTTATGAACTTCCTCGCACACGCCGTTTTTGCTGATGGTCCAGATGAGGTCCTTCTCGGATCTCTTGTTGGAGATTTTTTTAAACGTCCTGATATATCTCAATTCCCAGAAGCATTCATCACGGGACTTGAAGTACACAAAGAATTAGACAGACATTTTGATAGCAGTTATCCGTCAGTGACATCTAATGAGTCACTTTTTAGTTTAATAAGGCACTACAGTGCTCCAGTGATTGACGTATGCAGTGATCATATTTTGGCAAATAGATGGAAGGATATATTTGACAGTAAGATCGGTGATTTTGTTGGTATTGTGTATGAGATAGTTGGAACGCACAGATCGTATATTCCCCCTGATCGACAACGAGTAATATCTCGTATGACCGAACAAGACTGGTTGGGACAGATGAGTAGTATGGATGGACTTGAAAGTGCATTGATGCGCTTGTCACGGAGTAGTCACAGAGCAGATGTCGTCAGGGAACACATTCCTGCAATACTTGAATTAGTGCCAAGTATGGAAGAAGGAGTACTGTCAGCTCTTCCCCTTATCAGAACACACATGTGTGACTATATGCAAGATACACTTCTTCTTGATTCAGTGCGAAGATTGAGTTGGCGAGATGAAATATGTGTATCGAATGAATTTGAAGGAAGGCCACAATACAAAGAGAGATAATGGAGGAATTAGTAGTTATATTGAAATCCCAACAACCACATACTTAATAACCCGATCCTCAAGTTGAATCTTAACCAAATCGCCTACTCGACGATTCAATAATGCACCGCCAACAGGAGATCGATATGAGACCTTTTTATTCAGAGGATCTGCTTCATGAAGACCCACAATATGGAGAGTAAATTCGGCATCATTCAATTTGACCGTTACATGAGATCCAATTTCAATATACTCTGTTTGTTTTGGTACCGATACTTTCGTATGATCAATCACTTTCTTTAAAAATCGAAGTCGACTATCAGTAGATCGCAGTTTTCGTTTCGCAAACGAGTATGCAGCATTTTCAGATCGATCACCCATATCGGCAGCTTGCGTAAGTTTTTTGACAAATTCTGGTCGATTTGATTGTAACTCTTCATATTCTTTGGTGATAGCGTCAAAACCCTCCTGTGTCATGTAGGTAAATGTTCTTGTCATAGTATGCATCAATTATAACGAATCTTTGAACCACATTTCGTAGTCATTTCTGTATAATCTCGATATGCCAGATACTTTAAGTGAGCAAGCTCTCCAACTTCACAAAGAAAATAAAGGAAAAATACACATTGAACTTAATACTCCACTTGAAACAAAAGATGATCTTTCACTTGTCTATACGCCAGGCGTTGCAGATGTTTCTCGACATCTCTCCAAACATCCAGAGGAGACCAATGACTATACGTGGCGCGGAAGATGTGTGGCAGTGATCTCAGACGGCTCAGCAGTCCTTGGATTGGGGAATATTGGACCAGAGGGTGCTTACCCCGTGATGGAAGGAAAATGTGCCTTATTCAAGCGATTTGCGGGGCTTGATGCGGTCCCTATTCTACTTAGCACTCAAGATCCTGACGAAATTATTGATACAGTAATACGCATTGCTCCGAGCTTTGGCGCAATCAACCTTGAAGATATTTCAGCCCCTCGATGTTTTTACATTGAAGAGCAGCTTAAAAAAAAGTTGAATATCCCCGTAATTCATGATGATCAATGGGGGACTGCAGTGGTAGTGTATTCTGGACTTCTCAATGCCTGCAAAGTAACGAGTCGGTCTTTTAAAAAATCAAAAATTGTTGTGAATGGTGTGGGCGCTGCAGGGACGGCGATCATAAAAATACTTCATCATAATAAGGTAAAAAATATTATTGCCTGTGATAGTAATGGAATAATCTACTCAAATCGTGAGGGGAACTCGGATCATAAGTCATATATTGCGTCTATTACTAATCCAAATATAGTGAAAGGAAATCTTGAGGTGGCTGCTCAAAATGCAGATATTATTATCGGCGTTTCAAAGGCAGATCTTTTTACTGATACCATCATCCGATCTATGAATAAAGAATCGATTGTATTTGCGTTGGCAAATCCAAATCCTGAAATTATGCCAGAAGCGGCAAAGAGTGCAGGAGTTGCAGTCATTGCAACCGGAAGATCTGATTTCCCCAACCAAGTAAATAATGCACTTGGTTTCCCGGGAATATTTAAAGGCCTTTTTGATGCTCATGTCACAGAAGTTACTCTTGAAATGTTGACCAATGCAGCAGTTTCACTTTCTGCAGTTATTGAAAACCCAGATACAGATCATATCATCCCGTCTGTATTTGATCCAGAAGTTGTTCCATCAATTTCAAAAAATATCGTTAAAAGCTGACACAATAATCTTTACATAATTACTCAACAACAGATATTGCATTATTACCATTATTCGTTTACAATAATTTCATGTCAAAAACTGAAACACCTACTAACCCAGAAAAAGAAGTTTGCCCAAAGTGTGGTTCTGCATTAAGTCCAGTTGAAGAAACACCCAATGGAAAACAACTTCAGCGATGTTCAACCGGATCGTGGAATGCAGAGGAAAAGAAAGTTGAAGGATGTGAATATGTGAAATGGATTCAACCAGAGCCAGAAGTACTCGATGAAAAATGCCCAAAGTGTGCCGCACCACTTATTATGGCGACAACACGATTTGGCAAGAAGCTCAAAAAATGTAGCACCAGCGGTTGGGATCGTGAAAACAAAAAAGCCACCGGATGTGATTATATTCAATGGCTTACCGGCATAAAAGAGGAGCTTGATGAAAAGTGTCCAGATTGTGGAGAAAAGCTCGTAATGATGACCACCAATCGAGGAAAAAAGCTCAAAAAATGTAGCACCAGCGGTTGGGATCGTGAAAAGAAAGAAGCAACCGGATGTAAATATGTTGAATGGGTAAATAATCGTGGACCCGCAAAATCAAATGGAGACGATAAGTTTCCTGATCATGAGATCTAGTATCTCTTGACATATACGTTGGAAATGAGTCATAATCACTCTTATTGTCAATATTTCATAAATCACAATCGACCCATCATAAGGTTGTTACTGCGCTATTGGTCGGCACTGGTGTGGTACTTTTTTGGAAAGGAATTTGGGGTCTTGCAGACGTCTTATTATTTCCCGGAAATTAGATTTTGAGTCATCTTAGTTCGGTATTTATTGGAATTATCATTCTTTCTTTGACGCATTATCTTGTTAAAGAGTTGATGTAGATGGGCCAATGATAAGAGTAATCTCTCCTTTTATCACTTCACTTTGAAGTTCTTTTGCCGTTCCTCGGTGAATTTCTTCAAACTTTTTTGTCAACTCTCGTGCAATTACAATCTGATGAAGAGGTAAAATTTCTTCAATAACTTTGAGAGTTTCCTGTATTCGAAGCGGTGATTCAAATCCCACAAACACCGTTTCTGGTAAAGTTTGCTGGATTATTGCTATTTTTTCGATGAGCTTCTGAAGCTTTCTTCCTTTTTTTGGAAGGAATCCAAGAAACATAAATTGATCACTTTTGAACCCTGCATATATCAGTGCGGTCGTGACCGCGGATGGACCAGGAATGACCGTAAAGGTAATATTTTTTTGAATACACGCTTTGATCAAAATATATCCAGGATCAGAAATAAGGGGCATTCCCGCTTCAGAAATCAAACTAACGGCATTTTCACGCTCGAGCCACTTCATAATAAGAGGAAGTTTTTGCATCTCGACATCTTTATAGTACGATTCAATCTTCGGGATTTTTTGAGAGGTATCTGATTTGTATTTTCTCATCACTTCTTTGGCGCGATCAATGAGATTTTTTGCAGTCCGTGTATCTTCAACAAGAATCATGTCAGATGAGGTGAGAGTTTTTGCTTGACGATATGATAAATCATCAAGATTTCCAATAGGTGTTGCGACAACATTGAGCATGCTCTATTATAGATTATATAGATCATGAATCAAACTCATCTTCCCATAGACAATTCTCATCAGCACGACATAACATTTCTTGCGTTTGATCGGACAGTATTTGCATATGAACGTACGGCATTGGCTATCTTCGTACCGCGATGACATTTCTTATCGCAAGTGTTTCATTGATAAAGCTATCTGATATATTCTGGATAAATAGTATCGGGTATTCACTTATTCCAGTAATGGTGTATTTTGTTTATCTGGGCATCAACAAATTTGTAGAGCTTAACAAAATGCTTGAAAAGTATAAATAAACCCTTCGTGATACAATATCTAGTATGAAATTTGATCTTCAATCATCTTTTGTCCCCACGGGCGACCAACCTCAAGCAATAAAAAAACTTTCTGCAGGTATTTCGCATGGATTGAAAAATCAAGTTCTTTTAGGGGTCACTGGATCGGGAAAAACGTTTACCATGGCTAATCTTATTCAAAACTTAGATATGCCGGCGCTCATTATTTCTCACAATAAAACTCTTGCGGGACAACTGTATCAAGAATTTCGCGATTTTTTTCCAAACAATGCAGTATCGTATTTTGTTTCCTACTACGATTATTACCAACCAGAAGCATATATTCCTGCGTCAGATACCTATATTGAAAAAGAGGCAGATATCAATGAAATGATTGATAAGCTGCGGTTGCAGTCGTCAACAAACATTCTGACAAGAAATGATGCAATTGTGGTGGCCTCTGTTTCTTGTATCTACAATATCGGATCACCAGCAGAGTATGGGAAATATATGCTTGAATTAAAACTTGGTGATGTCGTCGATTGGAAAAAAATTTCTATTAGACTGACTGAACTACTGTTTGAACGATCTGAATTTGAATTTAATCGTGCCACTTTCCGAATGAGGGGAGATCATATGGATGTCTATCTTCCCTATGAAGATTATGCCTTAAGAATTATTGAAGAGTATGGACGCGTGGTAAAACTCGAGCACATCGATCCATTGAGTGGACAACAGGTATCAACAGCACAAAATCACATTGAAGCAGAAACGATTTATCCGGCAAAATTATATCTAACTGATCCGGTGGTATTTAAGAAAGCAGAAGCACAAATACGATCAGATTTAGAAAAAGAATACAAAGCACTCAAAAAACAAGGAAAGCCTCTTGAGGCACATCGGCTTCTCAAGAAAGTAAATTATGATCTTGAAATGATCAAGGAGGTTGGCTATGTAAATGGAATTGAAAACTATTCACGGTACTTTGATGGAAGAAATCCAGGCGATCCTCCATACTCTCTTCTTGACTATTTCAAAAAATCATATGGCGATGACTTCTTGGTATTTATTGACGAGTCACATATGACTGTGCCTCAAATCCGCGGAATGTACAACGGTGATCATAGTAGAAAACGAACCTTGATTGATTTTGGATTTCGATTGAATGCGTCATTTGACAATAGACCATTACAGTTTGAGGAGTTTTATCAAATACCTTCAAAGATCATATATGTTTCTGCAACGCCGAATGATTGGGAGCAGGAACAAGCAAAGAAGGAAGTATTGATTCAAAAAGGAGATGGAAATAAGGTCCCACACAACGGCATTGTTGAACAATTGATTCGTCCAACCGGAATTATTGATCCAGAAATTGAGATCCGTCCTGCAGTTACTGAAATTCCTGATCTTATGAAGGAAGTGCAAATACGTGCCAAAAAGGGAGAAAAGACTCTGGTTACTACGTTGACAAAAAAAACAGCAGAAGATCTGACTGAATACTTTACTGAAAAAGGAGTTCGTGCAGCGTACCTTCACTCTGATATTCATACACTCGAGCGCTCAGATGTACTTGATAACTTACGAAAAAATGAATTTGATGCGTTGATCGGTGTTAATTTACTCAGAGAAGGGCTCGATCTCCCTGAAGTTACCCTTGTTGCTATTCTTGATGCAGACAAAGAGGGATTCTTAAGATCACGTACGGCACTGGTTCAAACCATGGGACGTGCCGCACGAAATATCAATGGGAAAGTAATATTGTATGCAGATTGCATGACTGATTCAATAAAACACTCGGTGTCTGAGATTAAACGACGTCGAAAACAACAAATTGCATATAACACAAAACATAATATTGATCCAAAAACAATTTTCAAACCAGTACGAGAAAAAATTGCCGAACGTCCTGATGATGATCATACGGTATTTGATAAATTTCGTAATAATTTTGATATTGCTGCTCTTGATAAAATTGAGCCCGACTCAATGACGCCATTTGATAAGAAGAAAATGGTTAAGAAACTGTCTCGTGAAATGAAACAATATGCAGATGAGATGAACTTTGAATCTGCCATACTCCTTCGAAACAAAATACGAGAACTTAAGTGATATATTTACTCGTTACTTGATCTTTCTGATACAAAAAGGTAAACTTGTACTTCGCAAAAACAATTTATGATAAATGAAATAACAGTAAAAGGTGCTCGAGAGCACAATCTTAAAAATATTGATGTTGCAATCCCAAAAAATAAGTTTGTTGTATTTACGGGAGTTTCTGGATCAGGAAAATCATCCCTTGCTTTTGATACTATTTATGCTGAGGGACAACGACGCTATGTTGAGTCTTTATCAGCATATGCGCGTCAATTTTTAGGAATCATGGATAAACCAGATGTTGACCTCATTGAAGGATTATCTCCCTCTATTTCAATTGATCAAAAAACAGCGACACACAATCCTCGTTCGACCGTTGGTACGATCACCGAAATATATGATTATCTTCGGGTGCTCTATGCGCGTGTTGGTCATCCTCATTGCCCAAACTGTAATATTGAAATACGAAAACTTTCGGTTGATGAGATCGTCGAACGAATTATTACCATGATCAAAAAAGAAGTGGCGACAGACAAAATAAAGCCTCATTTGATTCATTTGCTTTCGCCTGTTGTCAGAAATCGAAAAGGAGAGTTTCGAGATCTTTTTGATAATCTGATCAGCAAAGGATATAGAAAAGGTCGAATCGATGGAAAGGAAATGAGTTTGGATATGTCAATAGAGCTTATTAAAACAAATAAACATACCATTGAAGTATATGCAGATTCGCTTTCTCTTCAATACAAAGATCTGAAAGACGAATTGTTTGTCGCAAATCTGAGTTCAAGACTCACTACCGCGGTAGAGCAATCGACTAATCTTTCAGATGGACTGGTAGTTCTTTCATTTGCAAGTGAAGAGCATTTATTTTCTGAGCGATTTTCGTGTCCAAACTGTAATTTATCACTTTCAGAAATTGAACCTCGGATGTTTTCATTTAACTCACCCCTCGGCGCCTGTAATGAGTGTCGCGGTCTTGGAACGGTGTATCGGGTGGATTCTGACCTTCTCTTAAATCCAAATCTGAGCATGAATGAAGGAGGAATGATTCCCTATCCAAAATTTTACAATCAATCAGCCTGGTATATGCGGCTGGTAAAAACAGTTGCTGATTCATTGAAAATAAATGTTGACAAGCAAATCAGTGAATTTACTGAAGAAGAAAAACGAGTACTTCTGAAGGGAAATGGAGAAACCTATCATGTTGAAGGAAAGAATCGATTTGGTAAAGATACTACCATATTTGAAGTATGGAATGGCTTAACTTATGACCTTGAGAAGCGATACTTTGATAGTGAAGGAGGAAACTCTGAAATTCGGAAATATATGCGTGAGGAAGTGTGTCCACAATGTAAGGGAGCGCGACTTAAGCCTGAAGTTCTTTCTATCACTATAAAAAAACAAAATATTACTGAAGTCACCGATTGGGCAATAGTGCAGATGATCAAATTCTGTACTCACGATATACATGAAGAGCTCAATATATATGAAGCGCAGATTGCCAGGCCAATTTTGAAGGAAATTATCACTCGACTCACTTTTTTAAATAATGTTGGCTTGTCATATCTGACGATATCACGACCGGCTCGAACACTTTCGGGAGGAGAACTGCAACGCATTCGCCTCGCTTCACAGATTGGAACGGGTTTAACCGGTGTACTATATGTTCTTGATGAGCCGTCAATCGGCCTTCATCCCCGTGATGTTTCGGCACTAATCAATACTCTTCATGATTTGAAAAACTTAGGAAACACTCTGATTGTTGTTGAACATGATCAAGAAACGATAGAATCAGCTGAATATGTGGTTGAGCTTGGACCCAAGGCAGGAAAAGATGGCGGGCACATCACATTCACCGGAACCGTTGATGAGCTAAAAAAGGATGCGAAAGCAATCACGGGTAAGTATCTTTCGGGAAGAAAGACAATTCGCCGATCTGAAAAAAAACTTGAAACAAAACTGGGAAAGATTACTTTGCATAATGCAACACAGTTTAACCTTAAAAATGTAACTGTAAAATTTCCGTTACAAAATATTATTGCGATAACGGGAGTTTCCGGATCAGGAAAATCAACATTAATTACCGAGACGTTGTATCCCGCGTTAAAACTTCATGTGGGAAACTCGTGGAATGAATTTACCGGTGATTATGATCGATTAGAAGGCTTTCAAGATTTATCACGAGTATATCTGGTTGATCAAGGTCCCATAGGTCGTACGCCTCGATCAAACCCCGCTACGTACGTTGGTATGTTTGATCATATACGTGATATATTCTCAAGCACCGTTGAAGCACGTGCGAGGGGGTACAAAAAAGGAAGATTTTCTTTCAATGTTAAGGGAGGAAGATGTGAAAAGTGCCAGGGAGCTGGACTTATTAAAATAGAGATGCAGTTTCTTTCCGATGTGTATGTGACCTGTGATGTTTGTGAAGGACAGAGGTACAATAAGGAAACTCTTGAAGTGAAGTACAAGGGAAAAACTATTTATGACGTGTTAAATTTTACGATCGACGAAGCAACAGAATTTTTTCAAAATCATACACAAATTTATAATAAATTATTATTTCTTCAAAAAGTAGGTCTTGGTTATATCACTCTTGGGCAACCTGCTCCTACATTTTCTGGTGGAGAAGCGCAACGAATTAAGCTTGCTGACGAACTTTCGCGGGCAACTCGTGGACATACGTTATATATTCTTGATGAGCCAACAACCGGTCTTCATTTTGCAGATGTACAGAAACTCCTTGAGGCACTTCATGAACTGGTAGATCAAGGAAATACAGTTGTAGTAATCGAACACAATCTTGATGTCATCAAAAATGCACAATGGATCATTGATCTCGGACCTGAGGGTGGAGATAAGGGGGGAGAAGTGCTTTATCAAGGAGAGCTTGCAGGTATTTTGAAAGAAAAAAGATCATATACCGGTTCCTATTTGAGAAAAACATTAAAAGCAAAATGAAGAAGCTTATTATTAATTGCAGTAAAGATGCAATTACACAGATTCCGACTACGACGGGCATCTATATCTTCCAAAGCAATAAGATTCCAACATATATTGGCAAGTCTGTAAATATTCGAGCACGATTAAATTCACATTTTGAAAATGCAAAGATAGATGCAAAAGAACAATCAATCATTGAATCAAGTGACAAGATCGAATATATAATCACCGATTCAGAATTTAAAGCACTTCTTCTTGAATCAAAATATATTCAAAAGTATAAACCACGATACAACGTAAGATGGCGTGATGACAAAAGCTTTCTTTATATTAAAATAACCATTAAAGATACGTACCCAAAGATTCTTATCACCAGAAGAGAAGCAGATAAAAAAGCTCTTTACTTTGGGCCCTTTTCATCAGTAAAAATAATCAGAAATATATTGAAGGAAATTCGAAGAGTATTTCCCTTCTGCATGCAAAAAAATATCACCAGCAGGGCGTGTTTTTATGCAAAAATACATTTGTGTAATCCCTGTCCGAATGTAATTGAAAAAACAGAAAATAGTTCTGAAAAAACAAAACTTCAGATATGGTATCGAAAAAATATTCGTGGTGTTATCAAAGTTCTTGATGGATCATCAGAGCTTATTCTCAAATCTCTTTATGACTCTCTCAACAAATTGAAGGAGCTTGAACAATATGAGGATGCAATTCCCGTTCGGGAAAGCATACTCAGGCTTGAGCGCATGATTACCATTAGAAAATTTGACGAAGAAGTAATTGAACAATATAACCAATCAGAAAGACAGCTTACGGCACTCATGCAGCTTCTCAATAAATATTTGAAATTATCGACATTATTAAGAATAGAGTGCTACGACATGAGCACCATGACGTTTGAAAATAGTACCGCATCTATGGTGGTGTTTACTGATGGTTTAAGCGATAAAAAAGAATATAAACGATTTAAAATTAAAAGTGAAGCTCAATCTGATTTTGAAATGTTTGACGAAGTACTACGAAGACGCTTCAAAAATAAATGGCAAAAGCCTGATCTTATCGTAGTTGATGGGGGAAAACCACAAGTGCGGGTTGTTCAAAAAATTCTTTCTGATTTTAATGAATCAATTCCTCTCATTGGTATTGCCAAACGACCTGACCGTCTGATTATTGGCGATGAGACGCTTCTTACCGTCAAGCCCCCTCGTCATCATCCAGGCTTTCGATTGGTTCAATCTCTTCGAGATGAATCACATCGATTTGCTAAGAAATATCATCTCTTTTTAAGAGGTAAAACAGATGGTATAATGAAGGGGTGAAACCAATACTGCTTATAATAAACATTGTTCTATCGATCGCAATTGTTGCTTTGATCGTTCTTCAAGGTAAAGGAGCGGGTTTGGGAAGTGCATGGGGTGGCGGTGGAGAAATGTATCAATCAAGACGTGGTGTTGAGAAATTTACTATGAATCTCACCTATATTTTGATTTTTCTTTTCTTCCTTCTTTCGATAACGAATTTTTTCATTCAATAACCAAAACTTATGCGTTTTGATCAAAAACGTGTACGATATCTGTACTGGATTACGTCTGCGTTCATCAAGAAAAATATTCAATCAATTGCGTTAAGTTTTCTTGTGAGCCTATTGAGCGTGATTACGATCGTTTCGTTTGCTCCATACGTCATAAATCTTCTCTCAACAAACAAACAAGTGATTGGGATTTCAGGTCAGTATACTTTTGACAATTTACCTCTTGAAATTCTTTCAAAGTTTTCCAATGGACTTTTATATATTAATGAACGGGGAGAGCTTATTCCTCTGCTTGCTGATTCGTGGGAGCCTCTTGAGGGAGGAAAAGAGTATCGGTTTCATATACGAAAAGATTTGATATGGAATGATGGAACACCATTTAAAGCTCGAGACATTCATTATTCTTTTAAGGACGTTGAAGTGGTTGCTGATAATGATTATATTCTCCGTTTTCGCCTGAAAAAACCATTGGCAATATTTCCCAATTTTTTAACGAAACCAATTGTCAAATATCCTTTGATTGGAGTTGCGGGAGTGTATAAAATTGATCGAATAAAAATAGTGTCTGGAAATATACGCCTTCTTCAACTTACGCCAAATCAAGAAGGAGATCCGGTTCTTATATACCGTTTTTATGACACTGACAATAAACTTATCCAAGCATACAAACTTGGCGAAATAACGCAAATGTCTACCAATCGTTCAAATGTTGCCAAAGTTTTTAAAGATTGGAAAAATACTGAAATTGATCAATTGGTGGATTATTCAAAAATGATGACCCTATTTTTCAACCTAAATGATCCCATCTTGAGTGAAGACAAGGATGTACGACAAGCCATTGCAGGGGCTATAGATACTTCCAAGCTTGTTGCATATGGCGAAGATGCGACTTCGCCGATTCCACCATCTTCATGGGCACATGAACCAGGAACTAAACGATTTTCGTTTAATCAAAACATTTCTTCAAAAATACTACGAAAGTATTATGAAGCATCTGATTCTTCTCAATTAAAATTATCTACCTATTATGACACTCTTTCCATTGCTGATTTGATAAAGGAAGATCTTGAAGACGTTGGAGTGGATACAAAAATCGAAGTTCTAGCGGGAAGTTTGCCCCAAGATTTTCAACTTTTTATTGCACAAATGTCTCTCACTCAAGATCCTGATCAGTATTTCTTTTGGCACTCAACACAAGCGGGGAATATAACCTCATATAAAAATGTACGTGTTGATAAACTTCTTGAAGATGGAAGAAATACCTATGCACTGTCAAAACGAAAAGAAATATATTCAGATTTTCAAAAAATAATTGTTGATGAAATGCCGGGATACTTCCTGTATTATCCCTACACATATGTAATCAAGAGAAAGTAGTACAAATGTATCACGTTTGATATAATCAAGAAGTCAGAAAAGTTGTATTGAAATAAATGCCCGGGTGGCGGAATTGGCAGACGCGCAGTCTTGAGGAGGCTGTATCGTAAGATGTGGAGGTTCAAGTCCTCTCCCGGGCACCATACAGAACTTTTTAGATAATTATCTAAATTAGATTGATCTGACACTACATTTTCAGGTACGAGCGTACCAATTTTTTCATTTGTCTTTTTGATGCCTTCTTTATAGTAAAAAAACGGGTATTTGGCTTTAAATCGCAGTTTTTTCTCTTTTAAGGTCGGGTTCGAGCCGATTGTTCTAAAGATCACTTTTTTATCATCTGAACCGCCATTTTCAAACCGTTCAGCGGCCAGCAGTCCAAACTCGAAACTCTCTCGAGCTAACGCTGCCCACTCTGTATTTTCTGGATCAGTTTGAGACAGCTTTTTCATTACTTTCTCCTTTTCCATAAGTAAAGCTCGTTTTCTGTCACCGAACTCTTCATCAGAAAGCAGACTACCGTCTGAATTATCAGGTGAAATCTTGAGGGATACAAGGTTATTAATACGCTTATTCACGTTCTCCAGCGTCTTTTGTAGTGCTTCATGACTGTTTTTATTTACGCTGTCGTCCTTTTTCTTTACCTCCTCCAAAGCTTCCAGCGCCCACTCAGCAAACTCGGGCATGAGTTCAAAATGAGTCAGATCTTCTTTATATTGACCTTCAAGCTTACCTGTAGCAAGGTACGGCTGACTGCATTTATTTTTCTTATTCTTTTTCGTGCATCGATAATAGGCAAACACCTGTGAATTGCCGTTTTTATAGTGCTTTGTATGCGTCTCAACGGTAATACAGTATCCGCATTCTCCACATACAATCATTCCATTGAGTGCTGAATCATGTTTCTGAGACTTTCCCTTTGATCTTCCTTCTACAATATCCTGAAGGAGATTAAATTCCTCATCGGAAAGCAGTGCGGGGTGATTGCCTTGATAGAGTCTACCGCAATAGATAAATTTTCCCGTATAGAATGGGTCACGCAACAAACGGTGCATCCAACTTTTACATATAGGTTTCCCGCTTTTTGAGCTTCGAATACCCAAGTTTTCAGCCTCATCTATTAATCGTTCAATACTGTAATTGCCGGTAAGTGCAAGATCGAATAGCTTTCTCATAAGAGGGAAATAGACTGGATCGGCTGAAATATCCCGTAACCCTTGAGGTTTATCGTGATTATTTTTATATCCGGGTCTGGCTTTGCCAGGAAAAACACCTCGTTCTGCTTTCAGTTGCAATGATTCCCGCACATTCACACTTTTATTATCATTTTCTAACTTTGCCTGCGTGCATAGTAGATTAAGCATGAACTTGTCGTATGGATTATTTTTGAAAGTTTGATACGGCGTGACAACTTCGTGTAGTTTTCCTTGATCCATGAGATAGATAATTCTTCCCGTATCAACAGTATTTCGTGATAAACGTGAGGGATTAAGTAAAATAATCCCATTAGCATTGCCATCTTCAATCATTTGAACAAGCTGATCAAAAATCGGTCGCCCCGGAACCTTTGCGGATCTGGATTCCTGAAGCGGTTCTCCGGTAAGCTGTATTCCTTTTGACATCACAAAGGACATGAGAGTATGTATTTGATCAGGCAATGATTGAATCTGTCGTTCGTCTGACTCACTACTCTTTCGACAATAGACAGCGTATCTGCTTATTACTGGAGTTTGATCTTGTTGGTTAAGTATACTGTTGTGTTGTGATAGTCGCATATTCGCTCCTTTCTTGTGCATGACTTATCGATATATTCTGCTTGTCTGGCTTAAGTAGAACCTTCATTAAATTGACGAGATCGGTTGATATCTTTGTTGCTTCTTCATCGGTAAGACGTATGTTAAATTTCTCGAAATACAGTTTTTTAAACTTTTCTCTTAATTCGTTATTCATATCTTATTTAATCGTCTGTAACTATAGTTATAGTATATACAACTATAGTTGTAGTTGTCAAGTGTAAATAGAATAAATTTGAGGCTAATAAATTCTTACTTTATACAACGTAAAAAATTTGAGATATACTATAGTAATGAAAGTGACTATAGATCCTAAAAGCCAAGAAGAATTTGGCAAAAATCTGCGTGAGATAAGAGAACAAAATAAGCTATCTCAAGAGGAAGTGGCGAAAGCGATAGGAATATCTGTTACTTATTATGCTGGAATTGAACGCGGAGAAGAGAATCCTACTTTTGCTGTAATTAGACATATCTGTAAGGCATTGAAGGTTAAATCTTCAGATGTTCTTCCTTTTTAGTTAGAACTCGACGTATATGGATTTACAAAGCTTCTATAAGAATATCAAAATTATCGCAATTGTCGGACTATCGGACAAAATAGATAGGCCAAGCTATGAAGTTGCCTCTTATTTGCAATCTCAAGGATATAGAATAATTCCGGTAAATCCAAATATTTCAGAAGTCCTCGGTGAGAAAGCATATCCAAATCTTTTATCAATCCCCAAGGAAGTAAATATTGATGTCGCTGATATATTCCGAAAAAGTGAAGATGTTTTGCCTCATATAAAAGAGGCAGTTGAAAGAGGTGATGTTAAAACAATCTGGATGCAAGAAGGGATAAGCAATTCTGAAGCTGAAAGTTACGCAAAATCGCATGGTCTTGACGTTGTTATGAATTTCTGTCTGATGAAAGCTCATAAGAAACTTCAAAATGATGAATAATATTCCAGAAATAACGATTGAGCAGGTGAGTGAAGTAGAAAGTTATTTATTACTATGAGAAATAATACAGAATTAGTATTTGTTTATAATGCGGACTCAGGAATTTTTTCCAGTATCAAAGATAGTATTCATAAATCTATTTCACCCAAAACGTATGGGTGCAATCTCTGCGGTCTTACCTATGGCAAACTTTCAATGAAAGATGAATGGAAAACCTTTATCAAAGGTCTAACATTTAAGACAGAATTTCTTCACAAAGATGAATTTAAAAAAAAATATCCAAAGTATGCCATGACGTTTTATCCTGCTGTTTTCAAAAAAGAAGGTGCTCAGCTTTTTCCATTTATTTCTGCAGATGAGATAAATAAACAGAAAAGCTTAGAAGAGTTAAAACAACTTATTCAAAATAAGATCCAAACGCTTCAAGCTATTATCTAAATTTCCCTCTCGTTTAACAACTACAATGGACTTCAGCCTCATTGCAATCTGTACATTTTGGCATACAGTGGCGATCTGATGGAGGTTCTCCATGTTTGTGACTTTGGTCATGATTGGCCGATTCTTCACCACAGATGGCACATTTCCAACCTTTTGCATCCATATTACATTTTGCGCATTTCATATTTCTTAACCTCCTTTCTTTTATAAACTATTAACTATTGATCTAAACTTTTTTCTCCAGCTTTTATAGCAACCGGCAAGATATTTTCTTTTGGAGTAATTGGACAATCCCAATTGTCGTTGTATGAACTATACGGATTGTATGCATAGTTAAAATCTATAATTAATGTATCTCCCTTTTTTGGAATCTGCAACATCCTGCCATTTTTATATGTTTCTTTACCGGTCGTTTGATCTCTGAAAAGTAGATAATACTGAAATTGCTCTTGTTCGGGATCTTCAAAAATGAGTGCCTCAATCTCACTTCCTTCAATAGAAAATCTAACTTTCCCAGCTTTAAGATAGATTTGTTCATCACCACCGGTAGTTTTAATTACTACTTGAGAACCAACGTTTGGTATATTCCTATCAAGACTTAGTTCAAAAGAGAGATTGGGACTTGGAGGAAAATAATTCAAACCCTTAAAACTTTTCTTCTGCTCCTCAGTTAAAGGTGAGCTCGCAGCATTTTTCCAAGCGTCATCTTTTTGTTTTCTAAAATGTAATAGTTTAGTTGTATCGTACATAATTTATTTAATAGCAAAAAATGCTCTTTGCAACCATTCTGGTAAGGCCGGGTGGATATATACAGAGTTTGTAATTGCACTAACTGTTCCATTTGCTTTCATAGCAACTATTGCTTCATGGATTAAAACTGAAGCTTCTGGCCCAACAATATGAACTCCTAAAATTTTTTGGCCAGTATCATCTGCTAATACTTTGACTAACCCATTCTCCTGTAGAGCTCCACCCATACCAGTGTCTTTAAGTTCCGCTCTTCCAACTTTATATGTAATACCTTCTTTTTTTAGCTGTTGTTCTGTTTTCCCCACTCCTGCAACTTGTGGAGAAGAAAAAACAGCATGGCCAATCGCGAATGGGTCAAAGGGCACCTTTTTATCCGTAAATGCATTTCTAAGGGAAAATCCTACTTGGTCGTTTGCCGTATGTCTAAAAGGCAAGATACCAAGTATGTCCCCAAACGCCCAAATACCCTTAACATTAGTCTCAAGATATTCATTAACCTTAATATATCCTTTGTCATCTACTTCAACTCCTGTTGTCTTAACATCTAAGATGTCAGTATTTGGGACTCTACCGGTAACAACAAGCAATTGATCGCTCTCCAGTTTTTTCTCACTATCTTTTATGGTAATTGTAAATTTGTCGTTTTGGTAGGAAACTGATTCTGCTTGCGTGTTAAATAGAAGTTCATATTTTTTAGAGAATTCGTTCGTGAACCATTGCACTATTTCTTCATCCTCGTTACTTAACATGAGATTACCCCTGACTAAAATTGTAACTCTAGTTCCTAAGGCTCCATAAAAATGAGCAAGCTCTGCCGCAATATACCCACCACCTATAACTATTAAATGTTCTGGCTGTTCCTCTAGTCTTAGAGCTTTTGTGCTATCAAGATATGGTGTAGTCTCTAAACCTGGAATTGGTGGGGTAGAAGGTCTAGTACCACCGACAATAAATACTTTTTCTGCCTCAATTTGTTCCTTACCAACTTGCATTCGTTTAGGAGCAATGAACTTACCTCGCATTTTATAAAGCATAGGATTTCCGTTTTCTCTAACGGATTTTTCAATATTGCTCGAATCAGTATCAACCACTTCAGAAACTCTTTTAACTATTGAAGCGAAGTCAATCTCCTCTATTTTACTTTTAATACCAAACTTCTCACTAGCTCTAATAGTTTCAGCTACATCCGCTGAATGGATTAACATTTTAGAAGGGATACAACCTCGATTGAGGCATGTTCCACCAAGTGGACCTTCTTCGACCAATGCAACAGACATGCCGTTTTGAGCAGCATAGGAAGCTACTTCAAGACCGGCACCAGAACCGACTACGAGCACATCAAATTTTTTCATAGTAATTTTTTCAGTTTATCACAGTAGTTAGTTTAATTTAGATTTTAATTTAATTCCGTCACTTAGGTGACAAAAGCACTGCGAAAATTCTGATTCTTAGCCCTTCTGATTAAAGGAATTAGTACCTTTATCGCCCTTAAAGATTAAAAACACTAAATATAAAGCGAAAAATATTCCAACAATAATCAAAATAATTGACAGATACGGCTGGATAAGGAAACCAAAAAAACTGAGAAGAAACACCATGGGGATCATCCCAATAAACGTAACAAATGCAAACGTAAACAAATTCAGATTTGTCAATCCTGCTGCATAACTCACAACATCAAATGAGACATGAGGCATTAAACGAGTCATAAATATTATTGTTGCAATGTTTTTTTCTTCTTTGCCTTTTAAATTTTGGTAAATTCCGTTTCTTGCTAATTTTTTAGATACGAAGCCTCTCAAGAAAAATCTTGCAATGAGAAACGCTAAAACTGCACCAATGGTCCCCCCGATTAACGAATACATCATTCCAAGAAACGAACCAAAAAATATTCCTCCCAGAACGGTGAGTGGTGAAGAAGGGATAGGCGAGATCAGTATAGCAAGAATCATTAAAGCTATATATACAATTGGAGCAAAATTTCCAGAGTTTTCAATTATTCTTTCTACGTCGGTGAATAAAATATTTATCTGCGGCAATAAAAATATAACTACAAGTAGCAAAACTACTAAGATTATCAGCTTGCTATTCTTTTTTGCTTTATTCATAGTAGTGAATACAATAATTATTGAAGGGCCGTGTGTGCAATCACTACATTGGCTGTAGTGATTGCATTGTTGAATATGATAATTACATTTGACCCGTCATGCTATGTTTCGGATCATTCATCATCTCGCTAGTATGCTTTTCAATCTCGGTTGTTGAGCTTGCTTTGAATCCACACTTAGAACACGAGATTGCATGTTCTTCCTGTTGTTCTTCTTTCTTGTTGTGCATCTGCTTTGCGTGAGCATCCATTTCTTCTTGAGAATTAAATTGGGCGCCGCACATTGGGCATTTTAATTGGTTACTATCCATTTTATTCACCTCCTCTCTTAGATTTAATAATTTTTATTGTATTATTCGATTTATAAACCTAACTCTTTATTTATAGCTTCCTTATTGAATCCGACAATAACAGCTTCTTTTCCGTCTTCTTTAGTGATGTGCGTACAAGGCACACTCATTGATTGACAAATATGCATCGCTTCGACTGACTTATCAGGATTATAGTCAAGAACAATATCTTCAAAAGCAACATTTTTCTCTTTTAAGTAGTTCTTAAGCATATGACAATACGGACATGTCGTTGTTGAATATACTTTCACGTTAGTCATGTTCTACCACCACCTTTCGGAATTTCTCGAGTGATTCAAGCTGTAGCTTGTTAATATGAACTTCTGGTCGGTTGTTCTTAATGAGGCTTATTGCTTCCTGAACAGTTTTATTCTCAAATCTGATGAAATAAGCAGCTACGACTGTCGGACTCCTCCCATGGCCATTTTTACAATGCACATAGGCTTTTTTATTCGACTTAATAGTTGTTTGTAGTGCATCCGTGGCAATCAGTAATTGCTCCTGAGTCGGAGCGGTTTCATCAGTCGTGGGGAGACGCAAATACACATCAAGTTCTGGCGCAACCGGTTCGTCATGTTCTGTTTCCAAATTAATCTCGGTATTTATACCTAACTTCCTGAATTCCTCAGAGTGTACCGGACATTTCCATCCCTTACATAACTCAGATCCAAGAATGATAAAGGGTGTAATGTGAGAATAATCGGTTGTATGCGTATGCGGCATATATTTATTGTATCTGATTTATAAAAATAATATCAGTCAGTTAGGCGACATATTTACAGGCTATACAATTTTGTATCAGAAATTATAGTTTTCTATTAAATTTATAATTTAGCAACTCAGAAATGGACTCAATAGTTTTGTCAAGCACGGGATGAGCCTTATGATCTACTGTTGAGTAATGACCCTGACAAACCTCAATAATATGGATTTGGGGATATTTATTTTTGATCGTCATCAGTGTAGTAGACCGATCATCGATCACTTCTATATCATAATCTTTATATTTTTTAACAATCT
>Ga0210006_1001014_pt1 | contig 20115 bp, 14 predicted proteins | sample CryGey02umfilter_2_FD_185452 | JGI IMG/M metagenome (GOLD analysis project Ga0210006, IMG submission 185452) | Groundwater microbial communities from aquifer in Utah, USA - Crystal Geyser 4/10/14 0.2 um filter (SPAdes) (version 3) | ecosystem: Environmental > Aquatic > Deep subsurface >... | reverse complement strand
GAAAGCTTTCCGTTGCGGATCGGAACCTTCAGGGCGTTCAGGATCTTCTTCCCGGCCGGATCCAGAGCGAGCTTCTGGATTTCATCGAGCATCAGGATGACGCGGTTGCCCTTGCGCGGATCGGGGTCGTTGAGCAGGGGGAGGAGATCGATCAGCGCGAGCAGCGTTCCGACCGGGTCCTCCGAGGCGAGCAGGCGGTCGATGTCGAGTTCGACGAGCCAGCGGCCGCGAAGACGCGCGATGTCCAGATGCGTCGCGGCGCCGTCGGCGCCGGCGATGCGGAGGCGGTCGGCGTGTTCGGCGTCTTCGATCAACTGCGCCATGCCTTCGCCGATCGCGGTCTTTCCGGTGCCGGCGGGGCCGACGAGCATCACGCTGTTGACGCCGCCGCGGGGCGCCGTGAGCACCGGAATCACGCGCTTTTGCTCCGAGGTGCGCCCGATGATCGGGTGGTTTTTCTCGGTCGGCGGCGGCTGCACGGGCTTGAGCAAAGAGGCGATCAGGCCGGCCTGTTTGGGCTCGAGCGTCTTTCCGGTGATGAGCTCCTGCGTGTTGAGGAATTCGACCCATTCGTCGTGGACGCTCCGACGTTCCACCGGGACGGGCGCGGCCGCTTCGGGCTCTTCCTGGATCTGCGCGGCGATTTCCTCGCGCATGGGGCGGATGGAGTCGATCTTCCCGGCGAAGGCTTCGGGGACGGCGTTCGCGATCGTCCTGACGAACCAGGCCTGCTGGTCGTTTTTCGGGGCTTCGTAGAGAACGAGGTTCGAGGCGCCGCGGTAATCGGTCTCTACGACGCGAAGGCCGTAGAGTTCCGCGTACGCGTCGATCTCCTCCCGCGTGTTCCCGTCCCGGAATTGAACGAGAATCCCGCGCGTTTCATCGACGGCGTCGACGATTTCGGCGTGGTTTTCCGGCTTTCCCGCCTTGAACGCTCCGGGGTTTTCGGCGAGGAGGCGCTCGTAGGTTTCCTCGCCCATCGAGGAGACTTCGACGCCGGCGATGCTCGAGTTGAAGTGGGACTCGGCGATCAGGCGCGCGCCGGCCTGCGCGTCGAGGACGGTGACGACGAGCGTCGTCTCGTTTTCCCAGCGGTATTTCGACGCGGCCTTGAACACGCGGTTTTCCATCAGTTCCTTTTCGGCGGTGACGGTGAGCTTTTCGGAGAAGCGAATGCGCATGTCCTTGAAGTCGGGCAGGTCTTCGGCGACGGCCGTCTTATTGAGGAAGTCCGGGATTTGCGGCTCGAGGACGGTATCCTCCTCGGCGGATTCCGGCGCTGGATTCGTCTCGGGGGCGGCTTCGGCGTTCGCGTCCGCCATTTGCTGGGCGCGGGTGACCGCGCGCTCCAAAGCGCGTTCGTGCATGACGATGCTCCGCACCGCCGCGCGCTGCGCGAGACGTGCGACGGTTTCCGGGAGGTCCACGCCGCCGCGCACGCTTGCGCGCATCCGGCGGTATTCCGGTGCCTCGGTTCCGACCGGGGCTGAAGCGGGGATGGTTTCCACGGCCTCCACCTCGAGATTTTCTTCGAAGGCGGCGTCGCGCGCTTGCTCCTCGCTGACGCCGTCTTCGAAACGGATGACCAGCGCCCGCTCCTCGGCTTCGTCGCCCCGGGCCCGGACGATCTTGTCGGCGGGTCCGTCGACGCCGTCGCGGCGGGTGGTTCCCGAGAGCATGGCCGACCCCAGACCCAAAGACGCCAAGAACTCGAAGACGCCGGTGAAGACCCCGGCATCCGCGCCGCCCAAGGCGACCGAGGGGAGCATCGTGATCGGCAGGAAGCCGCCCATCGTGCGCTTGCGGTCCGCGTCGGCCTCTTCGCTCGCGTCTTTGTACTTCTTCTTCGCGTGCGGCGAGGCCATCTTTTCAAAGACCTTGTGCTCCTTCAGCCAGTTCTCCAGGCGCTTCATGAACGGCGTGTTGCGCTCGTCGGCGAGGATCTCTCGGATTTTCTGCTCGGTGTCCTCGGTGAACACCTTGTCCTTGAGGTAGCGAACCGCCCAGTCGGGGTAATGGCGCATGAACTCCGCGATCTTCTCCTCTTCGGAGAGATTGCGGAACTCTTCTTTCGCCATCAGGTCCTCAAGCAGGTAGTCCACGGCGTTCTTCATCGCGTGCTCGGCCTCGAAGGTCGAGACCTCGGATTCGGCGTCGTGATCCTCGGCGATCTGGGCGAGCGCGGCGCCCCATTCGCTCATGAGGTCCATCATCTCCTCGACGGCCTGCTCGGAGCGCACCTTCTCGCGAATGCACCAGTAGTCGTAGCTGCACGGCAAGGCGAGGAACAGAAAGGGAATCTGCATCGTCGAGAAGAACAGCGCGTAGAACGCGCCCAGCGCGCCGAGCGTCAGGACGCGCGTGATCCCGTTGATCTGGCCCATGCTATGAATATGGAACCGGCTCAGGACGTTCGCCGGGCCTTCGTAGATCTTCTTGAAGATGCCTTGGTAGGCCTGAGGCAGATTCGGGTTCGCCGTCCAGCGCGCGTAGAGGTTTTTCGGGAACAGCGAAACGAGCAGTTTGCCGCCGTCGAGCCATGGCAAGGGCAGAAGGTTGAAGGCAAACAGCGCAAGGTTGATCTTCCAGAACACGCCGAGCGCCATCAGGACGGCGCCGCCGGCGGCCGCCAGTCCGAAGGCGGGCAGCGCCAACGCCGCCGCGAAGCCGAGGCCCGCGAGCGCGAGATTCGTCAGCGGCCCCAGCATGGCGACCTTGGCCGCGTTCTTGGCCTTGGGCTCCGCGAGGTTGTTGAAGTCGACCGGGACGGCCTTGCCCCAGCCGAACAGAAGCGGGAAGCCGATCGTCGCCTGCGAGAGCATCAGGCTGGCGGCGGGAACCAGGATCGTTCCGATCGGATCGATGTGCATGAGCGGGTTCAGATGATCGCGTCCGGCCACCTTCGGCGTCGGGTCGCCCCAGATGCGCAGGCCGAGGATGTGCGCGGACTCGTGCGCCAGGATCGAGAGCATCAGAGTGCCGGAGACCGCGAGGATCGGGAGCAGGGAAACGCTCGAGAAGTACATCACGCCGACGATCGCGGCGAGTGAGGCGCCGGCCGTGAACCATTGAAGAGGGCTCGTCTTGCCTTCGGCCTTCGTCACCCCGTGATCGTGGCCGCAACTCGCGCCGACGCAGTTTTCCAGGGGCTTGGGAACGCGGCGCCAGTCCGCCGCATTGACCGGGGCGGACGCGCGCAGCGCCGGGCGGACGGATCCGACGCGCCCCGCGACCGGCGCATCCGCGACCGAGTTCGCGCGGGACACGCTGCCGTCGAAGCGGGCATCGAGCGCCGAGGCCGCGTTCGCGGGGAGCGCGGAGCGTCCGGCGGCGCCGGGAAGCGCGGGGGCGAAACGCTTGACGAGACCGGATACCAGGCCGGAGACGCTCTTGGCGGCGGCAGAGGTCGGCGTCGCGGGCATCTCGGTCCGCGAGCGGGGCAGGACGGAGGAGGGGGCATCGGGAATCGCGTATGCGCCGGAGGGGGACCGGACGGGGGAAGCCGCCTTGCGGGACGCTTCGCGCGACGCCGCGGGGAGGGCGGCGGCATTGGAAGCCGGAAGCACGATCGGGGAAAGAACCGGGAGGGATCCGTCCAAGGCGAGCGAGCCGACCGGAGCAATGGATCCGAGGTTCACTCCGGGTACGGTAAGCATCGGGGCGAGGGTCGGGCCGCTCGGGACGGAGCTTCGCGGCGCGGCGGCATTTCCGCTGGTAACGGCGGCAATCGCGCGGTAGGAGAACACTCCGGGCGAGGTCGCGATCAGGATTCCCGCGAGCGTCGCGGCAACGGCGGATTTAATTTTTCTTTCCTTCAAAATAAGCATGAAGTATCCCCTAGTGCTTGACTTAGGATCTTGATCTAAATCAATCCTATGTGTCCCATTATAGGTGAGGCGAACCCGTTCCCTATGGTTCCTAGGTCCCAAGCCGGGTTTGTTTTTCGGCCTAAATAAGTCTGGGTCCTACAACGAAAATCTGGGTTCCGATTGGGTCCTAAACCTTCTCATCCGGTATCGTCCCGTGTTGTGTGGTTCAAACGGGCGTCCCTTGCGCAATTGCCGTTCTTCCTCCATATTATGGCGCGATGAGCGACCGATCTGTTCTCATCATAGACGACGACCAGTCCTTGGTCGCCGCGGTCAAAGAGGGTCTGGAAACGCTGGGTTTCCGGGTCGCCGCGGCGTACGACGCCCTTCAAGGCGTGCTCCAGGCCCATCAAGGAAAGCCCGACATCATCATGCTTGATTTCAACATGCCTGCCGGCGGCGGATCGGGTGTTTATGATCGGCTTCGCGCCTCAACCGATACCGCGGCGACCCCCATCGTCTTTTTGACGGGGGCCACGGTCGAGGAAGTGAAGAAAACCATTCGCTCGACCCCGAATACTTTTTTTCTCAAAAAGCCGATTTCCGTTTCACAACTGCGGAAGGTGCTGGATAAAATCATCGCGGCGAGAGAATCGGGCGCCGCCGGGAAGCCGACGGCGCAAGGAGCCTCCGTTGCGCAGTCCGCTCCTCCGCCTCCGCCGGATGCGGCTCCACCGCAACGGAACGAATTCCCCGGAGCGCCCAAAACAAGTCCGTTCGTCGGCATGGGAACTCCGGGGGAGGCCTCGGTGCCGTCGGCTCCGAGCCCGACTTTCGATCAGCCCTTGGGGCGCGTCCACGACGAGGCTCCCGCACCCTCGCTCGGAGCGCCTACGCCTCTGCCGCGACTCGCCGAATCCGCTCCGGCGCCTGCGCCGGCGCCGAGCGCTGCGGGCGGCGGGTTGGACGGGAAGGTCTTCGTGTTCCAGGCGAAGGTCGCGTATGCGGACACCGACCGGCTCGGGATCGTTTATCATGGAAACTATCTGAGGTATTTCGAGACCGGGCGAACGGAACTGCTGCGCGCCTTCGGCATCCGCTACCGCGACCTTGAAATGGAGCGCCAGCTCTATCTGCCCGTGGTCGAATGCCGCTGCGAATATTTAGTTCCGTGCCGCTACGACGACTCAATCATGATCCGGTGCTGGATTTCCGAGATCGGCGCGTCGGGCCTGTCCTTTTCTTACGAAATTTTAAATGCGGACGAAGGCGGGCAACTCGCCGTGAAGGGGTTCACGCGCCATGCCCTGTTGAACGCCTACTGGAAATCCGAAGAGATCCCCGAAGACCTGCGCGCCAAGCTTTCCACCGCTCAGAGGTAAGGGATATGAACGCCTTCGAGGTCGGAGGCGTCGATCATGGATTCCGTCGCGTACCAGTGCCACGCGACGATAAACAGCGATTTCGCCACGCAGGCCGCGGGGACCGCGAAGAGCAGCCCGATAAACCCGAAGAGTTTCCCTCCGATCATCAGGGACAAAAGAAAAACGAGCGGGTGGATGTGAATCGAATGTTTGGAAACTGCGGGCTGCACCAGCGCTTCATCCGCGATTCGAATGCCTAAAAACAGGAGCAGAACGTAAACCGGCATCGTGAAGTTGTGGTACTGGAAGAAGGCGACAAGGGCTCCGACGACCGCTCCGATCAGCGCGCCCAGATACGGGATGAAGCTGGAAAGTCCGGCGAGCGTTGCGACGCCCAGCGCGTAATCGACCTGCAGCAGCACGAGCCCGACATAGGAAGCGACGCCGATGACGGTCGCGATGATCAGCAACCCGCGGATGTAATTGCCCAGCGAAGTGTCGATTTCGCTCAGCAGGTGCAGCGCCTGTTCCACGTAGCGGCTCGGACAGACCTGGATCGCGTTTTGAAGAAGCCGTGTCGAGTCCATGAGCAAAAAGAAGGTGATGAACGGGACGAGAAACAGAAGCGAGAACAACGGGAAGAGCCCGAGTACGTACTGCGGGACCTTCGGAAGCTGCTTCATGACGGGCTCGTAGAGCTTGAGGCTCCAGCTGTCGACGACCGTCTGTCCGAACGGGAGTTCCTGCGCCAAACGGTGCTGCGTGTCCGCGGCCATTTGCTGGACCTTGGCGAAATAGCCGGGCGCCTTCCCCTGCAGCATCGCGAGTTCCCGGGACATCGCGGGGAGAACGGAGCTCGCCGCGATCGTGACGGTCACGGCGAGCCCGAGATAAATCATGCAGACGACGAGGTCCCGGCGGAATCCCCGGACCTCAAAATAATTGATGATCGGGTTGAGGACATAGGCGAGCGCGAAACTGAGAAGAAACGGGATGAGGACTTCGTGAACGCGGAACAGCCCGTAGCCGGCCGCGGCTATAATCAGGAAGATCCAGAGGGGGGGAGCGGTGGAACGGCGTCCTTGGGACCGCGCGGTCATGCCGCGGCCGGGTCGGCGTCGGTAATCGACGCGAGCTTCTCCGAGGTTTTTCTGAGGCGCGCCGAAAGCAGTTTCGCCAAATGGGCCATGATCGAGACACCGACTTTCGGATGGTGGTAGAGAATTTCGTCGAGTTTCGAGCGGTAGAGAAGAAGAAGTTTTGATTTCTCCAGCGCGGTCGCGGAGGCGGAACGCGGCATATGTTCGAGCAGAGCCATTTCCCCGAAGAAGGCGCCTTCGTGAAGTTCGGCGATGCGGCGCGGTTTATCGTCGGAACCGATCTTGCTTAGCTCGACCCGGCCGGATTCGACGATAAACAACGCGCGGCCGATGTCGCCTTCGAGAAAGAGAACCTCGCCTTCATTGTAGATCCGGCTGTGAAAGGACTGAAGAAGGTAGCCGAGTTCGCGCTCTTTGAGGCCCTTGCAGAGACTGAGGGAGCGCAAAAACTCCCGTCTTTCCTCGAACCGCCGGTCTCCGACGATTTTGCGAAGGGTCTTAAAAAGCTCCTTCATGCGTCCGGCGCCGTCGCCTCGTCGAGGTAGTCGCGCGTGCGGCGGCGGCCCTCTTCGAGCCAGTCGGCGATTTGTTCTCGGGTTTCCTCTCCGGTTTTGGGCGCCAGCAGCAGGGCGATCGCGGCGCCGAGCAGTCCGCCGAACAGGAACGCCCCGAAGGATCCGTCGCAGTCGTGATTGGGCATACGTTGTCTCCGTCAGTGCTTCCGATCGCCTTTCGGCCAGAGCGCGAACAGCGCCCCGAGCCCTACCACCCCGGCGCGAAGCCAGTTCGAACTCAGCAATCCTGCAAAATCCGCGGCCCGCTTGGTCGCCGCGCTCATTTTTTCCATCTCGTCTTGGGCCTGATAGGCGAGGACTTCGAAGGCCTGGGCGGAGCGCCTCAATTGGATCAAGGTCGCGATCAAAAGAATCAGTCCGCAAAGGTGCGTCAGCGTGAGAATTCCTATACAAACCGACATGAAAGTGATCATAGCGTACTATACCTAATCGACCGGGAGGCGACAAGCTAATGGGAAAGGGCTCAGCGATATAGGTCTAAAGGCCTAGGTCCTTTGGCCCTGGCTGACTTCCCCGAAGCCCCATACGCTATCGGCATGGCCTGGTTCTCTAAGAAGGATAAGAAGACGTCAGGGGTGGAAACCCCGCCGCCCCACACGCTCGCCTCGGCGCCGGAGATTCCGACGCTGAGGGAAAAGAAAAAGGAGAAAAAGGGCGCCGGCGTTCCATGGTACGCCGGTTCGGGCGCGGGCGGACCGGGCGCCATGATGGGAGGCGGCCTGGCCCGGGTCGGCGGGGGCATGGCGGGCAACTGGGGATTGCTCGGCTCTCAGAGAATCGCGATGGCGCTCGCGAACGTTTTTGGACGCTCCACTTTGCTGGGCGGCATGTTCGCCGGAAAGATGGGAGCCTCGCTGGTGCTCGGCGGAATGATGGCGTGGGGCGGTTTGCTCGCGATGGCCGGCATGAAGCTGGGCGGAGTCGGTCTTCAGCCGACGGTTCGCGATGGGTCGCTCGCGCTTTCGGGCGCGGGCGGTTCGGGAATCGTCATTGACGCCCCGAAGGATCGCTCGCTCGATTATCTGTCCCACGCCAACCAGGGGGAGATCGTCTGGGACAAGGAAAATCCCAATGCGCCCAAGGACGCGCCCAAGGACGAAGAAGTGGAGACTCCGGAAGGGGCCGCTCAGGAAGAGCAGCCCGCGTTTGAAATGCCCGACGTTTCAGGCCTCATGAACGGCGCCGGCGCGGAGAAGGGGAAACTTGAAGACGGCTTCGCGAAAAAATTGACCAGCGACATGAGCCAACTGCGTGGGGGCGGCGGCGGCGGGCCGCAGCTTCAATCGAAAAACTTCAACCTGAAGAAGAGCATCGGGAATACTCCCGGCTTCAGTCAGAAGGGAAAACTCGCTCAGTTCAAGCGGAAGCTAAGTCCCGCTCGCGGGGCGGGGATGAGCACGCTGAAAGGCAAGTCGGACCGCGCGATGGGACAGTTGAAGCTCGCCCGCACGATGTCCCGCACCGCGATCGGCGCGGCGGATCAGGGGGCCAAGGCTTTTTCCGCGGACGCGTTCGATCAGGGCAAGACGATCGGCGGGGAGTTGAGCGGAATCGAAGGGGAAGGAATCGTCGTCCCGCCGGGAAACGGAGCACCGGACGGCATCGCCTCCGGAGCTCCCGACGTGGGGACGGGCGTGAACGCGACTCCTTATCAGGGTGCCGCGGACGCGGCGAAGTCTCAGTCGGATTCCGCCCAGAACATGAAGGCGACCAGCATCGCGCTGATCGCCGCGGGGACGGCGCTTTTGCTGGCCGCCACGCAGGCAGGCTTCCCGCTCAACATCATTCTCGCCGCGATCGGCGGCGCGTTGATGGCCGCCGGGGCGATGATGGCGATGATGGCGGGCCAGATGGGCGACAACGCCAAGAAGCAGGGCGATACGATCGAAGACAGTTACGGTCAGAAGGATCAAGGCCAAATCGTCGACGAGTGCGCCGACCAGGCCTCGCAGAACAACGTCAAGACGGCGAACTGTTCGGCCTCGAATCCGTCCGGCAATCAGGAAAGCCATCAGAACGTCCACGAGGGGGTCGAGACGGAGAGCAATTCGGACTTCACTCTGACCCAATAGCGGTTCCTCGGAGAGAACGCGCGGGGGCCCCGGGAATCCCGGGCCCCCCGCTTCGTTTTAGGAGCGCTCGATGGACGCCTTGGTTTTCCGCAGCGCCGCGTCCAAGCACATGCGGTACAGAAAACCGAGCGGCAAAGCCAGGCTCGCGATTTCAAGCGCTCGATTTAAAAAGAGGACGAAGAGTTTTAGGGTGACCGTGCACTTCTCATCGTCGAGCGGTTCGATCTCCGCCCGAACGACCATGTGGTAGCCTTCAAATCGTCCGGGTTTCTCGGCCCGCATGACGAGAAATGCGTTCGGAACGCAGTCCGAAACGATCCAATCCAGCCAAGGGCGTCCCCAGCCGGTCGTAACCTTGATGTGGGTTCCCCGCTGAAGACGATCGCCCTCTCCCACGCCGCCGATTTGATATTGGAGATTGCGGCCGAAGCGCCAAAACGAGTCCGTCAACGTGCGGCAAAAATTTGGGCTCGCGAGGCTTTTCCAAACCCGCCTGGCCGGTTTCTTGATCAAGACGCGGCTTTCGAGAGCCTGCATGAATTCCCTTGTACCACAAAAATGATAGAATCTCAAATATATTAAAGAGAATCCCATGACTCCGAAGACCGACAACGCCCCTAAAAATAGCTATTCCGACACCGTCCATCTTCCCAAGACCGAATTTCCGATGCGCGGGAACCTGCCGCAGCGCGAACCCGAATGGCTCGCGTTCTGGGAGGAACGGCGCATTTTCGAGAAGATGAACGCGCGCCAGGGACGAGAGCCGTTCATCCTTCACGACGGTCCCCCGTACGCCAACGGCCACATTCACATCGGGCATGCGCTCAACAAGGTTCTTAAGGACATCGTCGTAAAATCCCAGGCGCTCATGGGACGGAGAACCCCCTACGTTCCGGGTTGGGACTGCCACGGACTTCCGATCGAGCACGCGCTGCTCAAGGAAAAGAAGATGTCTAAGCGCGCGGTGGATGATATTCCGGCGTTCCGCCGCGAGGCCGCGGCCTTCGCCGACCGGTGGATCGATTTGCAGCGGGATGAGTTTCGGCGGCTGGGCGTGTTGGGATCGTGGGACGCTCCGTACAAGACGATGTCGCGTCGGTATGAGTCGGCGATTCTAAAGGCATTCCGGCTTCTTTACAATCAGGGCTTTATCTACCGGGGGGTGAAGACGGTTTCTTGGTGCGTCACTTGCGAAACCGCGCTCGCCGAAGCGGAAGTCGAGTACAAGATGAAGAAGTCCCCTTCGGTTTTCGTCGCGCTCCCGGTGGTGAATGGGCACGAGATTTTCGGGGAGACGACGCACCCTGTGGAGGCCGTCATTTGGACGACGACGCCTTGGACGCTCCCGGCGAATAAAGCGGTGGCCTTCAACCCCAAGCTCGAATACTGCGTTGTTGAGATGGAACTCCCCGATTTCGGAAAGCGCGTTTTGCTTCTCGCGAACGAGCGGCTCGAGGCGGTGGCTGCCGCGCTGAAGGCGGCGTCTCACGCGGTTCTCAAGACGCTTTCCGGAAAGGAAATTGTCGCCGCGGGACTGGTCTGTGAAACGCCGTTCGCCTTCAACGCTGAATTTCCGCATCGCGAGTCCAAGGGCGTGCTCGCCGATTACGTCAGCGCCGAGGACGGTACCGGCATCGTGCACACCGCCCCTGGCCACGGAGCCGACGACTATTTTACCGGCATTCGAGAAAATCTCGAGATTCTTTGCCCGGTCGACGCCGGCGGACGCTATAGCGCCGAGGCGGGTCCGGAACTTTCCGGAAAAAAGATCTTCGAGGAAGGCAACCCCGCGGTGATCGAGCAGTTGACCGCAGCCGGACGCATGTTGGCCGTCGGCAAGATCGAACATAACTATCAGCACTGCTGGCGGTGTCGGAATCCGATCGCCTTTCGCGCGACGGAGCAATGGTTTCTCGGCGTTTCGAAAGGAAACTTTCGCGAAGAATTACTGGGGGCCGTCGGAAAGGTTAGATGGGTTCCGCCGCAAGGCGAGGAGCGCATCTCGGCGATGCTTGCGGGCCGTCCCGACTGGTGTCTTTCGCGTCAACGGCTCTGGGGCACTCCGATTCCTATCTTTACGGACTCCGAAAGCGGCGCGGTGATGGCCGACGACGAAGTCCTCGAGGCGATTGAAAAAAAGGTCGCCGCCGACGGCTCGGATTTCTGGTTCGAAGATTCCGGAAAGCCCGTAGTCTTCGGCCCGGACCCGGTCGAAGGCTGCCTGCATTGGGATTTCGTTCCGGCGCGCAAAGGCCGCTTCCTGCGCGAGACCGATATCCTCGACGTCTGGATGGATTCGGGCGCCTCTTGGCTCGGGGTGCTGGAACCGGACCAGGTCCCTTGCGACCTCTATCTGGAGGGCTCCGATCAGCATCGCGGCTGGTTTCAAAGTTCCTTGGTGATGGCCGTCGGAGTGAATGGAGAGGCCCCGTACAAGAGCGTGCTGACGCACGGATTCGTGCTCGACGACAAGGGCCGCGCCATGAGCAAGTCGCTGGGCAACACCGTCAAGCCTCAGGAGGTCGTCGACAAACTCGGCGCCGACGTGCTGCGACTCTGGGTCGCGTTAACGGATTACTCCGAGGACGTCCGTCTTTCGGTGAAGTTGCTCGAAGGCCCGACCGACACCTACCGGAAAATCCGCAATACGTTCAAATATCTGCTGGGGAATACCTGCGATTTCGATCCCGCGAAGGATCTTGTCTTGGCGGAGCGCATGCCCCAGTTGGAACGGTTCGTCCTCCTCAAGCTTCGAGAGTTGGACGCCGGGGTGCGCAAAGCGTACGGAGATTTCGCCTTTCGCAAGGCGGCTATTTCGATCGTCGACTTCTGCAACCTGACGCTTTCCGCCTTCTACTTGGACGCCCGAAAGGACGCGCTCTACACGCTCAAGACCGACGATCCGGTTCGGCGCGCTGCACAGACGGTGATGTGGGAGTGCCTCACCCGGTTGGCGTCGCTCGCCTCCCCGGTTCTTTCCTACACCTGTGAGGAGGCCTGGCTCGAGATCCTCCGGCTTCGCGTTGAGCAGGGATCGGGACTCTCGCTCCCTGAGAGCGTTTTTCTCTTTGAGTGCCCGCCTGCGCCGCAGGCGTGGGAAAACGCCGGGATCGCAGAACGATGGGAGCGCGTCCTCTCCGTCCGGGAGCGCATCTTCAAAGCCCTCGAGGAAAGTCGGGGTGCCGGCGTCATCGGGAAGTCGCTGCAGGCCAAGATCGCGTTCAACCCCTCCGACTCCGCCGAGCGGGCGTTGGTCGCCGAGATGGGAGAGAAAATCTGGATCGAACTTTTGATCGTCTCCGCGTTCGTGTTGACCGAGGGCGGGGCCGAAATCACGGTTTCCCCGGCTCCCGGCGGAAAATGTCCCCGTTGCTGGCGCGTCCGCGAAGATCGCGGCACGGGCTCCGATCCGGATCTTTGCGCTCGATGCGTCGATCAGCTTTCCGCCTAATCGAACCCGCCGCGTTGCTCGCGCTTTTCGGCGCGGACCGCGTGAGCAAGCTGTGGGCGCAGCAGTGGCTCATGCCGCGCGGAAGCCTGCCGGTCGCACCGTTCTTTCACTTCACGTACGTGGAAAATACCGGCGCGGCATGGGGCGTGATGCGGGGAAACAACCTCATTTTGATCGCGATCTCCATCGCGCTGTTGGGGGGATTGTTCTACATGCGCCGGGGTTGGAGGGACGCGGGGTTCTTCCTTCGTTTCGGATCGGTCTTGGTCGCCGCGGGGGCCTTGGGAAATCTCTACGACCGGATCGCGTTTGGAGCGGTCGTGGATTTTTTGGATTTTCGGATTTGGCCGGTTTTCAACCTCGCCGATTCCTGCATTTCCGTCGGCGCTTGCGCCCTCGCTTGGGGACTGCATCAGGCGGACAAGGCGGCGGCCGCTAAAGTCTCCGTCGAGTGAACCCTATTCGATCGGGTTGTTGACCATGTGGACCACGCCGCCCATGATCGCGGCGCCGGCGGCGGCGGCGACGAGCGCGCCGATCGGTCCGCCGAAGATGAAACCGAAAAATCCCAATCCGACGGCGCCCCACGCGGCGCCGAGCAGGGCGCGTTTGAACTTGCGGATCTTGGTTTTGGCCCCCGCCGCGGCCTTTTCATCGCCCGAGTCGAGCGTCTTGTTCGTTTGAATTTCGGAAACCCGGTCCGGAGCGGGGACGTCGGTCTTGTCCCGGCGGCGGGCCAGATCGCCTTCGCCGACCGTGACGTTCGGCTTGTGACCGGGCTCGGTTTCTCCGGGCATCAGCACCACGTCGTTCTCAATCCGGGTTCCGTCGAATTTCTTTTGAATCAGGGCGATGGACTCCTCCAGACTGTTGCCGGGGTTCAGCGCGATGTCTGAAATTTCGTCGATCTTCTTCAACTGATCCTTCGCGTTCACATCGGCGCTGTCGGCCGCGTAATTCGCCAAAGAAGCGGCGACCACCGTGCGGATCCGGCGCGCTAATTCTATCGCGGCTTTCTTATCGCCCGTTTTCGCCAGCGCGTCCGCGTCCTTGATTTTCGCCAGCATCTGGTCGCGCGTTCTATCCCCGACCGCGTTTTTCAAAAAGGATTCATCGGCGGAGGACAGCATGCCGAGCACCGTGTCGGCGTTTCCGTCGATTTTGGGAAGCGCGTTCGCTTTCTTGGCGTACTGACGGGTGATCTCACGGTACTTCTTGTAAAACGCCCGTTGGTCGGCGCTCGTCCCGAGCGCCGCCGCATGGGCGCTCTGGACGAATTCCTGCTCCGCTTTCGGGGTCCGGTACAGATCCTTCAGGATCGCGTTTTCGATGGGGTTGAAATTGTCGATGACCGCCTTTTTCAAAGCGAGATGCTTGTTCCCGGCGGCGCCGAGAGCCGTTGCGCAATCAGTCACCTTTCCACCCGCAAAATCGTTTTTGATCAAAGACGCGAAGGGGTTCTGGGCCGAGCCTTCCCGGGAGCTCAGCAGTTCCTTGCGCAGCAGCTGACGCATCCGGCGCATGAGAGACGAGCGGTCTTCGGCGCTTTGACATCCGGTGAGTTTCCCTTCGGTGAACAGCGCGCCGAGGGCCGCAAAGCCGGCGCTGCCGGCGGATTCCGGGTGTTTAGCGATGTAAACGGCTTCTTCCGGGGACCACCCGTCAACGGGAAGGTCGGATTTCGCCAGATAGGCGTCGACGGCCTTCCCCAGGCGGGCGCGGCACTCCGTGACCTGGGCCTCGGAAACCTCGGCTTCCATCGCGCACTTGCCGTCGTCGTTGGTCGCGGGCAGGTTCCACAGGGCTCTTTCCTGAGGATCTAAAAATTTGTAAAGCGGCTTCCCGGCGGCGAAGATCGACGCCGGCGTCGAGGCGGCGGGCAGCAGGATGGAAAGAAGCGCGGCAAGCGTCTTTTTCATAGGCCTCTCCGGGTTCCTTCCTATTGTAGCAGGGACTCGGGGGGCGACAAGGCCAAATTTACCTACTCTTTTCTAGGTCCAAGGACCCATATCGATCGAGGTCGTCCGTCCTTGTTTTATGAGCGCGTCGGGCAAAACGAGACCCCCCGGCTTTCACCGGGGGGGGAGGCGTCGGGAACGAGCGAGGGGTTTGGGATCGATCCCGCCGCCTGTACTTCAGAGTAGCGCTCGTCCTCTTGGCGGGCGAGGGGCGAAAGGCCCGCGGAAATCGACGCGAAAGACCTAGGTTGTCGTCGGGCGGTTTCGCCGGCGTCGGAACAGTCCCACCGTCTCGATGTGGGAGGTTTGGGGGAACAAATCAACGGGCTGAACCCGTTCAAGAGTCCAACCGTGACGCGAGAGCCAGTCGGCGTCGCGCGCGAAGGTGGCCGGGTTGCAGGAGACGTAGACGACGCGCTCGAACGCGGGCGAACGGAGAATCTTCAATACGGGTTTCGTGCAGCCGGCACGCGGCGGGTCGAGAACCGCCGCCGCGGAGCGTTCGGGTTCTGAGGACAGCCTTCTTTCGAGCTTGGATAGAAGCGCCTCCACGCCTCCGGCGTAGAACTCCGCGTTGGTGATAGCGTTCAGCCGCGCGTTGTCGTGCGCGTCCTGGGCCGCGTCCCGCACTTCTTCGACGCCGACGACCGTGCGGGCCAAATCGGCGAGCGACAGGCCGATCGATCCGACCCCGGAGTAAAGATCCAGCAGTAGTTTCGGTCGGAAGCCGTCCCGGGTGATAAAGTCGCGAACGACCCCGTAGAGCACCTCGCAGGCCGGCGTGTTCACCTGCAGGAAGGCGGCGGGAGAAACCCGCAGGCGGATCGAGCCGACCCGCTCCTCGATCATGCGGCGGCCCCAGATTTTTTTCCAGCGGGGTCCGAGCACAACCGTCGTCTTGATGGGCTGGACATTCTGATGCACGCCGATGACGGCCGGATGCTCCTTGAGGAGGGCTTCTAGGAAGCGCTTCTCCCCCGGGAGGTCCTTCGTTTTCGTCACCAAAGCGACCAGGGCCTGTCCGCGCGCGTTGGTTCGTACGAAGAGATGGCGCAGCCATCCCGAGTTTCGGTCGTAATCGTACGGGCGCCAACGCAGCTCCCCGGCGAGGCGCTTCACCGTCTTGACGATCGCGACGGAGATCTCGGGCTGCACCAGGCAGTCGTCAAAATCGACGATTTGATGCGAGCCCGGCGCGTAGAATCCGGCGACGACGCGGCCGCCTGACATGCCGAACGGAACCTGAACCTTGTTTCGGTAGCGCCACGCGGAGGGGGAGCGCAACGGCGGCTCGACCTTGGGTTCCCGCAGTTTTGCGATGCGAAACAAGCAGTCGCGCACGAGTTCGCGCTTGGACTCCAATTGGACCTCATCGTTAAGATGCTGCCAGTCGCATCCCCCGCAGGGCGCGTCGCCGCGCAGCGCCATCGCCGGCGAGTAGTGAAGGGGACAGCGGGGTTCGACGCGGCCGGGGCCCGCCGAGAGCAGGCGGGTCATGCTCGCGCGAACGAATCCCGATTTTGATTGGCGGACGAAGGCCTCGATCGAATCTCCCGGGGCCGTATAGGGGACGAAATGCACCGGACCTCCGCCTTCGGGTCGCCCGATGCCGGGTCCTTCGGCGGTCATGCGCTCGATTTTGAGGCGGAGAGTTGCGCTCATGCGACGAGGATTCTATCAATTTGATAGAATGGCCGAAAATGGAAAGGTTTTTGCTTCTCGGCGCGGTTGCGTCGGTGCTTGTCGGTTGCGTGCCGCTTCCCGCGGAAGACGCAGGAAATTCGCCTCCTCCTCCGCGTTCTTCGATGAGGGAATTCGAGGATCTCGATCCGGGCGCCAAGGAACTCGTCAGTCTTCATTTTTCCGTCCGCGCATACGGGAGCGGCAATGCGGACGCCGTTTCGGCGCTATGCGAAAATTTGTACTCGCGTCTGATGAACGATACCGGGCTGTACTCATTCCTGCCGCGGGAGCCGTACCGCGTGATCGTTTACGGCGACCGGGAGGAGTATCTGCGAAAGACAGGAATGCCGCAGTGGTCGGGAGGACTTTCCGCGGGAAACGCGATTTACGCGTACGAGAGCAGGAATCTCCCCGGCGTATTGGCTCACGAAATGACCCACCTGATCTTCAGGGAGTATTTGGACCGGGACGATCTATCGCTGCGTTGGGTCAATGAAGGGCTGGCGGTCTATGAGGAACGGGAAGCCCTCGCCGCGCAAGGCTATGCGGCGGACCTTTCCCGCGATCCGGTACTCTCGTTCCAGGAGATGCTGCTGCTGGCTCCAATGGATGAAAGAGAACGCAACGTCTCCGCCTGGTACCGGCAGGTCGGCTCGGTTGTGCGTTTCCTGATCGAACGCGGCGGCCGGGTCGGATTCGGGCAGTTCATGCGCGCGCTCAAGGACGGGCAGCGCGCCGGCGACGCGCTGCGCACGGGCTTTCCCGCGCAATGGCGCGACCTGGACGCTCTGGAAACATCCTGGAGAGACGGGCGGTGACGCCGCGGTGATCGTTCGCAAGCGGAGTCTTGCTCTCGCGGGAGCCTTCTCCGCGGCGCTGTGGCTTCGCGGTCCTCTGGATTTGTCGCCGTATTCCGCCTGGCTGATCTCGCTGCCCCTGGTCCTTTGGTGCGGAGCGCCGTTTCATCGCGGGGCGTTGGAGGGCTTTTCGCGTCAAAGGGCCAACGCGGACATGCTCGTATCCCTCAGCGTCCTCGCCGCTTTCTTTTATACGACCATCGTGGAATTCGCACCGGAACTCCTTCCCGAGAGACTGCGCATCCCGATGTTCGGCGCTGCGGCCGCGCTTTTAATGTTCCCGTTGGCGGGACGCTGGCTGGAGCGCGAGTTGACGGAAGGAAGCGGCGAATCGATTTGGCGGCTGATGCGGCGAATCCCGGCGACCGCCCGGGTCGTGGAAGCGGGACGTGAGCGCTTGGTTCCCAGCGAGGGAGTGGCCATAGGCGCGGTTGTGCGCGTTCTGGCGGGAGAACCCGTTCCACTCGATGGGGAGGTTCTGGAAGGAACCTCGCGCGTCGACGAGTCCTTGTGGACGGGCTCGGATGAGCCGGCCGAGAAAATGACCGGGAGTCGGGTCCTCGGCGGTTCGATCAACAAGGACGCGCCGTTGACGGTGCGGGTGTCGCGGGTTCGCGAAGAAACCGATCTGGCCCGACTAGTGGCTTTGGTCGGTGAGGGTTTCGAGTCCAAAGGCGTGACCGAGGATCTCGCCGACCGTCTCGCCCGCTCATACGTGCCGGTCGTCGTGATCTCCGCAGCCGTCGCCGCGCTGCTCTGGTCGCTTCACGGCGGGTCGACGAGACTGCCCGACGCGATGGCCGCGTTCGCGTTCACCCTCGCGGCGGCCTGTCCTTGGTCGTTGGGTTGGGCGGCTCCAGCGGCGCTCGCGCTCGGCATACGGCGCGCCGGAAGGATGGGGATGCGCATTCGCAATTCCGCGGCGCTGCAGACTCTCGACCGCCCCGACGTGCTGATCGTCAATAAAACCGGATTCCTGACGGGAAGCCGCCCTCGTCTGACCGACGTGATCTGCTTCGGGGATTGGACCGAACGCTCGCTGCTTCCGCTGGCGATTTGCGCCGGCTGCAGAACGGGACACCCCTATGCGGACGCGCTCCGGGAGCGCGGATCGACCGACGGCGCGGCCGTGGTGGAAGAGGTGGAAGTCGATCCCGGACGGGGAGCGAGCGCCCGGATCGGGGGACGACGCATCCTCGTCGGAAGTCTGTCCTGGCTGCGGGATTTCGGCGTCGAACCCGAGGAGGGGCTCTATTCCGAGATCCAGCGGCGGCCGGAACCGATGCTCGCCGCGGCCGTGGACGGGGAACTCGCGGGTTTGTTTTTCTTTTCGGACTCCCTGCGGGAAGGCGTGCCTGAGCAGCTGCGCCGCATCGAGAGTCTCGGCTTGGAAGTGATCCTTGCTTCGGCGGACCGCAACGCGGCCGTTCATTCGGCCGCGTCCGAGGCCGGCATCAAGCGAGTCTACGCGGAGGTTCAGGAAGAGGAAAAGGTTCGGATCGTTCGGGAACTCCAGGCCTCGGGGAAAAGGGTGGCGATGGTGGGAGAGGGCGTGCACGATGCCCCCGCGCTGAGCCGGGCGGATCTGGGAGTGGCCCTTGCCTCGCGGTTTCGTACGGGAGCGGGCACGGCGTCGCGTCCGCATTTCGATTTGGCGGCGGAGGCGGCCGATCTGGTGCTCGAGGAGCGCGATCTGGAAGGATTGACCCGCTCGATCCAACTCGCGACAAAGATTCGCAGCGTGATCCGGGAAAATTTGATGTGGTCGTTCGTGCCGACCGTGATGCTGCTTCCTATCGCCGCGGGCGCGTTGCGCCCGGGGCTCGATATCGTGTTTCGTCCGGAATACGCGATGCTGACGGCGGGTGTGAGCGGCGTCGCGATTGTGGTTAATTCCCTCAGGAGATTGAAGCTATGAAGAAAAAGGGCAAGAAGACGACGGCGCGGGCGACTCCGCTCGGATACACGCTCGCGCATGCCGGAACCGGCAGGAAGGCGTCGCTTCCGAAAATCGACGCTTGGGCGAATCAGTACCGCGGCTACGAGATTCGCATCGACATCCCGGAATTCACTTCCATTTGCCCGAAGACGAAGCTTCCTGATTTCGGAACCATCACGATCGAATATCTTCCGGACGCCGAATGCCTCGAACTGAAATCCTTAAAGCACTACATCCTCCAATACCGGAACCTCGGGATTTTTTACGAAAACGCCGTGAACCGGATTCTCGAGGACGTCGTCGCGTCCTGCTCTCCGCGTTGGGCGATGGTGACGGGAACCTTCACCCCGCGGGGAGGGATGCGTTCGACGATCGTCGCGCGGCACGGCGGCGCGCCCGGTCGGGACCGCGTCGAGATCGGCGGACCCAGCGACGGGCCCGGCGGCGGCGGGTTTTGACGCCTTTCGTCCTTCGCCTCGAGGGCCCCGACGCAGAGGCCTTGACCGCGCGCCTGATGAAAACGGCGGCCCGGTCGAGGCTCCCCGCGCGGGCGTGGGCATCGCGCGAAGGACGGGTATTTCGCTGTGGCGTTTCAGAGGGCGGTCCGTTCGTTTTCCGCAGCGCCGCTCGAACCTTGCATCGAGGGGAGAACCGTTGGCTGCTGCCGGAAGAGGCGTCCGATTCGGGCCCGGAGTTCTCGGCCGGGGCGCTCGCGCGGCTGGCCGGACTTCCGGTGTTCGGGCCGGACAGTGATGGAGCCTTCTCGGCCGGGGGAGAGTACGCCGGCGCGAATTGGCCCGCTTCGGCGACCCCACCGGAGCCGGAGAACGAACCCGTGGTCGCTCTCAACGGGGAAACGGCGATCGCAGCCGCCTGTCTGTGGGCCGGGTGCGGTTTCTTTGCCGTTTCCGGGAGCGCACCGGTTTCGGGAGCTCGTCGCGCGTTGAAGCGGCTCGACCCGGAGCGTCGGGTGCGCCTTCATGAAGCCGGTGACGCCGTGGCGGCCGCGTTCTCCGCCGCGGGGGCCGGGTACGGCGGTTTGCGCGCCGCCGCGGAAGTTCCTTACGAACGCGACAGTCTCGCCGCGCCGGCTGCCGCATGGGCCGCTTCCTCGGAAACGGCGATGGTTCTGCTCGTATCGGAATCCGTCGCGCCCGAATCCTACGGAGGGATCGTGCGCGTTCCCGCCTCGGTTCGCGAGGTTTTCCGTCAGGTCGCCGCCGCCTTCGATCTCGCCGAGTCCTATCAAACAAGCGTCACCATCGTTATCGAGCCCGCGCTCCGTTTCCGGTGGGAGACGGTGCCGG
>Ga0210006_1001013_pt1 | contig 20120 bp, 25 predicted proteins | sample CryGey02umfilter_2_FD_185452 | JGI IMG/M metagenome (GOLD analysis project Ga0210006, IMG submission 185452) | Groundwater microbial communities from aquifer in Utah, USA - Crystal Geyser 4/10/14 0.2 um filter (SPAdes) (version 3) | ecosystem: Environmental > Aquatic > Deep subsurface >... | reverse complement strand
GAAAGTCGTGTTATGTTCATACGTTTTTATACAATATTTCAAAGAGCATTTCAAGACTGAGTTTTTGAGAGGCTGTTTTCCGTCTACATACTATACTGATTCTATCCACTCAAAAAGGAGAAGAGCCTTAAAAATGAATCAAATGGGAATTATTATTGGACAAATGGTTTCACTTCTAATATTTCATCATTCCATGTGTGTGCACTGTCATCACAGGCAACATTCTGGTATTTTATCCCATCAAATTACTGGAGTGATAACAGTTCATATACTGTTCAATCAAATGCTTATGATAGAGCAAATAATAATACACTGTCAGGCGTGATGTATTTTGTCTATGATACTTCAGCACCTGTCTCATCAGTAAATCTGCCTCCGAATAATGGTGATGAAGTGCAGAGTTTATCACAGATTTCAGGCACTGCAAGAGATTTGCAATTAAATGGGCTTGGGACGATGAAGGAAGTGACAATTCGTATAAAATGTATAGGTGGGACAGACCCTAAATATAATCAATACTGGACAGGCTCATCCTGGACTGCTACAGTGAATACCTGGTCAACGACTACACTTGTATTAGAGACTCCGCCAAGGTGGTACCGGAATACACCTTCTGATTTGTCGTCTGAATTCTGGTTCTGGGGAAGAGAATATAGCGTTGAACCCCGTGGAGAAGATGGGGCAGGCAATTTTGAAACTGCATATTCAACACGGACATTCTTCTTCAAGCCGCCGCTTCCTGCAACTGTGGTGACAACACCGAAAAACGATTCATTCTATAATAACATTGCTCTTATCAATGGGAATGCAAATGACCAGGTGGTATCTCTCACAATACAGATTGAAAGATTATTTGCACCTGATGGAAAAAGATATTACTCTAACTATAGTTCTACCTGGGTGGTAGTATCCACCTGGTGTCCTGTAAATTTCAGTCTGCCACCTAACTGGGATTACAATACACCGCTCTACTGGGAAAGCAACAGTTCCTACACTGTCCGGTCAAAAGGTTTTAACCAGTGGGGCACTGAAGAGACAAATATTGGTCCTACATACAATAATGAAAATACGTTCTGGTGTGATAGAGACAATCCTGAATCAAGCGTTAAACTGCCAGTGTTAGGTGAATACTACAATGAAAGTTTATCAACACTTTCTGGTACTGCGTCAGATAATTTAGCAGGTATTAAACGTGTGCAGGTTTCAATATGGAGAACAGTTCCTGACACTAAATACTGGAACATAGTAAACTCTTCATGGACTGATTTGCCATCCTGGCAGTGGAATTCAACTTCAACATTTGTCGGCAGTTTATGGACAGTCAGTCTGCCGACTAATCCGTTTACTGATGGGGTACAATATTTTGTCAAGTGTCGTGCTATGGATAATGCGGATAATGAACTGGAAAGTTCAGTAAACAATTTCCGTTATGATATAACCAAACCAACTGCAAGTGTTACAATACCTCCTGCTGGCAGTGTCCTGTCAACAACGAGTATACCCGCGTATAAATCATTAACCACTTTGAAAGGCGACTACTGGGATGATACAAATCAACCGAGGACCACGAATATAAAAATTCAACGGTTATATCCCACTCCTGTTAAGTTCTTTGATGGCAATGGTGGTTGGTTTGATGAGGTATGGATAACATCACACACTGACGGGACTCCACTGGCAGTTTATGGTTCATCCTGGGCATATACAGCAAATTTCGGCTGGCAGAGCGGCGGAAAATATCTTGTAATAAGTAAAGCTCAGGACAGGGCGCTCAACTGGCAGGAAATTTTTGTCCAGGGCACATCGTCAAATACATTTATTTATGATATAGATTATCCACAGTCCTGGGTGAGTTATCCACAGACCCAGTATGTCAGCAGTGTAAGTTATATTGCCGGTACAGCACAGGATTATCCTCTGGGTCCATGGTATTCTGTTGGTTTAAGTACCACAGATGCCCAAATAAAGGTCCTAATCAAAGATATAACTGTGGATAAGTATTGGAGAGGAACAATATGGAGTGATTCAATAGTCTCAACGCCAACAGCAAAACCAGAGCCACCTTCGGCATCAACTCTTGATGCGTGGAAGTATGACGGTATAACCAACAGTGACTGGACAAGTGACCATGAGTACAAAATAATGACAATGGGTGTTGATGGTCTGCAGACAGAAGAACCTGTAAATGTTAAATGGACACTTTACTATGACACGACACCACCGCAATCCTTTATCCCATCTTCCTAAAAAAAGAAACAGGCTCGTCGGAAAAATTTTACGATTGTCTCCATACCCCCTATCTGAAGCCGTTTTCAACCATGAGATTGTCCCTTTTTTCTCCAGGAACTGTATCTTTAGAAATATCAGATAACATCTTTGGCAGTTTGGGTATTCCGAAAACCCTCAGGATTTGCTCCAGTTCTTTTGACGGTGGAGTCACATATTTCAAACATAGATGTTTTACCTGATTAATTACTACATGAATTGCCTTTAGTTTTTCTAAAACCCTCTCTGAACTTATCTCTAATTTTGCATTATCCAGTTTTTTCTCCATATATCTTTGCACCAACAATGCTAATACACCTACAAATATATGTGCTCTTACTCGCCTATTTAGAAAATGATATACCGGTGCCACTTCTATAAAATCTTTTATATCCCTGAAGCAACCCTCAATGTCACTAAGATCTTTATACCGTAAAACTATTTCTTTCAATGTAAGATCCTTTTCTGTTGTCTTAATCATGAATTTACCATCAAGTTTTTCTTCATAGTCTATATTTTCTTTTTTCTGCCAGTATTCAAACTTACCTTCACCAACTTTGTAATCAAAGTATCTCTTACCGTGTTTTTTATTCAGTATCCTTTCAGCAGAAGATGTTATCACCTTCTGGTTTTTAACTTTACCATTATCTGCTTTCTCTTTTAATTCAACCAATTGATGTTCCAGTTCAGTCATAATTGATTCTCGTTTCGCCTTCTGTTCTTTCGCTTTCTCAGGATTTAAACAGACTACCCTTCGTTTATCGTCTATTTCAGTATCATTGACCACAACATTTTTAATGTCTTTACTCCTCTTGTTTTTATTTTTTTTACTCATATCTATTTTTACTTCTTTGGCAAATAAGTTTTCTTTTATCTCAATAAATCCATCATTGCCACTTTCCAGTAATTCTTTTGCTTCTTCGTCTTTTCTTCTCCTTATGGCTACTATATACCCATCCTCTTTGGCTATCTCTTCTAAATTAGTTACTGTTATCATACCACGATCAACTACAAATATTATCCGTCCTACATTATACTTTTTCTTCACTTCTTTTGTTATCCAACTTAAAGTTTTTTTCTCCGCTTGATTCCCTCTGAATACATAATGTGCTACCGGTAATCCTTCTATCATTATTATCCCAAGTAATACTTGTTTATGATTCCTTTTACCTAACCGAGCGTACCCTATCCGTGACATAGCAGGACCTTTACCTTCAAATTGCACATTTGTTATATCATAAAATACTACATCTACAGGAAATAATGTACGAATCCAAAAATATACCTTTTCTTCTATCCTTTCTTTCCCTTTTATTAACCAATCCAGAGTACTATAAAACCTATCTGCTCTTCTCTTTGTATCTCCATCCCGAAACCTGTTGTCAAATTCCTCTAAGTATACCGTCTCCAACCACCGACACAATCCAAGTTCACTACCAGGTGATATTAACCGGTTCAGTACCATCGCCAATACACCAGACTCACCTAAACTGTATTTCGCTACTCTACCACAACTTTCCCTTATCCATTCTCCAAGTCCAATCTCATTCCAGAGTTTCCTACACACCAATAACTGCCCATATTCTAATGCTGCCTTTGACTCTATTTCTTCTGGTGTCACCAATATTTCATCACTGAACCTTCTCAAGCTTTTTAGTAGTCTGGTTATATTTGTTCGTCCCTCTATATCCATCCGACCTAAATTAGCTACTGCTCTTTCGTGGAATTTGCCGTCTTTACCACGATATTTCTCCAACAATCGTATATACGTTATCTCTACCCTCTTTTTACCGCTCTTCACGGTGGTTAATTTTACAAACATTAATTGTCCCCCATAATTCTTATACCATATTGCATATCTAAGTATATCGCTTTTATCGTATACAAATATTATAACATATATTTTTGCTTTTGTCAAGAGATTTTCAAAAACAATTGTCTCCATTGATTTTAACCTAATTTATAAGGTTCACCGACGAGAACTTACAACGACAAAAACTGGCTTCCGACGAGAGTTCTGATTTTTCAAAATCACAATGATTTATTGACGAAGAAATCTGTCGCCCGACAGCGGAAGATGGGTTAAATACGATTAATGAATTTGTGGGTGGACTTGCCCGGTATTTTCGTGATACACGCGGCATGATTAATGAAACATTGAAGATTTTTTCAGATGATAAATCCATACCCCCATCCATACGAAATAAAATAGAATTATTGAGTGACAAAACAACTGATATCTCAGATGTCCTTGGGAGAGTGCAGGATATTTTTCGTTATGATGAACTGAAATTCGTGTCGGTGAATTTCGGAGAATTTATTGAAGATATCGTAAAAAACTTTTTTAGAAAAACTCTGGATAAGAAAATAAATATAAACCGTAAATTTCCCAAAGAACCCGTTTTTGTTTCAATTGATACGAAACTGATTACTGAAATGGTTATGTCTATGCTGGAAAATTCCTTAGAAGCAATAGAAAAGTCAGGGGCAATAAATATAGCAGTTGAAGTTATTGATAGCGATAAAATTCTCCTGGAAATCAGTGATACGGGGGAAGGGATACCGCCACATTTAGTTGACAAGGTATTTCGCCCATTTCTTACATTAAAAGATGGACGGTTCAAACCGCATCATCCTGGTTTGGGATTGACAAAGGCATATTGGATTGCAAAACTCCATAAAGGCGATATAAAAATTGCCAGTAAATTAAAAGAAGGTACAATAGTAAAAATTACTCTACCAATAAAACAAGGATAAAAGTATGCCAGCACCTGAAACGACACATGAATCAATGAGGCATTATTACCGGGGACGTGTATTTGAATCAACAGGGGAACTTGATATTGCAATTGAAGAATACAGAAAAGCGGTTGACCTGGGAGCGGATTACGCTGATATACACAACAGTCTTGGCAGGACTTACGCGAAGAAAGGATCATTTACAGAAGCAAAACAGGAATTTGAAAAAGCACTAAACATTAATCCCCATTACTTAGATGCACAGCGCAATCTTACAGAACTTGAAACAAGGCTGTTTATAAAGAGCAGACAGGAACAGGAAGTGACAGAGGGACAGAAAAGGATAACTGAGGAAAAGGAACAACCCAAAATAACGGTTGCACGTAAAGTAAAAAGGACTCATACGAGAATTTTTACTACAAAAAACATTATCGGAGCAATACTCGTCCTCGGGCTGTTATTAATAATTTCCTTAACTGTAATCCTGTCAAAGGGTAAGATTGATACGTTCATTTCGCCGTCGGAAAACATTTCATCTATTTTAGCTGATAAAGAAGCAGTCTGGCTTGCTGATTGGTTCCGTCAGGAAATATATAAATGTGAGGTTGTTAAAGGAGATATGGTAGTTAGAAGAACATATCGTTTATCAAGTGTCCCGATGGGTTTAGTGATTGCAAAAGGATATTTGTGGACATTAGATTCCTGGTCTAAGCGAATTAACAGACATATTTTTGACGATGAACTTACAATTACAGCAAAGTTCGGTGTTCCCGGAAGCAATCCATCTGCAATTTGTATGGATGGAAGCAATTTATGGACAACCGATTCTGTTACACATAAGATATATAAACATGCTATTGATTCCGAGTTGTCTGTTATTGCGACTTTTGATAACCCTGCAGCGCGCGCAATCGGCTTTTTCTTTGATGGTAAGTATTACTGGACGATTGATGGTGATAAAGATATGATTTATAAACACAGGAATGATATAAAGTTGTCCATTGTAAGGAATTATAAAATGGACTTAGCTTCTAAGAAAATCAGCGGGATTTTTATTGATAGAAAATATGTCTGGCTTGCATTTGAAGGTGAAAAACAAATCATTCGTTACCCCCGCGAAAAATTTCTAAAATCTCTCTCCCAATAACACCTTTCCGCATTTCCAATTCTGTAAATTTACATACGTTTGTAAGTAAAAAACAACCAATGGTAACAGATGGTAAAATATGGAAAATATTTTTTTTCTTACCCCCTTGACAAAATTTAATAAATTTTGTATAATTATGGCAAAAGATAGTAAAACTAATAACACAGTGGTAAAAGATGGACAACTTTGTTAAAAGAGAAAAGTCAGAAGTTTCAGAAATAATGGATGTACATGAACTTGCCAATTATTTAGGAATAGGCAAGTCAAAAATATACAATCTCATCAGGCACAAGAAAATACCCGCCTCGCGTATCGGGAGACAATACAGGTTTTCCAAGGAAATAATTGACCATTGGTTAAAAGAGAAAATTATAACACCCAATCAAGAGTCTCAAATTGCATTATTCGGTGATACCGAAGGAAGAAAAAAAGGAGAGTGAAAGTATTTAAAAAATGATTGATAATTTGGATGATCCGGGTTCTTTGAATACTTCTGATTGGCACTGGCAGTTGAGGAATAGAATCACAACACTGGAACAACTTGAAAAGGTTGTTGAGCATTTGACAGTTGAGGAAAAGCGTGCGGTAATATATTCATTAAAACATCCCGAAGGGTTAAAAATGGCAATCACACCCTATTTCGCATCGTTGATGGATAAAAATAATCCTGAATGCCCTATCAGGAAACAAATGATACCTTCAATAGAAGAATTTCGTACAAGTCCCGTAGAACTCTATGACCCCTGCGGTGAAGAAAAAGACACCGTGGTTGCCAATCTTGTTCACAGGTACCCCGATAGAGTGCTTCTGTTAGTAACGGATAAATGTGCTGCATACTGCAGACATTGCACCCGCAGACGTATAGTGGGGTCAAGCGAATCCGTGATTAAAGAAGAAAATTTTCAATCAGCCGTAGAGTACATAAAAAGAAACAATAAAATACGGGATGTGCTTATATCAGGCGGAGACCCTCTGTTGTTTTCAGATGACAGGATGGAATACTTTATTAAAACTCTGCATGCAATTGATAACGTAGAAATGATAAGAATTGGCACTCGTGTACCCGTGACATTGCCGCAGAGAATAACTAATGATTTTTGCAATATGTTGAAAAAATACCAGCCGATATACATAAGTATACATATCAATCACCCGAACGAGATAACAGAAGAGATGAAAGCTGCCTGTGGCATGCTTGCGGACAACGGTATTGTCCTGGGTTCACAGACAGTTTTGCTTAAAGGAATAAATGATAGGCCGCAGACAATGATGAAACTTATGCATGAGTTGCTAAAAATCCGGGTAAGACCTTACTACATATACCAGTGCGACCTTGCTCCCGGAACAGGGCATTTCCGGACATCAGTTTCTGCTGGTATAAAAATTATTCAGTCAATGAGAGGCTATACTACAGGTTATGCGTTACCGACATATGTCATTGATGCGCCGGGCGGCGGAGGCAAGGTTCCGATTGGCCCGGATTATGTCATTTCCAAATCAAGAAAAGGCGTGATATTTAAAAATTATGAATCCAGGGTTTTTGTATATCCCGAAAATGGCAGCATGATTTCAGTGCCTAAGTTGGATAAAATTGCATCAGAGCGAAATGGTTCCTAAAGAACCTACTGTTGGTGTAAAGGTTTAGGAATAGTCTCATAAAATTTATTGCAGGGGAGGTGATTTAATAATGGCAGAAAAAGTTGCGAAAGCCGGCGTAAAGAAAGTAGGCGGATATTTGTATTTTGTTGATAAGCAGGGCGATGTTTCCCGCGCAAAAATGGCTCGTGGTGGTAAGAAGGGCGGTAAAAAAGAGAAAATTGCAAAAGTTGGCGTAAAGAAAGCGAAGGGATATCTCTATTTCGTTGATAAGAAGGGTGACATTTCACGAGCAAAAATGGTGCGCAGGTAAATTTCGAATGTCAATAAGAAAAGTCCTTTTTCGATTGCACAGGGATATTTTGTAATATTAAAATGTCATTACGGGGACTCCCGATTTTAATCGGGATGACGTAATCCCATATCCAGGTGCTTCGGTTAAAGGGCTTTTTTTATTGAATATTGATACTTTCTTTTGATATAATGTTAGTTATGAAACGCATTCATCATCTTCTTCTATTGTCTATTGTTATTGTTGTGTTTATCTGGTTAATGTTTAACTGGACAATATCAGTCTTAGTTCATCAAAGAAAAGAAGTGATTGTTCCTGCAATAGAAGGTAAATCATTGTTTGATGCGGTGGATATGATTTCAAAGTTCAATCTGGGGTTGAAAAAAGAAGGTGAAGAATTTCATCCGGATTTACCGCAGGGAACCATAACAAAGCAAAATCCTCCGAGCGGAATGGTCGTTCGTGAAGGGAAAATAATTAAGGTGATTATCAGTCAGGGGAGTGAGTTGATATTTGTTCCGTCCATTATCGGGGAAACTGCAAGAAATGCTGAATTGAAAATTCGTAAATATTACTTGAAAGCAGGCACCATGACGGAAGTGTATTCATTGAAGTATGAAAAAGGTAAAGTGGTTTCTCAGACACCAGAACCTGACAGTATAGTTAAAAAAAATACGCCCATTGACCTTATAATTTCTTCAGGCGAGCCCCGGGATGGAGTTATCCTTATGCCTGATTTTGTTGGAGAGAGTATTCAAAAAGCTAAAAAGTGGGCAGAAGAAAACAATCTCAATTATGAAATTGCTGAAGAATTTCTGCCTGGTTCGTCAGGGAAGATTATCAATCAAGAACCGGCTCTTGATAGAATTCTTATGAGTTCCGACGTAGTAAAACTTGTTGTTGCGATAGGCTCCGAATATAAAATTGAAGGGCAACCCGTAGAAGGAGAAAAATTTTATTACGAAGTGCCCCAGGGAGCAAAAGGACAAAAAATAAGACTCATGCTTATAGATGATACGGGAGAACGAGAGATTTTTTCTAATGTCCAGTCCCCGGGCAGCAAAATTGATATACCATTGATAAAGAAGGGTAAAGCGAAGATAAGAGTTTTCATCAATAATATACTGGTTGAAGAACGTGAATTATAGTTAATATGATAAAAATTGTACCGTCCATACTTTCAGCAGATTTTTCTTGTTTGTTAAAACAGATAAAAGCTGTAGAGAAAACAGGTATTGATATGATTCATTTAGATGTAATGGATGGGCATTTTGTACCGAATATAACTTTTGGTCAGTGTATAATAAATTCATTAAGGCGACATACAAAATTATGTTTTGACACACATCTAATGATTTTAAATCCCGTGAAATACGTGGATTCATTTGCTTCCTGTGGTGCCGATATTTTAACTATCCATTTAGAGACCATAACTTCTCCTGATAATACATTTCATACCCTGAGACAGGTGGCTCCTGAAGCGGTATTGAATAGAATAAAACGTCTTGGTAAAAAGGTAGGATTATCAGTCAATCCCCAAACGCCGATAGCCAGAGTGTATGAATATATTCCTCTGCTGGATATTGTTTTAATTATGAGTGTTGAACCGGGGTTTGGCGCACAGAAACTCATACCTGCGGTATTAAAGAAAATCTCTGTTTTAAGAAAATACATTGATGCCAATAGACATGATTGTTTAATTGAGGTTGATGGGGGTATTAACGAAGAGACAATACGAGAGGTAGTTGATGCGGGTGCGGACCTTTTAGTCTGTGGCAATGCAATATTCGGGAGTAGAAATATTTCTCGCAATGTCACAAGGTTACGAAAAAAGATATCTGCATAAGGAGTCATTTGACAAAAAAGTTTTTTTGAAGTAAAATATTCTCTTTCAGGGAAGGGGGTGAGGTTTTTGGTAGTGCGGATACGATTGCAGCGGTTGGGCCAGATTGGTAAACCTTTTTACAGGATAGCAGTGATGGATTCACGACGATCACGAGACTCTAGAATAATAGAGAAGCTCGGTCATTATGACCCATTGTCACCCGAAAACAAGATTGTTATCAATCGGGAAAGGTTAGAATACTGGATGAAGTGTGGTGCGCAGCCAAGCGACACAGTAAAATCCATTGTGAAAAAGGACCTAAAATAAAATACCAGAAGTAGGTTCTTTAGGAACCAGAAGTAGGTTCTTTAGGAACCAGAAGTAGGTTCTTTAGGAACATGCGGGTAAAGAGAAGGTGAGAACACAGGAGGAATCCGATGAAAGAATTATTGACACACATTGCTAAAGCGTTAGTCGATATTCCTGAAAAGGTTGAAGTGAAAGAGATTGCGGGCGAGAAATCCACGATTCTTGAATTAAAAGTTGCTGATTCGGACCGGGGCAAGGTGATTGGTAAGGAAGGAAGAATAATTAAATCTATCCGTACGATTATCAGTTCAGCATCAGCAAAACTTGATAAACGCACAACGGTAGAAATAGTAGAATAAGTCCACTTGAGTCTTTTGAAAAATTTACTTAAGGTTGGATATGTAGTAAAACCACATGGAAGGTTTGGCGGGTTATATATCCGCTTTCTGCAGGGTTGCACTCTATCCATCGGTGAAAAAATATATCTTGAACATACTGCAAACTTGCAGTATGTTCAACATACTGCGAATCTGCACGGTCCTTTCAATATAACGTCCATAAGTCGGAGACATAGAGAGGGATATATACTTAAACTTCCTGGCTTAAATACATTATCTGAAGCAGAGAAATTTCGGGGTTACAGCATAGGTGTTGATAGAAAAAAATTACCTGAAAATACATATTGGGTTGAAGAGATTATCGGATGTGAGATTTACAGTTCTAACAGGAAACTTATTGGAAGAGTTGAAGAAGTACTGCACACAGGTGCAAACGATGTATATGTGGTAAAGTCACCTGCAGGCAGGGAACAACTTATACCGGCACTCAAGAGTATAGTTGTAAAAGTTAATGTTCACAAAAAGGAGATTATAATAAAGGAAATACCGGGGTTATTTGATGAAAATTGATATAATAACCTTGTTTCCAGATATGTTTGATTCACCTTTTGCAGAAAGCATTGTCCGCCGGGCATCCAAGAAAGGCATTATTCAGATAAACACACACAATCTAAGGGACTTCGCAACTGATAAGCGCCGCACTGTTGACGATAAACCTTACGGTGGCGGAGCGGGGATGGTGTTGAAGCCAGAACCAGTTTACAGGGCAATCAGGAAAATAAAATCAAAAAATAAAGGTACAGAAAAAAGTAAAATTTTGTTCCTTTCCCCTCAGGGGAAACTGTTTGACCAGAAAAAAGCAAAAGAATTAGCAAAGGAGAAACATCTAATATTAATCTGCGGACATTACGAAGATATTGATGCAAGGATAATGAAATTTATGGATGAGGAAATATCCATTGGTGATTATGTGCTTACAGGCGGTGAACTGCCTGCAATGGTTTTAGTTGATGCTGTCGTGCGGCTTATTCCCGGTGTAGTTAAAGAAAAGGAGTCCGTTATTCAGGATTCGTTCTATTCAGGTTTACTTGATTATCCACATTATACCAGACCGAGAGTATTCCGTAAGATGAAAGTTCCGGAAGCGCTTCTTTCAGGTAATCACGAAAAGATACGTCTCTGGAGGTTGAAGGAAGCATTAAGAAATACGTATAATAAGCGTCCCGGACTTTTAAAAAAAACAAAAATGTAGCGTCCCAATTCCCGCCTTAGGCGGGTCTACCTACGGCATGATATTGGGACGAACTGTTTTATATAACTAAATAAAGGATAGGAGCAGAATATTATGGACAAAAATATTACCGAAGCGTTAACAGAACATAAAAAGGTCAATGAGTTCCGTCCGGGTGATACAGTATGTGTTATGGTGAAGATTCATGAAGGGGACAGTGAACGAGTACAGCCGTTTGAAGGCACTGTTATAGGTCGTCGTGGCAGCGGACTGGACGAAACATTCACCGTGAGAAAAATCTCGTTTGGTGTAGGCGTTGAGCGCATCTTCCTTGTCCAATCGCCTAATGTTGAGAAAATCCAACTTATCAAAAGCGGTAAAGTCAGACGAGCAAAGTTATACTACTTGAGAAAATTATCCGGTAAATCAGCGCGTATTGAAGAATCGGATAAAAAAGATAATCCTGCGGATAAAAAAGATAATCCTGCGGATAAAAAAGTAAGTGATGTTCAGGTTATTTAGATTTGATAAAAAGTTTTACCAGAGGTCTGATGGAACCCAGTATATTGCCGGTGTTGATGAAGCAGGCAGGGGTCCCCTGGCAGGTCCTGTCGTCGCTGCTGCTGTAATACTTCCCGCAGGTTTCAGGTTAAAAAACCTCGCCGATAGTAAAAAACTCACCGAAATACAAAGAGAAAAGTTTTATCAACAGATTTCAAACAGGGCGTTATGTATCGGTATAGGTGCGGTTAGTGAACGCGTAATTGACAGGATAAATATACTAAGAGCGACATTTAAAGCTATGAGAATTGCTATCGGGAAATTAAATATTAAGCCTGACCTTATTCTTGTGGATGGTCCTTTTGAAATTCCAAACCTGAATGTCCCTCAAAAAGCCATAATTGCCGGAGATAGTCAGAGTGCAGCGATTGCCTGTGCGTCTATCATTGCAAAAGTTACCAGGGATAGGGTTATGTATAAATTAGATAGAAAATATCCCAGGTATTGTTTTTGTCGGAATAAAGGATACCCTACAAAAGAACACAAGGGAGCGATAAAATTGTATGGATTGACGGAAATTCACAGGAAGAGTTTTTCGTGGTGATGCGATTTCTATGAATGACAGAATAAAACTTGGTAAGGACGGCGAAGACAGGGCAGTAAAAATTCTTAAGAAGAATGGATACAGGATACTTGAAAGAAATTTCCATACAGGATTAGGTGAGATAGACATTATTGCAAAAGACGATAATGTTCTGGTGTTTATTGAAGTAAAAACCCGCAGTAACCTGTCCTTCGGCTTACCGCAGTTATCAGTTGATACCCGTAAACAAAACAGACTTATAAAACTTGCACTCTTATATATTAAACAGAGGAATATCAAGACTGGGGATATTAGATTTGATGTTTTAGCGTTGACGCCCACAACCTGTGAACTAATAAAAAATGCTTTTTCCTCTACTGACAGATACACTCTGTAGAAATAATAGGGACACATCCCATTTAATTAGGGTAAGCTGGCATGATAAAAGCAATTATATTTGATTTTGGAAATGTAATTTGTAAATTTGACAATAATATATTTTTAAAGAGATTTGCAGAACATTCCGATAAATTAGATAATCCTGCGGATAAATTAGATAATCCTGCGGATAAATCATTTAATCAAATCAAGGATTTAATATACGGTTCTGAAAATAGTTTAGAGAGACAGTATGAATCAGGCATAATTTCTTCTGATGAGTTCTATGAGATAGTTAAAAAAAGAGGGAATTTAAGAATTACGAAAGAAGATTTTATTAAATATTATACTGGTATATTTACGCCTATAGAAACAACTTTTGATTTGATAAAGAAGTTAAAAAAACATTACAAAATTGGATTGCTTTCTAATACAAGCGAGTGGGACTTTGAATACGGAATAAAACCCACAGGGGTTTATAAATTATTTGACAGTGTCACGCTTTCTTTTAAAGTGAGACATATGAAACCTGCAAAGGAAATATATCTTGATGCACTAAAAAAAATGAATTGCAGACCCGACGAATGTGTATATATTGATGACATAAAAAAATATTCAGATGCTGCAGGTGAGATTGGTATTTATGGTATTAATTATATTTCCTATAACGACCTCGTATTAAAACTTAAGCCTTTACTGCCAGAAGTAGGTTTCTGTAGAAAAAAGAATGATTCTCACTCCCACCCCCTAGTCAAAAATACAACAGTGTAAATTTGACATATGGTTAAAATACGGGCTGTTAAAAAAGAGCAGAAGCATTATCATTTTGATTGGTCTTTGGTTCAGGATATGCCACGACGTTTTGAAAACATGGTGGCGTTGCATCTGCTTAAATGGGTGCATTATGAAGAAGATACTAAAGGCAGGAACATTGAACTGCGTTATTTCAGAGATATAGAAGGAAAAGAAACGGAGATTAATTTAATTTTTAATAAACAAAAATTTCCCTGGAAAAAGTTAGAAAGCAATGGATTAGGGATGGGTTTAGGAATAAGGATTCTCGGTGTCCAGACAGATTATTCCTTCGTTCCTTATGGGGAGTTAGGCAATACCTACCGGTTTTCGCTCACTTCAAAATTTTGAGATAAAAAACTTCTTAGTTCTAATTTGCAATTTCTACAAGAAAAACGTTAAATATATAAAATTGAGTTAATTGTTTTAACTATTAAATTTGGATTCTATAAAAATGGGTAAAAAAAACACACGAATAAGGGGTCCTGAAAACAGGACTCTTTTTTTATATCCGGGGGCACTTCCCGGGACCAAAAGTCCTGTGCCATGAATTCCAGATTATTAAGAAATCTTAATAACTTTCGTATCCCCTGTACTTTGTCCTGGCAACAGGCAGGGCAGGTTTTTTGCCTTCTACCAAAGAGATTTCTTCTCTTGACACATTTAAGGAAATGTGGTATAATTAAAGTAGAGGTGATAAACATGGCAAAACAACAGATAGAACGAGAAAGGTTAAGTATTGATGTGCTTCCTACGGAACATAGGCAAATAAAAGTATACGCTACTCTCCATGGCAAGACAATTCGCGACTATATCCTTGAAAGTGTCCGGGAGCGATTACGCCAAGAGTCAGAAGAAAAAGAATTATCAGTCCTCAGTACTCGTTTAGAGAAAGATCCTATTTTGAAAAAATTATGGGATAATAAAAAGGATGCTGCTTATGACAAATTATAAACGGCAGGATATAGTTTTAGTAGATTTTGGCTTTTCTGATGAGTCAGGCTCAAAAAAGAGGCCCGTCTTAATAATAAGTGGTGATAGTTACCACCAAAGCCGTCAAGAAGTAATCGTTATGGCTATTACAAGTAATATAAAAAGAGTACTCTTTGGTGATACCAAGATAGAACAATGGAGTTCGTCGGGATTGTTATATCCTTCTTTGGTCACTGGAATTATTCGAACCATAAAGGATAGTATGATAATCCGCAAATCAGGAGTTCTCTCGCCTCAAGATTTTCGGAAAGTACAGATGAATCTCAGTAAATCAGTGGGTTGCTAACCAGTTCTGTCTATAAACCAGCAAATAGGACCACAGATGAGATTCATAAGCGAAGAAGAGGTTTATTTATCAGAAAAAAAATTTTCTTTGCTGAAGAACCTACCGGAAGAAATAAAAACAATAATGCTCGGGTGTGATACTGAATTTCTTCATAATAAAGATGAGGCAGTCAGGGTTTTAAAAGAGCTTTCTACTTTGGGTAAGGATGTTTCAATAATTACAAAATTAAGTTTAAATGATAATTTCATTAAAGAGTTGAAAGAAATTTCAAACGAAATGAGCAAACGATATAATTTTATCGTGTTTTCAGTATCTATTCCTTGTTGTGAATCCAGCAAAAAATGGGAACCGAAAGTTCCAAACGTAGAAAAGAGAGTTAATACTTTGAAAAGAGTTTCCGAGGCGGGTATTAATTCAATGGTTGCTATAAGGCCATTGATTCCGAATATTCATAGTCATGAAATAGACAAAATTATTGATTTGACCAATCCTTATGTTTTTGGATATTATTCCGGCCCTTTATATCTCAAAGAATTTGATGATGCACTTTTGTCTAAAAAAGAGTCCGGGGATTTGAAGTTGAATATTGAGGAAGTTGAGCCGGCATGGATGCCGAAAGGTAATAAATTCATTAAAGTAGAAAATCCCGCACTTATGACACATTTGGAAGAAAAAGTCAGGAACACCGGCAAAATGTTTTTTGAAGGAGCAGCAAAAGGGATAGAATTTTTAAGAAAAAATAAAAATGCATAACCTTGAGTTAAAAACAAAAATACCGGATCGCACCAAGATTCTTACAAGAATTAATAGAATGGGAGCTACTTATCAAGACAAAATGAATCAGTTAGATTATTATTTAAGAATTGGTGAGAATAAAGAAAAAATCAGAGAAATTAACAAAAAGATAGTAGAGTATATCATTTACCGAAGAGCAGAGAAAAAGGGAATAAAAGATTCAGATTATACTATTAAAAGAATATCTTTTAAACAAAAAAATGATCTTCTCAAACGGAAACATCCTCTTTGCATCGTAAACAAAATACGTCAACTTTGGATGTATAGAAATACAAGAATCCATTTGGATAGTGTTTATGGCTTGGGTGATTATTTGGAACTCGAAACTGTTCTGAAGGGTATATCAAATAATGAGGGGCTTAGGGAGTTCAATAAAGTTGTAAAATTATTAGGAATTAAAACAAGAGAGGCGGAGCCTTCTTCGTATTCGGATTTAATTCTAAGTCATAATAAAAGATAAAAGAATCTTTGCGATATAAAGCAATATAAAGAAAGATACGAGTTATGCTTTCAGGAGTTATTTCTGCAGCAGTACAGGGTATTGACGCATATTTAATCAATGTTGAAATTGATATAGCCAATGGACTCCCATCTTTTTCAATAGTAGGTCTGCCTGATAAATCCGTCCAGGAATCCAAAAACAGAGTCACTGCTGCTATCCGCAATTCCGGGTTTGATTTCCCGCTAAAGCGAATCACGGTGAACCTTGCCCCTGCAGGAATAAAAAAAGAGGGTTCGGCCTTTGACCTGCCCATAGCAGTAGGTATCCTTGTGGCAACAGAACAACTCAAACCGGACAGAGTTAAAGATTACCTGCTTATAGGCGAACTTTCATTAGACGGTTCGGTTAGAATTGTCAAAGGTGTCCTGCCCATTGTTCTGTCTGCGAAAGAGAAGAATTTTGAAGGTGTCATATTGCCTTGGACATTAAATCTTCAGGAACTTTTTGATAAATTATCTGATTATGACATAGATTTTCTTGAGGTTAAAGGTCAGCAGTTTGCCAAGAGGTCATTGGAAATTGCTGCCAGCGGCGGGCATAACGTTCTTATGTTGTGGGCGCAATGCAACATATCCAAGGACACACTCACTTGAGTTTGAACTTATCGAAAACCTTGAGAAATCAAAATCTTTATAGTTTTTCTTCCGCCCCTGTTTTTTTGCCATAATATTATCGTAATTCAAGCCCTGTCGCTGATAAGATTACATTTGACAAAAAAGCGAAAAATTTATATACTACTGAATAGGTAGTCTAATTAAAATAGACTACCAATTTGGGAGGTTATTAAAATGCGTTGGTTAGCCCCGTGGCTTGCGGAAGCTTATTCAAAATTGTACAATAAACATAAAACAGAAAAATTTGATTTTGATACTGCCATGTCTATATTGAATAAAAGCAAGAAGTCTGTCACAAAAATTCTTAATGAACTGGAAGACAGGGGATTTCTCATTTCAAAAAGAAACGAGATAGACAAAAGAAAGAGATTTTATAGACTCATTCCGATTGAAAAAGTCATTGAAGTATATGGGGAGGGAACCGAATCAAATGACCCCATAGAAAAACTTAAAACAACAACCATACCTTATGTATTAACCGGAAACTATGCTTCATATCTATACACTAAATACGCAAACCCCGCCAAAATTGAAATCTCGGTTTTCAAAAATGACGTTGAAACCTCTATTGCTTACCTGAAAAGCAAAAACATAGCAATTGCTGTTGATGATATGCTGGCTGAAGGAAGGAATGTCATTCATATCTTTACTGACCTTACTGAAGAAAGATTTAAAGACAGAATACGGCAGGAAGGACTTTCATTAGAACAGATTGAAAGACTTACAATAAGTCTTCTAAAAAGAAAAGACGCGTTTGGACTAACTGACTGTCTGTCTTTGTTGTTGACAAAGAAAATAAACTGGAGAAAACTGGTGAATCTGGCAAAAGAAAGTAATCTGCTTGAGGAAGTCGGGCTATTATTGGAAATCGTAAATACAGAAATAAAGAAAAGAATATTTAGTAAACAACTTATACAGAAAATAGAACAACAAAGTTCAAAGCCCAGAAAAGAACTGCATGTAAGAATAATAAGAAAGGATTTATTTAGTAAAAAAGAAGAAATTCCATACCAGGACATTGGAAAAAAATGGAACATAGATGTAGTTATATCAAGGGCATTAATTACTAAAGTAATTGAAGATTTAATCAGATAAAAATGAGAGATGAAAAAGTAACTGAAAGAATAAGTTTGATGGACTTGCAAAGGATGGCAAAAACTGCCAGAAAGATAAACCTACCAATCATAGTTATTGGAGGATATGCCATTGAAGGATATACCGAAGGTTACAGGTTTACAAAAGATATTGATTTCGTTACTCTCAAAACCGGCTTGAGTAAGCTTATCCCTTTGTTAAAAGAGATTGGTTATCATCCTCACAAATCCCAATTCGGCATAACCGGCGTTAAAAAAGTAGACAAAAACTTCATAGATCTCCACATAAGTATAGATAAGGTCTATGATGTTTCTACAGACAGTTCCTATCCAATTTCGGAAGAAACCCTTAAGAATGCGAGAACTAAAAAGATAAATGGCTATTATGAAGAAAACAAAAATTTAAACGTATCAATTAAAATAATATCACTCGAAGAACTTCTACTCCTGAAATTAATGACAAAAGGTAGGGACAAGGATATTACTGATATTGTTTCTCTTTTAATGGATAAAAGAGGAGAAATAAACATCAAGCAATTTATTAAATGCTGTGAAAAAGCACGGCTTAAGGATCATATTTCTGAAAGAGTAAGCGATTTTATAATCAACGTAAGAAACGGCGATACCAGAAAAACATGGGAACAAATGACCGGGAGAAGACTTGCCTGGAAAGACGAGCAGGAAACAGCGGGTTTTCTCAAAAGACTGTTGAAAACAATCCAATCAGCGTAATAATATATTGCCATCATATGAATTAAGAACCTTATCAGAAACCGTAAAAGACCAAATAGACTCTCGGTGCCATTAGCTGAATTTGTGAGCAATAGACAGGATAAAAATCTTGTTTGAACTGTATGAAGAAGTAGCAAAACAGTATCAAAAGCCTTCACTTGTATATGAGAGAAAACTTATAACACTTGCCAAAAAAGGTAATACCACAGCAAAAGAAGAATTGTTGAAGTTGGATTTTTCCTGTTCATAATCAGAACTACTCTTTGTCCACCGATACTAAAATGTGATGGAGAAGATATCCTTCAGGATTGTGTAGAACTTGCTCTAAAGAAAATTTATAATGGCACAACCTTCCGACAAAGTTTTTCCCGAAACCTTGATTTTATTTGACTATTTGTTTATAATCTTATATTATAATAATAAATAGAGATTCTTCGTCCCCGATTAAAATCGGGAATCCTCGTAATGACAATAATTCAAAAGGACACTTTATAAATGTTAGCGACAATCATTTCAAGTGCGGTTAAAGGTATTGACGGATATATAGTAAAGGTTGAAATAGACATAGCCAGCGGACTGCCCTCTTTTTCAATTGTAGGTCTGCCTGATAAATCCGTGCAGGAATCCAAAAACAGAGTCACTGCTGCAATCCGCAATTCAGGTTTTGATTTTCCAATAAAACGAATCACGGTGAACCTTGCACCTGCAGGAATAAAAAAAGAGGGTTCGGCCTTTGACCTGCCCATAGCAGTAGGTATCCTTGTAGCAACAGAACAACTCAAGCCCGATAAACTTAAAGATTACCTGCTTATAGGCGAACTTTCATTAGACGGTTCGGTACGAATTGTTAAGGGTGTCCTGCCGATTGTCCTGTCTGCAAAAGAGAAGAATTTTGAAGGTGTAGTGTTACCTTTTGATAACAGGTATGAAGCAGGAGTAGTTGAGGGTATCAAGGTTATACCTATAAAAACCCTGAAAGAAGTTATTGAGTTTCTCAACGGCGAGATTGATATATTGCCTTGGACATTAAATCTTCAGGAACTTTTTGATAAATTATCTGATTATGACATAGATTTAATGTCCAAGGCAATATATCAATCTCGCCGTT
>Ga0210006_1001011_pt1 | contig 20124 bp, 15 predicted proteins | sample CryGey02umfilter_2_FD_185452 | JGI IMG/M metagenome (GOLD analysis project Ga0210006, IMG submission 185452) | Groundwater microbial communities from aquifer in Utah, USA - Crystal Geyser 4/10/14 0.2 um filter (SPAdes) (version 3) | ecosystem: Environmental > Aquatic > Deep subsurface >... | reverse complement strand
AAAACAATATGTTAGCAGAAAAGCTACAGAAAATTCCGATTGTTCGGTTCAGTTTTGCCCGAGCCTAACTAATAACTGCGAAGAACTCAATCTTCTCTGCTCCAATTACTGCAGGTTTTATCGCTGTATCTGGTTTATTCTTTGTTTGTTCCAACGACTTTAATAAGGTTGCCGCACAAAGCTGCTTGCTGTATTTAACCACCAGTTTTGCTAGTACTTCGTTTTCAGTATAGAAACTTCCCGTCGCCACTTGGCCTAGTGCAAGATTCGCTTCTCTGCGTGCACCCTGAATCGCTCGAGTTAATTCTCGAACGGTACCTTTTTCGGCAAGCTCGGGTGTAATTTCTGTATCGAGAGCAACTGTAGCTTCTTGTTCCATCTTCGATACAATTTTTTTACCTGTTAGTATCTTTTTCTCTACTACAACTTTCTCGACATTAAGTTCTTCCTCTACTAGTGTTACGAACTCTGCACTAAGCGCCTGCTTGCCTTGATAAAATAAGGTCCCAAGCGGTTGTTTAACGGCAAGCCCTTGTTCGACACGAATACTTTGCCCTAATGAACAGATAGAGCGCGTTTCTGCCATTGTATCCAATAGCGATTGCTCTTCCTTGGAAAGTTCTGCTGCTGTTGGGAATAACTCGAGATGCACCGATTCTAGCTGCTCTTTTTTGGGAAGTGCCTGTTTTAGGTCTTGATACAAGAATTCAGTAACAAAAGCAGCAATCGGTGCGAATGTCTTTGCAAAGGTCAACAATACCTCAAACAGCGTTTGCATTGCATCTTTGTCACCATTTACAAAGCGGTCTCGTGATCGGCGGATATACCAAGTCGAAATATCATCGATTAAGGGTTTCATTTCGGCTACTGCGCGAGGAACCGTATAGCCACCAAGATTGGTGTCCACAATGTAAACTACTTGTTTCATGCGAGTTACTACCCATTTATCTAATAGGTTTTTTGGTTCAAAATCTGCTTTGTACTCGAAACCATGTTGATTTGCATACAACGTAAAGTATTTGTACGTGTTCATTAAAGGCAGTAAAATTTCTTTTACGGGTAATGCCATCGCCTCTTCCGAAACGCACAAATCCTCGCCCATCGGTAACACGCTACCGGCAATATACAAACGAAACGCGTCGCCACCGTACTTTTCGATAACACCGCGTGGATCAGGATAATTTCCTAAGCTCTTGCTCATTTTCTGCCCGTCAGAACCCATGATAACGCCGGTGCAAATAACGTTTTTGAATGCATTAGTGTGAAATAATATCGTGGAAACAACGTGCATCACATTGAACCAAGCTCGTGTTTGACCAACATACTCGATAATGTAATCACCAGGGAAATTCGCTTCGAACTTTTCCTTATTTTCGAAAGGATAATGGAACTGCGCAAACGGCATAGAAGCGGATTCTAGCCAACTATCAGCAACATCAGCCACACGTGTCATTGTTCCCTTTTTGCACTTTTCGCAGGGATAGGTGTGCTCGTCGATATACGGGCGGTGCAAATTGGTGATTTTTTTACCAGATTTTGCTTCAATTTCTGAAATAGACCCTAAAACTTCGCGGTTATCACATTTGTTACATTCCCAAATAGGCAAAGGTGTGGCCCAATAACGGGTTCGTGTAACTCCCCAGTCTGGGAAGGTCTTGATAGCATCTTCAAAACGACCATGTTTAATATGCTCTGGAATCCAATTGATATTTTCGTTGTTTGCATACAATTGATCCTTAATTTGCTGAATATTAATGTACCAGGCACTTTGTGCTTTATAAACCAGTGGTGTTTTGCAGCGGTGACAAACTGGGTAACTATGGACTATTTTTTCCGCACGAAGCATAAGGCCTCTTTTAGTCAAATTTTCGGTAACGTACGGATCTGCAGCTTTAAAGTACATGCCTGCAAAATCAATAACTTCCGGAATCAACTTTCCTTCGTCGTCTAACGTTTCGCGCATAGATAGCCCAATTTCCTTGCCTAGCTGGGTATCTTCTTCTCCGAAGCCGGGTGCCATATGAACGACACCAGTACCGTCGGTTAAACTAACAAAGTCTGCGTGATAAATATGATTATCTTTTTCGTTTGGCGTAAAGTAGTTGAATAATGGTTGATAGGAACTACCAACCAACTCTTTGCCCTTGTACGTATCGACAATTTCGTATGCGGTATCTACTAATACCTTTTCAGCCAAGTTCTTAGCGACAACTAAGTATTCTTTGCCGACTTTGCAGGTAACGTATTCGGCGTTCTTATCTACTACAAGCCCTGTATTCGCAGGAATTGTCCAAGGTGTAGTGGTCCAGGCGACAACATACACATTAGGCTTTTCTATCGACGGCTTTTTATCCTTGTCGATTGAAGGCGCAATTTTTAGCCCGTCTCTCAAGCAGTTTTTGGTTGGTATGTGGATTTCCTCCCAGGGAATATCATTTTTCTTTATCCAGTGTATTTCTGAAGAGAGGTCACCTTCTTTGTCGACAACTTTAGGCTCACCGACGATTTCTACTTTAAAGTGGTGTGTTTTGAAGAGTCTACCCTCGAATATGTCTACAGAAAAGCCTGTATAAGTCATTGTCTTTACGGTACAACCAATTTCTTCCATAACCTCTCGTTTAACGGTTTCCTCCAAATCACCTTTGTCCTGTTCTTCATATTTCCCACCAACTATTCCCCACACTTTATCGCGAGTCTCCTTTATTCGACGAATCATCAGTACTTCACCTCTTTCGTTTTGGATAATTGCTCCGACACCAACTCCGGTTTTGTAATAATTAAGCGGGAATTTCACATATACTGATGGATCCTCGAGGTCTTGATATGAATTATCCATTGCTATTTCGAAGTTAGAGAGAGGAGTTCCACATCGTGTGCAATACAGTGAAACACGCTTTCCTTTGTAAACCAACCCTTTTTCATAGAACTGTTTGAACACCCAAAGCACGGTTTCCATGTAGTTTAGGTCCATGGTTCGGTAGGCTTTCTTCATATCAACCCAGCGAGCTATTCTGTCAATGTACCAATCCCACTCTTCCGAGGTGTTCGAAACGTATTTTGCACAGGCCTCGATAAAGGTTTTTATTCCTACTCGCGATTCAATTTCTCTACGGTTTTTTGTTTTAAATTGACGTTCAACGATTTCTTCGACTGCTATGCCATGGCAATCCCATCCCCAATCCCGTTCAACCTTCTTTCCTTTCATGGTTTGATAGCGCGGTATTATGTCCTTGAGTACGCTTGCCAATAAATGTCCATAATGTGGCAAGCCCGTTACAAAAGGTGGCCCGTCATAAAAGACAAACCGATTCTTGTCGGAACGTTGGCTGACGGATTTCTCGAAAATCTTATTCTCTTTCCAATACGTTAGAATCGGTTGCTCGACTTCATTGTAGAATGAGCGAACATTTGGAACTGAGAATGTAGATTTTGCCATCAAGAATTATAGCACTATTGATGTCTTCAACTATCTTCGCTTGGCATTAGCAGTTCATTGTTTAATTGCGTATAATTAGTCATGTTGATTTCCGAACTTGCCACTCTTTTCTCCGCCGTTGAAGTTACTCCTAAACGGTTGGAAATGCAGGCGTTGCTAACGAAGTTTTACTTAACTGCAACACCACAAGAGGCTGCAATACTCTCTTATTTACTAGTCGGGCGAATCGTTCCTGATTTCATTGCAGTTGAGTTTCAGTTGTCAGATAAAACGCTGCGAGCAGTTGTTGAAAAATTGCTGCAGCACGATGTGACACAAGATGTCGCGGAGCTGGGTGATATTGGATCGGTGTGGGAAAAAAGTGCGCCTACAAGCAACAAAGATATGCAGCTCGCGGAGTATTACGAAAAACTTTGGGAAATCGCCTCAACAAAAGGAACAGGTTCACAACTTGCAAAACAAGGACAGATAATATCGTTACTTCAAGCGACATCCCCACTCGTAGGTAGATATACATTAAGAATCCTTAATAGCAAGCTTCGCTTAGGGGCAAGTGACCGAACAATCTTGGAAGCTCTGGGCAAATTACCCGACGGAAATATTGACGAGTTGAAAAAGTTATTCGCAAATACGAGTGACATTGGGCATACCGCATATTTGTTCAAAACTTATGGAAATACCGCTTATGCAAAGGCAACATTTACTGCGGGAGTTCCCGTTTCGGCAAAATTGGTTGAAAGAGAAGGTTCAATAGAGGCAATCTTCAAACGAATACCAAAACCTTTAGAAGAACCCAAATACGACGGGCTTCGTATTCAAGTCCATGTGTTCAAATCAACGGCGATAAAAGAGTTATACGAAGGACGAGTGTGGCAAGAAAATTATGTCGATTGGCTTGCGCAGCAAAAAGCTCCAGAGGGCTTGTCGTTATTTTCAACACTATCAGAAGAGGCGGATGAGTATCAAGTAATGCTCTTTTCGCGAAACCTAGAAAACATGACCGATATGTTTCCAGAAGTTGTTGTTGCTGCAAAGAAATTGCCAATGCAATATGAAAAGAAATTTGGAGACAAGGCAAATGAAATCGTACTAGATGGAGAAGTTATCGGCTACAACGATTTAGTGCAAGAGTACCTACCCTTTCAACAGACAATGACCAGAAAGCGAAAATATGATGTTGGTAATGCTGCCACCGAAGTGCCGGTAAAAGTTTTTTCCTTTGACATACTATTAGTGAATCAGGAAAATCTTATGTCGTTACCACTTTCAGCACGTAAAGAACGGCTTTCTTTTTTGGATGAGAATCTTGACCTGCAACAGACTATTGTTAAAACTCCTATTCACTACCCAACTTCTTTGTCCGAGGCGGAAAAACTGTTCTTGGAGTATGTTGGTGAAGGTCTCGAGGGCGTGATTTTTAAAGACGACACGTCGCTTTACACGCCCGGCACTAGAAACTTTGATTGGCTAAAATACAAAAAATCTATGAAAAAAGATTTGGCAGACACTATTGATGTAGTGCTTATTGGTTACTATCGCGGTGAAGGTAAGCTTGCCCAATTCGGTATTGGTGCCCTACTTGCAGCGGTATACGACCAAAAGAACGATGCTTTTGTGACAGTGACGAAAATTGGTACTGGACTTACCTACGAACTGTGGCAGTCAATCAAAGTTGCTTGCGATGCAGTAAAAACTGACCGAAAACTTGATAATATTCATATTCCAAAATCACTTCTTCCTGATGTATATCTGCTCCCCGAACTCGTTGTTGAGGTGGAAGCTGACGAAATCACGAAAAGCCCTCTGCATACCTCCGGTTATGCGCTCCGATTTCCGCGTTTCAAGCGTTTTCGCGAAAAAAGAGGGACACAGGCAACCACCTTGGAGGAACTTAAAACGCTCTAAATACAGGATAACCTTGACTGCCCTACTCCATTAATTGAACAGAAAGTTAGTTTGGTTTTTCTAGTGCCGTCGGCTTAATCAGCTCATATAATTTTTTGCCACAAAACATGGGCTAGTGCCCAAGTCTACCATATCAACTTTACCATCGGAATTATGATCGTGCGTAAGAATCTTGTAAGAATTGATATAGGTCGCTACAAAATTGGGGAATGCAACTTCAAAAATGGTAATTCGCTATGCACTCATGGTATTAAGTATCATGTGCGAAAAATCAAGTAACAATTCTTCTGCCAATCCGCAACATCCCCCCAACTAAAACATTGTGTTCACCCCGCAAATATCCTAATATATACTATACTTGCAATAAAATAGTATATAAGAGCATAGTGATAAAATTCAAGAAGCAGTTTCTCAATAAAAAGCTTCATAGTAGCCGTTTCCAGTTTAATGCGATTGCTCTAACAGTAACCCTACTCGGATTCATTCTTGGGTCAATATATATAATCCAACGTATTCAATATGAATATGCGCTTGCGTTTAATGAAACGACTCAAATATGGACGTTCGACACCACTAACGCCCCCAATTACACCTACGACAATACCCTGGTGACTGTGGATAATAGTGGGGCCAGGCCCGTAACTGGTGTTAACAAAATTACTAACCCAGCCTTTGCAAGTAATAACAGTTCCTGGAATTTGGCTGCTGTTGCTGGCTCGACAACGCCAGACGGCTGGGTAGTAGTACCCGGTAGTTCTACCCATGCAACTTCCGATTTTTTGGTAATGAAATACGAGGCCAAGTGTGCGGACACGAGCGATTTAGCCACCGGACTCACCGTACCGGATTCCGGCCATCACACGTATTTAGATGCAAATATGGCCTGTACCAGTGCCAACAGTAAAGCAGTGGTGTCGGTAGCATCTGGTTACTCGATTGCCTATGTTTCGCAAACTGAAGCCATTACACGCTGTTCGACTGTCATAGTCGGCGGGGCGACCGCGCACCTGATTAGCAATAACGAATGGATGACGGTTGCTCGTAATGCAGAAGCTCAAGCAAGTAACTGGTCACTAGGCAGTGTCGGTAGTGGTTACCTTTTTGCTGGGCATAACGACAACGCTCCGTCCTTGGCGCTTATAGCTTCGACGACCGATACGGGCAACAATGCCTGCGCCTACACCGATACTGCTGGAACAACCGAAGCTCCAGCCTCATGCCCCACCAATACCGCTAATAACACATCGAGCACTGTGGGAAATCAAAAGCGGGTGCTGACTATGTCCAACGGCTCATATATCTGGGATATTGCGGGAAACGTCGGTGAATGGACAAATGATACGATCCAGGGCAAAGACCAGCCAACCGGAGCTACCCCTGGTGCTAACTGGCGAGAATTTACTGCACTTACCACCTACGGTACTCTCACCTATGATAAGGTTCGGCCTGCGAATGTCCTCTACGATGCCACCTATGGCATGGGTCGCATCTTTTCTGATGGTACTGCCTCCAATACTACAGTTTACGCCTTTATCCGCGGTAATAGTTGGATGCATACAGATTATGCGGGGGCCTTCGCGGCGGATCTGGGTAGTCCCCCAGGGGGTGAGGGCTGGAATCTCGGTTTTCGATGTGCTAGTGATCCCGTAGCCCTCTCTCACTCTTTTTCCTCTTCCTCTGGCCGCGAAGCGGCCGGGGGCGATTCTGTTACAGTGGGTTCGGTTACAGACGCTAAAATTTATCAATCTATCAATGTTGGTAACACTTCTACCTACGATATTTCCGCCTATGCCTATGATTCAACCTCGGGCAATGTCGGAGGAATAGTTACATCCTCAATTGCTCAGCTTTATTATAACGGTGCTGCTATTTCAACGACCTACACAGATGCAGGCAGTGGCTGGTGGAAGCTGTCTGGGACACTAACAGGAGCTGACGCCAGCCGTGAATATGGTGTTTTGGTTAAATCAGGGAAGACAATTGGTTTGGATGACTTCACATTGAGTAAATCAGGCCCTTATAGTGTTTATACTACTGCCGCTTATTCTAACGCCCAGGTCTTTAGCTGGAATTCTTTTGCTCCTACAGTCACGGCTTCAGGCAATGCCACAGTTGGGTATCAACTGTGTTTAGATAATGGCTCTGATTGTTCTTACAGCTCGGGTAGCCGTTGGCAGTATTACACTGGAGGTGTTTGGACAAATGCAACTGACGCTACCCAAACTTCTAGTGAAGCACAACTTACGCAAACAGCCATGCAGGCATTATCCACAACCTCCAAAAAAATTACGGTTAAAGCAATAATGGGCTTTGGAGGAGCAGATACTCCAACTGTTTCCTCAATTACTATTGGACTTACGCTTGATATTTCTCCTCCAACTGTTCCCGGCACACCAACTACGACAACGCCAACAAATGACAGTACCCCAACTTGGACATGGACAGCTTCTACAGACAGTGGCTCCGGTTTAGCCACAAACGCGTACAGTTTGCAATGGTGTCAAGATGCTGATTTCGCTGAGTGTGGTAGTAATATTGCAACAGCAACGACAAACAGTTATTCACATAGTTTCAGTCTCGATGATGGAACTTGGTATATAAAAGTTAAGGCAATAGATGTGGCTAGTAATGAGTCAGCATATTCTTCAAACGGTCAAGTTATAATTGACACCACAGTCCCAAGCATCCCAACCGACACTCTAATCGATACCCCCACTGGCACGCTCACCGACACGCCCACCGGCACGCCAACCGACACCCCAACCGAAACACCCACTGACACCGTTGGAGTAGTCACTTTACCACCAGTAACTGATTACGAAGATGATAAAATAATTTGCCCAACGTTTTCGGCTTTCTCTGTTTCCCCAACGGTAGTAAAAGTAGGAACTGAAATAACGGTAAAGTGGGAAACAAAAAACGCAACAAAAGTATATTGGCAAGATAACAAAGAAGAAGTGGCGCCGAATAGTAGCAAGACACTACAGCCCACATCATCCACAACAGTGCAGTTGCTTGCAGACAATGGAATATGCATTGCCAAGGTCGAACGAGATATCCAAGTGGTTAAGAGTATGCCGTGGGAAAACTCAACAATCATTGGTGCTGGAGCGCTAATTGTTGAGGCCGCTATTATTCAAGTATCGGCACTTTATACCGGAACGGCGAATGGCGGTATTGTGGCCTTTCAACAAGCCGGTACCGGTATTCAGGGGAATATTTGGTTGGCATTGGCGAGCTTTTTAGAAAGAAAGAGAAAGAAAAAGTGGGGAATTGTTTACGATGCCGTTACAAAAAAACCGTTGGCGAGAGTAGTCGTTCGGCTTATTGAGGTTTCAAGTGGAAAAGTCGTTGATACATCGGTTACTGATGCACAGGGTTTGCTGAGATTATATGCGCCTGTCGGAAAATATCTAGTAACTGTTAAACATCCACAATATAACTTTCCGTCCACATTAGTAAAAGAGACGATTGATGGCGGATATGCGGGGGTATACAGAGGTGAAATTATAGAGATTGCTTCTACGCAAACAACTGTATTAATTTCTATTCCTTTGGATCCAATAAAACTCTCAGGAGCTCTCAAGCTCAAGGTTCAAGGTGTTGCATTTGTTGAAAAGATAGGAAATATCGGGAGCTTCAGCATTCTAGGTGTAGGATTATTGTATAGTAGCTATGCTGCAATTGCATATCCGCATATGTTCAATTATGTCGCAGTAAGCATGTATCTTCTTCTCCTAACTGCAAAAACAGTATTGACTACAGCACATCCGAAGATTGCAGGAACAGTCAAGACACAGGGCGGTGATATTGTTTCTGGCATCGAAATAGGTTTATACGATAAAGAATTTATGACGTTAGTGTATCGAACTTTTACTAATGCTGAAGGAAAGTATGTATTCTTTGTTGTTGGTGGAAATTACAGGCTCCAGATTATGGATAATCGTTACAAGCTTGTATTAAAAGGTAAGCAGGTGGATGGTATAGATATTTTTCAGAAAGAAAAAAACGATACACATCGGTTTATTGTGGAAGATTTCATCTTGAGCAAGATCGGGTAATCCTTTGGAAGCAAGACCAATATCATATACTACAATCAATTAACAATTCTTCTGCCAATCCGCAACATCACCCCAACTGAAACAACCGATTCACTAATTCGCAGAACTATGGTACTCTACACGACTGGCATTCAAAATAAATCAAGGCTACTAATATGACTGATAAGACAGACAACATTATTCCACTCAAGCACCTGGTAATTATGCCAGACGGCGACAGACGCTGGGCAAAAGCCAAAGGGCTTCCTTTGTGGGAAGGTCACCGTCGAGGTGCACAAAACATTCAATCATTATTAGAGGCGTGCCAGGAACTAAAAATTCCTTATCTGTCCATGTGGGGATTTTCAACGGAAAACTGGAAGCGAAGTCCAGAAGAGGTAGAGCAACTAATGAACCTTTTTCGTGATTTTATCATTAAAAAACGAAATGACATTATAAAGAACAAGATCAATTTTCGACATATTGGGCGTAAAGATCGGCTCTCCCCAGATTTACTACAGGGTCTTGAGCAGCTTGAAAAAGATACGGCAAATTTTACTGAGTGGCATTATATTGTTGGGCTTGATTATGGCGGACAGGATGAAATTGTGAGGGCGACGCAGAAAATAATTGCTGAGGTTCAACTAGGGAAACTCGATGTGTCAGCATTAACCCCCGATATCTTCGAGACCTATCTTGATACCAACGGAATTCCGAACCCGGATTTTATTATAAGAACCTCTGGCGAACAGCGAACCTCTGGCTTTATGGCGTATCAATCTGGTTATGCAGAATTACTGTTTTTGCCAATAAACTTTCCTGATTTAACTAAGGAAAAACTGAAAGAAGTAATCGCGGAATACTACAATAGGCAGAGAAGGTTTGGAGCAGGGTGAGAGATTGAAGGTTGAAGATTGAAGCATAAATGCATTAAAGCACCAAAGCAAGAGAGCATTAAAGCATAAAGTTTAAAGGATAAAGGATAAAAGCACTAATGTTATGGCAGTAGAATTACAGTTCGATTGTGTCTAGATCTTTTGCCTTGAGTACTTCGCCTTTATAGTTTTCTCTAACCTCCGAAACTAAGGTGTCTTGGTCGTATTGCGGGTAAAAATGATCGAGAATCAATTTCTTTACCTTACTCTTTGTAGAAATCTCCCCAATTTCTGCGGAGTTCAGATGTACTGTGTTCACCTTTCCCTTTGGGTACGAGGTGTCACAAACAAAAACGTCAGCATTTTCGCTAGCATTTTCAACCCCTGAGCAGGCAGCGGTATCGCCAGAAAAAGAAATGACTTTATTTTCGACTTCGAATCGTAGTGAGTACGCTTTCGTTGCATAGCTGAACGCCGTGTGAACAACTTTATATGTTTTAACTGCAAAATCATCAAGTTGGATTACTGGTGTATAGTCTATCACCTTAATCTTGCCCCAACCATCATAAGCGTGCAGTTCTGTGAGGTGGGAATAGTCGGAAAGAAATTTATCAAGCCCCTCTGGTCCATAGAATGTGGGGAACTTTGTTACACTGCCTGGCTCAAAATTATCTTTCAACCGATAATTCATAAAAAGTGGAAATAAATCAGAAGTGTGGTCTGGGTGAAAATGGGTGATAAATACGTAATCTAGATCCTCTGGTTTGTACCCTGCTTGCGCTAATTTTACCAACGTGCCTGGCCCGCAATCAATCAGAATCTTTTTTGTGGATGTCTCGAAAAGAAATGATGAGGCGGTAACAGTTTTCCCAACGAAGAATGTTCCAGAGCCAAGAATTGTTAAGTTCATAGGTAAATTGTACCAGACTACCGAACAAGCTAATAAACTTCGCCAATTCACTGATTCGTCAGTTCGTTAATGCGTCAATTCACTAATTCACCAATTCGCCAACTCACCAATTCGTCAATTCTCCAATTCACCAAACTCAGGTATACTCTTCCATGCTCTACCCAATCCTTATAATTATCCTCATTGCCTTTATTTATCTCGCAGCAGTGATTTTTCCGAAAACCCAGGACCAACGGGGCAAATTTCTTGGTACCGCAATCCATGGGCTGATTGATGAATATTTATTGGCGCATACAGATCATGACCTCGAAAAGAAACGGTTACGCCTACATAAACTGACGGTTTCGACGGATAGAGTTCTTTCTCAGGTGTTGGCTCATTTTGGAACGCGAGACTCAAGTGTAAAACAGCAATTGCGTAGCGCTCTCGAGCGAAATATCGTAACCTACGACCAATTCCGAACACTAAAACAATTTCATCACATGCGAAACGAAGTTGTGCACGAGGGGTTGCAAGTTTATGGAGAAAATGAACAGGTTATCTACGGTGCCTTGATCGTCTTAAAGAATCTGATTAATCACTGACTGAGGTTTCCAATAATTCCCATTCTGCTAGCGAAAGTTCGTGTGCTCGCATATGAAGTAGCTGCAACAATGTTGGCGTTATTTTTTCAGGGATAAGACGTGATTTGAAGACGGAGTTAATAACTTTTCTTTTCGCAATGAAGCCCTGTCTTATTATTTTTGCCAATCGTTTGATGGTCATAACCTGCTTTGCTTCGAATCTCTTCCACCCTATCTCAAGTATTGCACTATCCACCTTTGGAGCTGGGTAAAAGCTTCCTGGCGGAAGATGCTTTGTTATTTTGCGATATTCCGCGTAAAGTGAGAGATCGGCGCCAAGGAAAGCTGCGCTTGGGGGCGCCGAAATATAATCGTCTGCGACCTCCTTTTGTAGCACAAACCTAGAGGGAAGCAGCTCGGGCGTTAATCCAACTTCTAGAGAAATTTGCTTGGCGGCGTTTACAACTTTCTTGGAAACATTGTAAGGTAGTGACCCAAAGATGTATACGAAATCATATGAATCAATGGACTTAATCTTGTGTTTTAGCGCGTCTTCGTGTGTGTAAACCATTCTGACGCGCTTTGGCGGTGCAATTTCCTGTACGGCAGCCTCAGTTGCGCGAATTGCCTCCAAGTCGATATCGACAACCTCGTAGGTAATAAGGAGGTGTGAGAAAGGGAGTAGTTGATTAATTACCGCAGTAGTTACGATCCCACTTCCCGGTCCAATTTCCAAAAGATATAAGCGAGCTGCTTTTTGCAGAGATTGTCGTTTTTCTAGTGCATCTAAGGGTAAGAGCAATTCTTTTGGAACTTGTCTAAGAAAATGTTGACCAAATTGTTTTTTCATACGGAACAGCATTGCTAAATGTAGCATGTATGCTGATGTCGTGCTACTATAGAACTGGTATGAAAACGATTGAAAGAATTGTTTCGGCTCTGATGGTGGGAATCTATGTGCTGTCACTTGCGATTGTGCCGGTTTCTGCACAAGCGGTGACTTCAACTTTTGTGCTTTCACCTCGAACAAAGAGCGTTGTTGTGGGTACAACGTTTGATGTAACTATAAACATCACTGCATCCGCGACCAAAGAAATCAGTTATGCACGTGCTATTTTGGTATTCAATCCAACGATGCTAGAAATGCCCCAAGCGTTAGAGGCCGGCTCAATGTTTTGTGATTATCCAACTGATGCGGCAAACTATATTGCAGACAATACTCAAGGACAAATCATGATTACGGGTATTTCTACTGGGCAAGCAACCTGTCCATTCCCGGTGGTTAATACCGACGGTACGTTGTTTGCTCGCATAACTTTTAAAGCAAAGAAAACAGGCAAAGCCAATCTAGCCTTCCTTTTTAATAACCAAGCAGCCGATGGCATGTCTGGCATCAGCGATACCAGCAGCCCTAGCCTTTTTATCATGAGTACTCCTCGTGATGGCGCCTATACAATTCTTTCAAGCGCTTCAGCAACCCCAACTCCACCAGGCAATCTGGGAGTTGACCCTCGCGTTTTACTAGGCGTAGCTGTCGCAGCTGTCGCAATAGGTTGGTATATGTATCCTCGAAAGCGAGTAGCCTCCAGAGTAGTAACGTTTACTGAAGGGTAGAGAGAGACAACGTAATTCCACTTGTGACCGCGTTTTGCAAGGTTGTGCTGCTGGCTTGATATAAAACACTACCATCTTCTTTGATACAGAAAGCTGAAGAAAGTACAGTATCTGTCGCGATTGGCATCATATAGGTATCTAAGGAAATTGTGCGAACCGGCATGACATTTATAGCCCAGGTATGCGTTGCATTTGGAATAGTGGTGATGGTTGAAGAGTAAAGTGAACTTCTCTTAAGCTGCGTGCGAACTAAGCATTCCCCAACAGCGTTTTCTAAGGTACCTGTAATGATGGTTTGACCCGTTGGCGCTGCAATTTTAATGGGAGAAGTGAAGGTCCTAATCGCACTTTCCGTCGTTGCTCTAAAGTAATACTGCGAATGTGAATTAAGCCCGATAAGTGTGTAGTGATGAATATAGCGGCTTGTGGCCTTTGTATTATCTAGGTCATCCAGCCTATTCGACGTTAACGCGTTAGTGGCTGTTCCCCAATTAAGTGAACTTATAACTGGGGTGGCGGTAAGAAACATGATACTTAAAGACTCGTCGGTAATATTCGAGATTGAGGGTGTCTGGAAGGAAGTGAGCAATTGTTCCTTAGAAAGCGCGCTAATGGTACCAGTTGAAGGAGTTGGGGTTGCTGTTGTGCCAATTCTTCTTAAGGGCATATCTTGTCGAGAGCTACTTGTTGGTGTTGGGGTTGCTGTCGGCGTAGCGGAGGGCGTTTGGGAGTGGGTAATTGTTCCGTCAAGCAGCAGTTGATCTATCGTTGCCTGAGTTAGTTGCGTTGCTAACGTTAAGGTGACTGGGCTTTCTGCAGCAGTGAAACTGTCTACAACTCCGGTACCATCACTGGCAATTCCCAATATCGCGACTGGAGTGCTTTTAGTGGGAGTCGAGTACGAGCCATCTGCTTTTCTTGCATCCGCAATATTTATCAACCAGGTTCCGTCGCTGTTTAGTACCGTAGATAAGGGAATAATACTAGTGTACCCTTGTTGCCCTAGAACGTAGGCAGTTATGATTGTATCGGCATTCTGTGGGGCAGTATCCCCGTAAAGCGTTATGGCAGCAGGTTGCGTGGCAGTCTTGGAATCAAGTGTTTTGAAGGTGAGCGGTGCTTGGTCGGAAGTTGGGTAGGTTATGTCTGCAGAAACGATTCGATAATAATAGGTTGTATTTGCCTCAAGCTTGGTTAATTGTACGAAATGGGTGTTACGAGATTTAGTCGTTTTGTCTCTGGCGTCACGAAAGTCGGTGCCAACATTACCAAGTACACTGGAGTTTCCCCACTGTAAGTTCGTCAAAATGTCACTACCTCTTGTTCTCCAAGAAATTGTCGCGGTGCTGTCGGTAACATTGCTTATGGTGATGAGATCTGGAGTAGAACCTGCAGCGTCTGGAGAGAAAATATTGAATTGCTGGACTGCTATTGCCAATAAGGCAATAGTAACTGCCGCGATGACCAACGTTAAGATTACTTTAATGCGGGACGATTTCATGTACTCATTGTAATGCAAAAAAGGGTAGTTGAGAAGTACGGGGAAAACTAGTATTGCAAAGGCAAACTTCTTGCTAAAATTGTAAACACCCGCTACACTATTCCTATGAAAGGATACCTGACCCGGTTTGTCGAAGGTCGATTAGAGCAATCGGTTTATTCGCGCTTGATTTCTATGGTTATTGGGCCTCGGCAGGTGGGTAAAACGACATTAATGTTGCAAGTTCAGAATAAAGTGGAGCAAAAGGGTACTGGAAAGACCGAAGCTGGAGGATTGGTACTATCGCGTAATGTGTTTACGTATGTCTTAGATGATATTCAACTACGAAGTTCATTGAAAAAAGATATACGGTATGTGCAAAAAGACATTGAGCTTTCGCTGGGTGAGACACTTGAAAAAACGCAGCAACAAGTTTATATTTTCATCGATGAAGTGCAGAAGATGCCGTCCTTGTTTGATTGGATTAAGCAGATCTTTGACGCCAACGGAGAACATATCAAGTTTGTATTGTCGGGTTCCTCGGCGATTTCCATGACATCTGTTGCCAGTGAAACGTTGGCCGGTCGTGTGGAATATATTAATGTATATCCCTTTACCTATAGTGAACTATTACAAGCCAAAGTAGGTGTTAAACAGCATTTCTTTATCGACCTGGTTGATATTATGGACGCTCTTTCTGGCGGTGAGGCTTCAGATGATTCTGCTGATTCGATTCTATCGCAATTGACGTCGAAGAAAGAGAAAACAGAAACCTTTGCAGCGCTAAAAACGTATTTTGATAAAAAACTTCCAGAATATCATAGGCAGCTGGCTCCTGTTGTTCGCGAGGCAACCGCAAGCGTGGTGGAAACTCTATTTTATGGCGGATTGCCTCGCGTTATCACTAGCCCAATCGAAGAGCGTATTCGTATGATAAAGAACTACATCGATGTCTACATGGAGAAAGAAATCGGGACTTTGGCGCGAAACCTTGACTTAGAGCTCTTTGGCTTAAGCTTGCAGTCTTTTGCGCAGCAGAACGGCTCGACCTTGAATATCAATCAAGTAAGTAAGGATGTAGGAATCTCACGACCCAGTTTGTATAAATATCTGGATTTACTAGAAAACACCTACTTGATAAAGAAGGTTTACCCTTACGCAGTTGGAGGAGTATCCGAAGAAGCCACTAAGAGTGTGATGATGTATTACTTAGATTCCGGGATCCTAAATAATCTTTCGTATGTAACCAGTATGCAAGAAATGCTTCGTGCAGATACCTATGCCCGAACGATGGGAACCTGGCTACTAAGTACAATCTTATCAGGCTTTAGTATGCTTGCATCAGTTCCTCAAATCACATACTGGCAGAATTATTCTGGTCATAAAGTAGATATAGTATTTGAACGAGGAGATGTCACTTTTGGAATTCTGTTTGTAAAGCCAAAAGATCCTAGACGGCTAGCCTCGACAATTGAAAAGTTTGCAGAAGCATCTTCGAAAGAGACGATAGTACTGTTTGTGCCTACGTTCGAACCTGTGAATATGTCTATGGCGTACAAAGTAACTGAAGTTGTCGTTGAATGTGGAAAACAGGTGCTTATGGTAGAGCTACCCTTACAATTCCTAGGATAAGTGGCCAGCCTAAGCCGGCAAGAATTCCAATCGTAAAGCCGGCTGTAACATCAGCTAGATAATGGACACCAAGAGCAATGCGATTTATCACGTTTGTGATGGCAAGTGCGATTAGAAGTCCGGACCATGGTAGAAGGAAGTACAGGCAAATACTGAGAATCAATCCAGACGCGAAGGAGTGGGAAGATGGAAACGAAAACCCCTTTTGTCCTCCTGCAGTACTAGGGCGGTGTCGGTGAAAAAAGTTTTTAATACCAAACTCGTGAAAACATACCCAAAGGCAGGTATATAAAGCGAAAGACCAGGGAGCAGTGTTTCCTTTGTACCAATACAGCAGAAAGAAGATAGGTAACGCCGGACCATCCGAGAACTTTCCGAAAACTTTACTCGTGATTCTAAGCACTGTATACTTTTGTACTGTCGTGAAAATGGCAGCAGTATATTTTACATCCAACGCATGCAATTTTTCGTAAAACTTTTCAATGTTTTCCAAGAGGTTCGGTGGCACCAGTGGTACAAAGGTTTTTTCACTTTCTTCGCGCTTTTGTTGGTTTCTCATCAGTCCGTGACTGTAGTCAGTTTAGTATTTGCCGGAGCAGTCGCGTTCAATTTCGTCAGTAGTATAGTGTACATTATTAACGATTTCAAAGATATAGATTTTGATCGTGCACACCCAATAAAAATGAAAAGACCAATCGCAGCTGGGTCACTGTCTAACCTCGAGGCATATGGGATATTGGTACTTTTGGCGGGCGTTGTAATGATTTTGGTATCGATGCTGAATAATGTCGCTTTTGCAGCAATTATTCTTACCTACGTTTTATTGAACTTGCTTTACACATATGTTGTAAAACATATCCCATATTTGGACATTTTCTTTATTGCCTGTTTTGCTGGAATGCGAGTTGTTGCCGGCTTTGTGCTGTTGGGGTTGCCTATTGCGTGGTATTTTGTTAGTGTGATTGTTACGCTATTCTTGTTTGTTATGACGGTGCAGCGGTTGGCAGAAATCAGTGTTGCTAACATATTGGCTCGCCCTGTTATTGCAAAATATTCCCCCCGTGTACTTAAGTTCTTTATGACGTTATTCTTGATGATAACGGTAATTATGTATTTTATTGCATTATCTTTTGTAGCTTTGCCGCTGGTATATACCGATTCACTGTATTTTCTTGTGCTATTTTCTGTTTATGAATACATGGCTTTTACTGAGACAAAAAAACGCATTGCCGAAGATGGTTTTATCTTTTTGCTACACGACAAAAGAACCCTGACCATGGTTGTATTGTTTGTATTGTCCTTGGTCGTTTTGGGGATTTGGTATATAGTCCGTTAGTTTTTTACTGTATATCGGTTCAAAATATTATCTGGTTCAAGAATTGTTCTGTGATTTGCAAGGTTTTGTCCAATGAGTACGAGAATTCGGTTGGTCCGCTGCCAAAGATGTTTTGGTAATTTCTTTCGGAGGGCCATTTCTGTCTGCTCAGGAGTTTTTGTATGTACATAGCCAATATGGTTCATAATGCGGTGCACATGAGTATCGACACAGATTGCGGGCTTATCAAATACGATAGAAACAACGAGATTAGCTGTTTTTCTTCCAACGCCTGGCAGTTTTATAAGTTCTTCAATTTCATCAGGAATTTGATTATTATAACTTTCATGTACCATTTTGCCGGTTTCAATTAAGTGCCGTGCTTTTGTTTTATAAAATCCAATAGGCTTGAGCAGCGGTTCCAGTTCGGCTACTGACAGTCGCATAAAATCTTCCGGTGTTTTTGCGCGCTTCCATAAGGCGGGAAGCTTTGTAATTGTTAGTGAGTCCTTGGTGCGCGCAGACAAAATTGTTGATACCAACGTAAAAAATGCCGATTTATACTGATGGAAGGTGTGTTCAACCAACGTTTCGGGAAAGTTTTGTTCCTTAATTTCTTGTCCCAAGATATCAAACAGTTGTTCAATCGTTACTAATTGCTTCATATGCTTATTATATCCTGATTCCGCGGAAAACAATGGTTAATCTTTTCTTAAGGGCGCATATGTGGTACCTTCCTGAAAGATGAGCACAAAACTTACAATTATTACCGCGAATATTGGTTACAAAAACCTTTTTGGGAAAAGAGCTGTTGTGCGGTTGCACAAGAGGAAGCCAGAAGTCCTCTGTTTGCAGGAAGTATTGCAATCAAGAACCGAACACTTAAAAGAGTTAGGGTATCAAACAGGGAAGGCCGAGGATTATCGTCACATAGGTAACAAATCGGGGTATGTAATAACGGGAATGAAAACAAAGAATGCCGTAATTTCGTTGGAAAGAGTTCAATATGCCGACAAAAGAATTGTCTCGTTGTGGGGTTGGCTAATATACACAAAAATTGCGAAACTGCGAGAAAAGTATGAGGCGGTAATGTCTACGTTTCGATATCAGGGTAAAATCTACCGAGTGGTTAACGCTCATTTATCGATAGCCTGTAGGCCACAAGTACGAGTAGCGCAACTTGCTACGCTTCTGAAGCGATACGCAGATGGACGAACTATCTTTTGTGGTGATTTTAATATTGTGAGTGACGCTCTTTTTCGACTCATGATCGGTTGGGCTTGTGGGTATCATATAGAGGACTATTTTTATAATGAACGTGCTGAGGTAAACAAACTTATCGTACAGTATAAATTGCAGAGTCCTTTTGCTAAACGAAAAACCACGAGGTATCCGTTCCACCAGCAATTTGACCATATATTGGTGCCGGAGTGCTTTGAAATCAAAAGAAAAAAGATGATTAAAATTTCGTTAAGTGACCACAAGGCTCTATATGGTTGACTTAGTAGAACGAAAAGCTCAATAGTCTTGGGCCTCTCTTTTGTCTTCAGAGAAATTCAAGGGCATCGCCAGGTAATCATCAATTGAATCAAGAGTGAAGTTGTCGTAAAGGTCGTTTCTTTGGAGGATATCTTCGCGGGGAGCCCAGAAGTTTTCTTGAAAGGGAATCCTATCAATAAATTCGCCTGAAACATCAGTTACGAAATGGCGGTAAAAGAGAACATCTTGCACGGTTTCTGTTTCTCGTACTCTGAGTTTGTGATAGATTCCAACTAATTTTACCGTTTTAGCAGTTAATCTGCTTTCTTCAAATAGTTCTCTCAGAACCGCTTCTTCAAGCGTTTCTCCAAAGCGCACCTTTCCCGTTATTGTGGCGACTTTGCCAAAATAGGGTTGGCGAAGTCGCCTATTCATCAAAAATTCATCTTTTTCTGTTTCTTTATTCTTTCTGCCTACAACGACGATGACTGAAGTTTTTGGCTGCTTTTCAACTTCAGAAATGGCGTCGTCCATCAAGTTCGTGTAATCTTTGCCTTGGTCGGTAAGTGAATATCCCCGATCTGACTTAAGTACAAGCCCTAAATCTATGAGCTTTTGAAATGATAGTTCATGTGCTCGCTCTCTAAGCCGTCGATAAGCAAGTCTTTAAAACGTAAGTCTTCTTTGCTTAGCGTGAGTTTGCGAAGCAAATCATTTTGAAAGTTGTGTAGTCTAATATTGTTCATACACTAATTGAAACCGCTCGGTAAACTACGGGCTCTGCCCGTAGTAAAGAGTAGCCTTTGTCCTGTTGTACAATTGGGTAATGCAAGTTAGAACACAATCGCACGCTACTTATCTCTTGATGTACCACA
>Ga0210006_1001009_pt1 | contig 20146 bp, 20 predicted proteins | sample CryGey02umfilter_2_FD_185452 | JGI IMG/M metagenome (GOLD analysis project Ga0210006, IMG submission 185452) | Groundwater microbial communities from aquifer in Utah, USA - Crystal Geyser 4/10/14 0.2 um filter (SPAdes) (version 3) | ecosystem: Environmental > Aquatic > Deep subsurface >... | reverse complement strand
TTACCAAAGGATTAGAAAATGAACCAGAGTCAGGAAAGCGTTGTCCTCTTTGTTTTCGTATGCGTATGGATGTGGCTGTAAAATACGCTAAGGAAAATAATTTTGACATTTGGTCTAGTAGTCTTACTTTTGGACGTAACAAAAAATCGGACGTGATTAGTCCGATTGGTTTGTCTTTACAAGAAAAATATGGTGTAGAATATTATGTGGAAGATTGGAAGAAAAAGGGGAGACAAGAACGCAGTAATCAGCTTGTTTGTGATATGAATATTTATCGCCAAGATTATTGTGGTTGTGCTTATTCTCTGAGGGATAAGAAACTTTCCCAAAAGTCGTCATCTCGAGCGGAGTGAGTGAGGTACGAACGAACGTAGTCGAGAGATCCCATACAATTGTTTGGAAGATTTAGACAGCGAGGGGATCCCTCGACTCCTTTCAGTCGCTCGGGATGACTTTTTTATTTTAAAATTTATTCTTCCAAAAGATTTCTCATTTCAGGATTTTCTTTTTTTATAAGCATTAATTTTTTTGAACGTCCCCACTTTTTCAATTGTTTTTCACGTCTAATTGCATCATCTGGATTATCATAAGTTTCGTAGTACAATAGTTTTTCAATATTGTATTTGGCTGTAAAACTATTTTTGTGTAATTTATGTACATGTTCTATTGATCTCCTATCAAGATTATTCGTTATTCCAACATAAAAAACAGTACAATGACTATTACTCATGATATAAACATAATAATTTTTGCCATACATATTTAGAAGATGTCTGGTGTAATAGTTATTTCACGATTATTATCACTTTGTTTAACAATAGAAATTTCTATTGTTTTTTTGTCGGCAAGCAAATCTGCTATTTTTTCCGGCCACTCAACAATTGTAATAGTTTCTGGTTGACCTAGATAATCTTCTACGCCAATTTCAATAAGACCATTTTCATCTTCAAGTCGGTAAGTATCGATATGAACTAATTTTCCATCTTCATAAACATTCATGAGTGTAAAAGTTGGACTAACAATTTCGTCAGTAATTCCAAGGCCTTTGGCAATACCTTTGGACATAGTAGTCTTGCCAGCACCTAATTCACCTTGAAGTAAAATGATATCACCACCAGTTAATTTGCTAGCAATTTTTTCGCCAAGTGCAATCATTTCTTCAGTTGTGTTTGTTGTGTAGTTCATAAGTTATATTTTTTCAATATGAATTAATGTAAATTTGTCATCATTATATATTTTTTTATAAGTAAATATTTTGGAAAGTTCATCTAGTGTTTTTAAATTGTCATTTTCAACTATTATATAATTATATAAGGATAAATCTATTCGTTTATTTTTTAATACATTTCTGTCTGTATACAGTGGTTTCTTTTGATTTTCAAAATATAGATACCAATAAAAGGTAGGTAGTGTTCGACCTTTTATCCAACCTTCAGTTTCATACAATAAAATATTCGGTTTATCTTCTGGAAGGTAGGAAATAGATATTTCTATAAAATTTTTATCAGAATTATTTTGTTCTAAGAAAATTTTTTTAGTATTTATTATAGAAACTTTTGTAGCATAAAAAATAATTAATATTGTAAATAATATATAAAATGCTTTATATTTTTGTAATGTTTTTTTAAATATATCAAGAAATGATAACATTGGCATAAGATAAAAAATAGGTAAAGCTGGTATTATATACCAAGCCAATTTGGTCTGCATGATTTGTATAGGTACTATTATAAATATAAACCAAATTAAAAATATGAAATATTGCCATTGCTTTTTTATAATTAGGTACAATGCTGTGATTAATGACAAAAAAAATATTTTTAATAAATCTGGACTAAGCCAGTTTACAAAATCTATATAATAACGATAAGTGCCATGGTGTCCTTGTAATGGAGAATCTATCCTACTAAAAAATTGTTCCTTCCAGTAGATATTTATGTACTCTTTTCCACCATATATAAGGCTATAAGTATGCCAAAATATCCAAGGAGTTATGGATATGAATAAGAATAATATAATTTTTTTTGTACTCCATCTTTTTAAATTAAACAAAGGTCTTGTTAACTCAGATAAAATTATAATAGAAAAAAATAAAAAGCCCATTACTCCACGAGTCATGAGTGTTAAAGATATAAATAATGCACTAATCCAAAATTTTTTACTATCTCTTAAGTACAAATATAAAGTTATCGATAACAAAAACAATGATAGATTCATTGTGTCAAAGTTTCCTGTTTCAGGGGAATGTTTATTCCAAAGTATAGGGTTAACAAAAAAAACTATGCTTAATAAAAAAGAATATATTTTTTTATCAGTATAGTAATTGCTGATAAGATAAATAAGGGGTGCTATAAAAGCTGACAAAATAGCGAAAGGAAATCTCACTGCAAAAACATTGAAGCCAAGTGTTTTTATAGAAATAGCCATCAACCAATAAGGCAAAGGTTCTTTTTCATACCAGTCTAACCCTTGTAATTTTTGTGTAAACCAATTGTTGTTTTCAACAATATCTCCAGATATGTTGGCATATATTCCTTCATCCCAGTCATCTAATTGCGATAGATTTATTTTTGAAAATATTATGAAAAGACTAAAGACAAACAAAATTATAACAAAAAAAATATCAATTTTTTTTAGATGAAATTTATTAATATCACTCATAAACTAGTTGGTAGTAAATTTATCAGTCATTTAATTCTGGATAAAGTGGAAACTTAGCTGTTAGTTCCTTAACTTCCATTTTTATTTTAGCCAGTTCTTCATCATTTTGGAAATTAGTAATTGCGCGGTCAATCATAACAGCGACAATTTCCATTTCAGCTTCTTTGAAACCACGAGTAGTTAGAGCTGGTGTGCCAAGACGAATTCCACTTGGATCCATCGGACTACGAGGATCATCGGGGATCATATTTTTGTTGACTGTGATACCAGCTTTGTCTAGTGCTTTTTCTGCTTCTGCACCAGTGACACCTTTTGGTGTGACGTCAATTAGTAATAAATGATTGTCAGTACCTCCAAACATTAGCTTGTAGCCCATTGAGTCAAATTGGTGTTCAAGTACTTTGGCGTTCTTTTTTATTTGAATAGCGTATTCTTTGAATTCTGGTTCGAGTGCTTCTTTGAAAGCAATCGCTTTGCCAGCAATATTATTTTCGTGAGGTCCACCTTGAAAACCTGGAAAAACAGATTTATCAATTTGTTTGGCAAATTTTTCTTTACACATAATCATACCGCCACGTGGTCCACGCAGAGTTTTATGCGTAGTAGTTGTGACTACATCGAAAATTGGGACTGGATTATTCATCTGTCCACCGGCAATCAGTCCTGCGATGTGAGCAATGTCAGCCATAGTCATAGCACCAACTTCGTCAGCAATTTCTTTTATTTTTTCATATTCGATTTCACGAGAGTAGGCACTGTAACCAACTAAGATAAGTTTTGGTTTGTGTTCTTGTGCCATCTGGCGCAAGTTGTCCAAATCAATTTTTCCTTCAGCATTCGTTTTGTATCTGATAAAGTTGAAAACTTTGGTCATATGGGTGACAGGATGTCCGTGAGTCAGATGTCCACCATGTGACAAATCCATGCCAAGAATAGTATCTCCTGGTTTTAACAAAGCAAAATAAACAGCGATATTGGCAGGTGCACCAGAAAGAGGTTGGACATTGACATGTTCAGCTCCGAAAATTTGTTTGGCGCGGTCAATGGCTAATTGTTCTATGATATCAATATATTCACAACCACCATAATATCTTTTGCCTGGATAACCTTCAGAATATTTGTTAGTTGTCACAGAGCCAAGTGCTTCAAGTACTGCGTAAGAAACGAAATTTTCAGATGGGATCATTTCTAAGCCTTCTTCTTGGCGTTTTAATTCATCTTTGATTGCTTGATGGATTTGTGGGTCAAAGTTTTGTAATGTTTTTTTATTCATATGTTAAATATATTTAGATTATAAAAATAATGGAACGCGAATTAGACGAATTTAACGAATAAAAACGAATTTGTTCTGATTCGTTTTATTCCCGCCTGCCGAGCGGGCAGGAGTCTAATTCGTGCTCTATTTATTTGAATTCAAGAGTTTCAAAAATCATAAAGTTTTTAGATAACGTTCAATTATTTCTCGGACGTTTGGAGCGACGTCTTCTGGTAGGTTATAAATATTCAACCATTCACACTCAGTAATATTTTCTCCCTTTTTTATTTCACCAATTCTGTTGGCTAAATAGTGAACAAGCACAACAACACGGCCATCAGATTTTTTATGTAGCAATGTGTCTAGTGGTTTGATAATTTCAACATCAATACCAATTTCTTCTTTTGCTTCTCGTTTGCAAGCTTCTTCTAGATTTATATCGAAATCTTCTACTTCACCACCAGGAAAAAACCAAGGTGTGATACCCGATTCTTTTATTTCTTTATTGAGTAATACTTTGTCATCTTCAATGATGACAGGGCCAGAGGCAATAATTGAGTTTGGAGGTAGAATCATATTCATATATTAATTTTTAATCAATTAAATTCTATCATTTTTATAAACAGTAAGCAAATAAATTGACCAATGTATTTATTTTTAGTATATTTTATTAGTTCACCTGACTTCGGGGTAGAGCTGTATGTGTCACTTTTGTAAACAGACAGAGGAAGAAGTTCATCATTGGTGGAAGGAGAACAAGCTCGCAAAAGGTCTCTTGAGTTCGCAGATTTGTTTGACTAGCCTGATTAGGCTGGCCGAGCATCTCAAAAAGAAGAGCAAGAAGTTCAAGAGTGGAAGTCGCGTGGATGAAAGAGCCGAGTTCTGTGATGGTTAGGCTCTTTTTATAGGGAGGAAAAGGGGCGACAATCGTGTCGCCCCGTCAAAAAATTTTACAAAATATCAAATATATGGTCTAATAAGATTAAGCAGCAATCCAGAGAGGAGGAGACTCATGTATGATGAAAAAAAAGACAGTCAAATTTTGTTTGAATTCATACGATTGACATTCAAAGATGAAGAAGAAGTTGGTGAAAGTATTCACGGATCTGTAAAGGAACTGCACATGCTGGCTTATCAACTCTTGCTCAGGTTCTATGTTCAACTGAAAAAAGAGGAAGACCCTCAAGTTGAGCTAGAGAGTAAGAAATAAACGGGGTATGTTCTATCTAGACAGACCCCGTGAACTTTGTAATAGACTATTTTAGATTTTTGGCCATGTATGTGCCAATTTTTTTATAGCCAAATTTTCGGTAGTAAGAGCGGACACCAACACCAGAAATAACAGCAATTTTTTCATAACCATTTTCTTTAGCAATTTTGTCAGCTTCAGCGACTAGTTTGGTTCCTAGACCTTTGTGTTGGGACGCAGATTTGTTGGTATCACCAACGTTGACGAGTTGCCCGTAGGTATGAAGTTCTCGGACGTAAGCTAATTTTTTTAGATCACCTAGACCAAGATATTTTTCTAAGATTTCAGATTTTTTTATTTTGTCATTGTATTCTGGTAAGCGAAGACGAAGGAATGCAAAAACAACACGGCGTTCTTTATCTTCAAAAGTGAGGAAAAATTCTCGTCCGCCTCTTGTTTGGAATTCTTCGACAAAAAGTTGAGGAGTTAATTTCTCAGCTTTTATTTTATGAATTTTTTCTGCATGTCCGACTTCACGACAACGTAGACATTTACAAAATTTACCTTGTTTGTGTAATTCTTTTTCTAGAGCTTCACGAAGATTGGTGATAGCATTACCACCTTCTATTTCATTGCTTGGGATGTCACGAATTAGACGAGAGATACGACAGTAGTAAGGTGTCAGTTTTTTCATTTCAAGCAAGGCATCAAATAATTCTTGGCTATCATAAGGTTTGTATTTGCCGGACTCAAACCAACCGTAAAGCTCAGCACTTTTGATCACAGTACAAGGATAGATTTTTACCATGTCAGGTTTTAGTCCTTCATCAGTAAAAAGACTGTCATACATTTCAACATCGTGTTTGGCAGTGGTGCCTGGTAGATCTGGCATGAAATGCAAATCTACTTTGAAACCGGCTTGGCGCAAAAGTAAAATTGCTTGGCGAAATTGCTCAACTGTGTGACCACGTTTGACGAGCTCAAGAATTTTGTCATCGGGAGCTTGGAGACCAAGTTCAATACGAGTACAACCTTGTTCTCGCATATGCCAAATAGTTTTTGGAGAAATTGCATCAGGACGTGTTTCTAGAGTTAGACCAATGATTTTGTGTTTAGCTTTTTTGTCGTTGTATTCTTGTTCAATTGCTAAAGCATTTTGTAAATCTTCGAGAGTTTTTTCTTTCCAATCTTTTTCCAACGTAGCTTTGGTTGGTTTTTTTCTCGTCAGGTCATTGCAAGCTTTGAAAGATTCCAAGATAAACCAATATTGATAGCGTAGTGGATAGGCATTCCAAGTTCCACCTTTTAGAATATATTCTATTTTGTCAGTTGGGTGTCCAGTTTTTTCGAGCATCTCGAGACGCATTTGCATTTGTCTGTATGGACTAAAAGCGAGAGCCAGGGCACGAGCAGCGGCTGGTTCGGTAGCAATATAACTCTTTGGCATTTTTACTTCTGTCGGACAGTAGATACATTTGCCAGGACAATTGTATGGCTTGATTAGAGAAGTAATAATAGCGACTCCAGACATAGAGCGGATGTCAGCTTTGCGTAATAGTAATTCAAGGTTTTTATCAGGTTTGATCCAGATAAAATCGGGACGAGTATTTTTGTTTTGATCTTTTATGTTTTTAAAATATTTTTTGTTATTTTTTGAAAGTTTATTATTTTTTAGATAACTACTTTTCTTTTTTAGCAAATTCTGGTAAGCTGTAAAAAGCTTCATGTTGGAAGGTTGTCTCGTTTTCATTTTACCGCAGATTTTACGGCGGGCATCATTAAAATCATCCTTAGTTTTGGGATGGTGAGATATTATTTCTAATAAAATTTTTTCTAATTCTTCTTCCATTTCCGTCTTCGCGTCCGCTACGCCGGACAAGTATTATTTATTAAATTTTTGTAATATTTCTTTATGTCAAGGACAAAGAAAATAATTGAGCAAAATAGGGAAGTGTATGATATCATAGCACCTCTTTTTGCTAGTACCAGACAATATATTTGGGACGATTTGAAGCCTTTTGATAAATATATTGAGCCAAATCTCAGAGTTTTAGATTTGGGTTGTGGTACTGGCAGATTATACCAGATATTCGCAAAATTTCAAGACTCTATCGATTATGTGGGTCTTGATCAAAGTGCTGGGCAATTGGCGCAATCTAAGAAAGAATTTCCGAACAACAAATATGTTCAGGCTGAAATGACACAATTACCGTTTGAAGATGCTAGTTTTGACCTAATTTTTTGTATTGCGACTTTGCATCATTTGCCAGACGAAGAGACTAGGCGTCATGCTTTGTCTGAAATGAAGAGAATTTTGCAACCAGGAGGTAGAGTATTCATGACCAACTGGAATCTTTATTCAGATTCAGCTCAAAAAACAGTAGAAAAAGGTAAGTGGCAACAAAATGAAGGAGAGTTTGTTGTACCTTGGATGAATCCAGAAGGTAAGACTTTGGGTGAAAGATATTACTATGGTTTTACACCAGAATATTTAGATAAAATTTGTAGTGAAGCAGGTTTCGTTGTAGAAGAAAATTATTATTCGAAGAAAGGTACGAAAAGCGATGTGAAGAAAGGTAATAATGTGGTGACGATTTTGAGGAAAAATTAAATCTTTTATATGGAGGGAAGAAAATTAAATAAACATCGTCCATTTCATATTTATGATGGGCATACTTATTTTGTGACGGGAAGGTGTTATAATGGAATTGATTATTTTAAGGAAAATAGTAAGAAAGAAATGTTTAGAAAAATATTGAAAGATTCAATTGAAAAATTTAATATAAAATTATTTTCTTGGGTATTATTGAATAATCATTATCATGTAATGTTTACTGTGCAAGCGCTTGACGAATTTCACTCTGTTCAATTCGTCACTCCTAAGGTTAATGAGTGGAATGACGAAATGAGCGAAAGCGAATTTCGTTATACATTGCAAAAGAAAAAGATTGTTGAATTTGTAAGAAAATTACATAAAGATACTGCACGTATTTTAAATAAACAAAATAATACTCAAGGTCGAAAAATCTGGTATCAATACTTCGATTATTGTATCAGAAACAAAACTGACTTTTGGAAGCATTTCAATTATATAATAAAAAACCCCTTCAAACATGGATTGGTTTTCAATTTGGAAGAGGCTTTTTATTATAAATATTCTAGTAATCCTGTTTGGTTGAAACGTTTTGGAATGGATGGTCTAAACGAAAGTTTTACAAAATATCTTGTTGAGGAAGTTTTTGTTGATGAATAGTTTTTTACATTCCTGTAATAAGACAAACTACCGCCCCATCAAATTTCCAGCCATTATTCATTGCTTTTAGAAGACCAGCAACGGATAAAGCTGAGTTGTAAGAGATTTTTATTTTACAATTTTCTTCTAGCATATTTACAACATTTTTCAATTCTTCGTCAGTTACTATCCAGCCAGAACCACTGGATTTTTTTATTTGTTCTAGTACTTGTGTTTTACGGTGAGCTACTTTATCGACTATGGCTCCTGCTAGAGAAGTTTCTGTAGGTTCAAAATCTTTATCAAATTCTTCAGCCATAGGATGACAGCTGGTTGTTTGGACAATATGAATTTGGGGATGTTGTTGTCCGCCAAATTTGGAAGCAGGAATGGCGTCAAAAGCTATTCCAAGTCCTTGGGCAGTAGTACCAGAAGAAGTCGGTACAAATATTGCTTGCAAGTTTGGGATATTATTTACTTCTTCTGCTAGTTCGTAATAACCCATGAGAGCTGTGTCGTCAGTTGATTGTCTTAGGTTTTTTACTTGACCTTCTTTGTCGAGAGCAAAAGCTGATTGTTTTGGTTTTTCTACTTGTTCGAGAGAAATATTTTTGTCTTCGATAATAGTTTCCAAAATTTTTAGTTTTTGTTTATCAATATTTTTGCCAACAAAAACTTTCAATGTCAGATTATTGTCATTATTTTTATTATGAGCTTGGATGGTATGTATAGCGGCGATGGCTGCATTGCCGGAAGAAGAAATTACAAAGTTTGTGATGTCTTCTTCTTTGTTATATTTTTTGACCATTAGTGGGATAGAACGACCTTTATGTGAAGAATATTTGTGTTCATCTTCACGTTTGAGATAGATGTCTATTCCGAGAGCTTTGTTTAGCTCTGTGAATGTTGGTTGGGGGGTTTTCATATAGCATTGATTTAAACAGATTTATACTGATTAAAAGTGATTAAGTGATAAGGTGATTGGGTGAAAGGGTGAATCTGACTTGATTTTTTTGAGCTTTTGTAGTATTCTATCTTATGTCTAATTTTAAATCAAATAATTAAATACAAATATGAAATTAGTTTGTCCAGAATGTAAAAATGAAGTTGATTTGGTAAATTATCCAAGTTTGGAAGTAGAAAACATTATTGAATGTGATATGTGTGGTATTACCCTTATGGTGACTGACATGGAAGGTGAAAATGTTTTGACTGAAATTGTGGATGAAGGTAAGTAGGACGTTGAATGACGCGGAAAACAACGCAGACTTACGCAGACTCTTAATTTGAGTCTGCTTTTATTTATTTCAAAATTTTTTTCTTGAATTCTCCTAGTTTTTTTTGATAATTTAGTTTTAGCAAATAGAAAGTGATACCAGTAGACATGAATTCTTTACTTGTTGCATATTTCATAAATTCAGTGAAACTTACTTTCATGACTTCTACTTTTTCACCTGAGTCCAGTTTTGGTTCATGAGTTTTTTCTGCCTCTTTGGCAACATAAGTATATAGAGGCCAATCTATTTTGCTAGAAGGTGTTTCTATATAAACCAATTCCCAGTTTTTGGAAGTATAACCTGTTTCTTCTTTTAGTTCTCTTTTGGCTGTTTGGAGAGGTGTTTCTTTGTTTTCTTGTCCACCACCAATAACTCCATAGAAAGGTTTTTTGATGTGTGGATGTTGTTCTTTGAGGACAATTATTTTTTTGTCTTTAGTAACAGCCAGAGCTTGGATGCTGTGCTTTCTTTTTAGCATCTCAAAAGTTGCAGTTCTTCCATCAAAAAGTTTTTGGGACCATTGGTAGACATCGAAGAGAACTCCAGTAAAAACTTTTTTTGCTTGTTTTGGAATTTTCATAAAGCAGAATAACAATTAAGCAGAATAGGCAGAATAAGTTATAAATATTGTTTTTGGCTTTTTATCCAGCCATATAATAATCTACCAGCTTCTTCAGCTTTTGTAAAAATAAAGTTGTATCTTTCTTTGGATATATAATCTAAATCTCTAGCTAATATTAAATGATATTTCAATTCTTCAAGTGAAGCATCAGCTTGATTGTAAAATTTTAAACTGTCTTTTAGTCCTTGTCTTCTAAATCCTTCTACAATATTGGCAGCTACAGAAGAAGCAGCTCTTTTACTTTGACTTATAAGTCCAAACAGTTCATCTTTTGGGTAATCTTTTGTTATTTTGTAAACATATAAAACTAATTCATGTGATTTTTTCCAAGCCATCAAATCTGTGAATAATTTTATTTTCATAGATAGTTATTCTGCCTATTCTGCTTATTAACTTATTCTGCTTTTAAAATATTTTTCAACTCTCCCAAGTCCTCACTCCACTTCTCACCATCAAACCACTCTAATCCTTTAAATTGCAATTTATAAATATCTGTAGGACGTTGAGCTGATCCAAGATAAATATATTTTTTATTATTTTCTTGTGCATAAACAATTGCACACAGCATCATAGACATGCCAAGACTTGCTACAGAATTTTCCAAATTATAAAAAGGATAACTATAGTGAACAATTTCATTTGTCTCATGAACAATACAATAACCAATTTCTTCGTCATCTGTTTGGTAAACAAAAAGTTTGTTGAAGTTTTGTTCTGTTGTCAAAATTTCTTTTACTTTGTTGGCCGAAAAAACTCCTTCACCAAATTTGGTTTCATAAAAATCTTTGGCGAGTTTGCCAAGTGACCAATGATAATCTGACATTGGTAAATCTTTTGTTTCAAGTTTTAGATCTTCTGCTTTGCGCAATACTCGTCTGTTTTCTGATGACAATTCGAATTTACTCAAATCAATTCTGAGACTTCTTGTCTGGTTCATGTAACCTTTTTCTATCCTACCAAAAACAAAACCTTCGTTGTAAAGATTATTTATGTTTTCGTTAGAAAAATCTTGGATTGTTTGTTCGTTCCATTTTAAATATTTGTTCATACAGCAGAATAACAATTAAGCAGAATAGGCAGAATAAGTTATAAATATTGTTTTTGGCTTTTTATCCAGCCATATAATAATCTACCAGCTTCTTCAGCTTTTGTAAAAATAAAGTTGTATCTTTCTTTGGATATATAATCTAAATCTCTAGCTAATATTAAATGATATTTCAATTCTTCAAGTGAAGCATCAGCTTGATTGTAAAATTTTAAACTGTCTTTTAGTCCTTGTCTTCTAAATCCTTCTACAATATTGGCAGCTACAGAAGAAGCAGCTCTTTTACTTTGACTTATAAGTCCAAACAGTTCATCTTTTGGGTAATCTTTTGTTATTTTGTAAACATATAAAACTAATTCATGTGATTTTTTCCAAGCCATCAAATCTGTGAATAATTTTATTTTCATAGATAGTTATTCTGCCTATTCTGCTTATTAACTTATTCTGCTTAGTACAACGAAATCCAAAGACCAAGTAACACGAACGCAGCATGAATAAGCCAAAAACGCATGACAGTCTTTTCTTCATTCCAACCACGCATTTCGAAGTGATAATGGATTGGTGCCATCTTGAAGATTCTTCTGCCCAAGAGTTGACGACCAAAAATTTGGATGACAACACTCATTATTTCTACATAAAAAATAAAACCAAATAGTGGTAAAAGCAACATTTGGTTCATTACGATGACATTGATTGCGAGCAGTGCACCCAAGCCCAGTGACCCTACATCTCCCATCTGGAAGCGAGCAGGTTTGATATTGAAATAAGTATAAGTAAGTAGAGCACCGACTGTTGTCGCATTTAGAAGAGCGATTTCTTGGAAACCTTCGAGCCAACTTAGTATTGTCAAAACTGAAAAAGTAATAATAAGTGATCCACCAGCCAGTCCATCCATCCCGTCGGCGACGTTGACTGCGTTGGCGGTAAACATGACAAAGAAAATAATCAGAGGAATAATCCACCATCCAATATTTACAAAGCCATCAAAAGGAATGTGAATTTCGCGCCAACTTTCACCAAGCTTGAAATAAATCCACCAAGCGGTAATGGCGCCAGCTATAAATTGTAATAATAATTTTTCATGAACATGAATACCTTTGCCAGGATGGCGAGAGAGGAAAGTAGAAGTACGTTTGAAAATAGACCAAGGTAAAGTGATTATGTACCAAGCACGCATCTTCCAATCTTTGTGAACTTTTATTAGAGTCAAAATTTGTTTTAGTTTTCTGCTTCTTCTTTTTTGTCCATAGATATTTAAGACATCGTCAATTCCACCAAGTAGAGCAGCGAGGAGCATGACGCCGATTGGCACCCAAGTGAATTTTCTTTCCCAGTTGAAAAGCATCGTGATGACAGCTACTGTCACAATGACAAGCAAGCCCCCCATGACTGGCACGCCAACTTTGCTTTTTCTGGCTCCCATAGCGAGAGTTGCATCGTATTCTGGACGACGAGTTAGCTTGTATTTGTATAGAAATTTGCTAAGTAGAGGCGCCCAGAGGAAAGCTATGACACAAGAAATCAGACCAAAGGAAATGGCCTGTTTGAGGAGGTTTAGTGATTCTGATGGAATAGTCATAATAAGGCTATGTCATCCTGAGTCGAGGATACGACGAGGGATCTTTTCTAAATATGAATTTATTTATTTAATAAACTAAACAATTACAAAAATTGCTTATTTAACTCATGCAACTATACTAGCACAAAAAAAGCCTTTAGACAAGGCTTTTTTCAACATTATATTTTTTACAAATTCTTCAATCTCCCCACAAAAACTTCCTTCGCACTCTTAGCTTGAACAAAAGTCCAATTATTTTCACCAGTTTTTCCTTGTTCTCTCCAAATTTGCTCAAGGATATTTTTGGTTAAATCATTTATTTCGATTTGACCACGTCTGACGCCGTGATTGTATTTGCCATCGCTTGGCCATTTGTAAGCATGAATATATTTTATAATTTTGTTGTCAACACTTTCGACAAACATGACATGGTTGTAATCTTGTTTTGGTCCACTGCCAAGAAAAATTATCAAATCATGGGCTTGTACATCTTTCAAAGCTATTTTTTTTGTGTTGCTTTCGTGAGCCAAAGTCGTGACACCACAGTTTTCAGCTGGACGAAGTTTGGCAATCATTTTTCTGACTACACTTTTGGCTAGAGGAAAATGAATGATTTGTTTTAGTTTTTTGTTTTTTGTATCTTGTACCAAAGCGTCTAAAACATGATAAACAAAACCAGAACAATCAACACCAAGATTATTTTCTACCAAAAATTCTTTTATTTTTTCTGTTGGTAAATTAGACAGATCAGTTCTTTCTTTAAGTGAAATAATTTGCAATTCTTCTTCAATATCTTTTGGACTGCCTTTCCCGATGAGTACTGCAAGAGCTCCCCGGACAGCACTTCTTCTATTATTGAAATAAGGAGTATTCACTTTTTTTCCAGCAATATTTAAATTTAGATATTGTTCAATTATATTTTCTAAAAGATTTGAATTGTTAAATTTTTGAATTGTTAAATTGTTTACTATGTTCTTTCCTGTTTCATTAAATTTTTCGTGTTTTTTCATAATTGAATGTTGTGATTGAATGCGAAGTAAATCCGAGTTTTCTTTTTCATTGTCATATTTGATAACAGTGAAATTTTCTTTTTCAAGTTTTAGTTTTATATTTTCAACATCAATATTTTCTTTTGATTTTCTAAGAATTATTTGAGCACCATCAGTAATTTTAATTAATTTTTTATCAGACAAACTACAACCAAGTAGTGTAAGTAGGTGTCCTTCAAAAGTGGTAATTTCATCTTTATTTTTTTTGTTTAGCATTTGTAACTGTGATTCAAAAGTGGTGTTGGCTGGTTGACGGGCATTTATTTCTATCAAATACAAACTATCAGAATTTTTTTCCCAAATAATATCTACACCAAAAAGTCCTCTCCAATTTTCTTTTTGCATTTTTTTACCGACTGCTTCTACAATTTCTTTATATTGTTTTAAATTTTTTTCAGTCAAAAGTTTATTAGCTAGACCCCAATCATTACCAATCGTCGCAAACTTGTTTTGTGTAAATGGTTCAAGTCCAGTAATCTGATAACTAATATTCCCCAAAATGATTTCTTTGTCTGTAACTATATTATTATTTGTAAACAAAATACCTTCAACAAATCTGGTGGTTTTGCATTCACGTTTTGGAAATTTTGTTTTTATTTCTTCAAGTTGTTTTTCTGATTCAATAAGAATGGTACCACTGCCAGTATGAGATTGGTTGTATTGCAAAACAAAATTTTCTCCAGCAAATTTCAAATTACCACAAACATCTATTTTGGCGTCTGGTAAATATTTACTAGATTCACCCAGCCATTTTACTCCAGAAATTTTTTGTTCTATTTTATTTGCGAGTTCAGCATTTGGATTTAGAAGTTTCCAATTGTTTTCAGCACAAATTTTTTCTATTTGCTTTGTTGGTTTGAAAACTAGAATTTGTGGATTATCCTTGTCCACAGTAGCTTTTGCAGAGTTGGATATTTTGTTTATGAAGTTTTTTGCTTCAGTATTTTGTAATAGTTCCCAAGTATCTAGTTGTTTTTCAGCTGGTATTAGCAAAATATTATTTTTACCCTTTGCTACTTGCTTGGCAAATGTGCTAGTATTTGAGATAATGTAGTAAGAAGGGTTAGACAAATCAAAACCAAGCGCCCTTTCAAGGTCGCGGGTTACGTAGATAATGTTTTTGTTTAATAATTCTTTCATATTGGACTAGTATAGCTAATTTAAGCGTAAAAATCAAGTTGTTTTCTTTTTATCCCGAGCGACGAAGGAAATAAAACGTGCTTGCCGGTAGGAAAAAATCTATAAACTCTGTGAATTTTGAATTAGTCTAAAACTAATTTTAGAATCAATTAACGTCATAATTAATAAAAAAGTTTAAATTAAGAAAGATCCCTCGTCGTATTCTCGACTCAGGATGACATAACCTTATGGATCAAATATACACAACTTTAAGAAAATTTGGCAAAGTAAAATTAAACGAGCCAATGTCCAAGCATACTACTTTCAAGCTTGGTGGTCCGGTCAAATATTTCATCACAATTGACAATACTGACAAACTTGTCGAAGTTTTGGACTTTTTGCGTGAGGAAAATGTGGAGTATATTATCCTTGGGGGTGGCAGTAATGTACTTTGTGCTGACAAAGAATTCGATGGTGTAGTCATAAAAATTCATGATCAAACTACTATAATAGATGATCAAACAGTGATTGCTTCTGCTGGTGCTTCGACCGTATCTGTGGCACAAGCAAGTGTGAAAGCTGGACTCACAGGATTTGAATGGGGAATTGGCGTACCTGGAACAATTGGTGGTGCTGTACGTGGCAATGCTGGCGCGATGGGAGGAGATATGAATGGTAATATTTCCAAAGTAGAAGTCTATCGACAAGGTGAAATTTTGGAACTTTCAAAAGAAGAATGTGAATTTGCTTATCGTGAAAGTATTTTCAAACACAATAATGATGTAGTTTTGCGTGTTTGGTTGAAACTAGAAAAAAGTAGTGAAGAGAGTAAAGATCTGATGAAAAAAGCAATCGAAAATATTTCTTATCGTAATACTACTCAGCCTCAAGGCTTCGCTTCATCAGGCTGTATTTTCAAAAATGTGAGTATTGAAAAGTGGAAACAAGAAAATGGGGGAGAGTTGCCAGAGATTTTTGCTGGTAAAGCTGTTATTTCTGCTGGTTGGTTGGTTGACAGTTCTGGTTGCAAAGGATTGCAAGTTGGACAAGCTCAAGTTAGTGAAAAACACGCCAATTTTATCGTCAATCTTGGTGGTGCAACAGCTAGTGAAGTAAAAAGTTTGATTGAGGAAGTGAAAGAAAAAGTGTATAATGAATTTAAGATAACTTTGGAAACAGAAGTGCAAGAAATTGGGTTTTAAATACGTAATAGTTAATATAAGGATAAAATAAATTTAATTCATTTAACCAAAAATATATGACAACAAATATCTCAGCAAATGGAATGGATATGACAGATTCAATTCGTGAATACGCAGAGGAAAAAATTGAAAGTGTTACCAAGTTTTTTGATAATATTACTAGTGCAGATATAATTGTAGGTATGGATAATTCTGATAAAGCAAAGCCTTATTTTGCTGAAGTAAATTTGGGTATACCTGGTAAAAATCTTTTTATCAAAAAAAATTCAGAAGATTTGTACAAAGCTATCGACAAAGTAAGAGATCATTTGAAAGTTGAACTTGAAAAAATGAAAGGTAAAATGCGTGACAAGGATAAAGAAACTCTTAGAAATGTTAAAGGCTATCAAGAATAGTTTTATGTCTGAAAGACATGAGACTTTTAATAAAGAAATTTTGTTACATCAGTTATTGATTGATAGAGAACAATTGTCATCTTATTTGAATGAAGAGATTAGTCTTTCAGAAAAAAATATTATAGATAGTTTGGCTGTTTCTTTGGATCAATTTTTGAACTTTTATAATATAAAAAAACTTAGAGAGGATAAAGGTTTTGATAGAATGTTTGAAAATGTTTTTTCAGATGAACCTTCTAGTAGAAAAAAAGTTTTTTTAAGGGAACTACTTGATGAAATATCAGAGGGAAGACAATCAATGATTAGGAGTCAAAGAGGTGATACTGAGTTTTCTTTATTTTTAGTTGATTTACAGGACTTATTGAAAGAATTGATTTTGTTTTATTAAGTTTGTAATCAAATCTAGACAAAACATCCAAAAGCTGGTACAATGCCCCAGCTTTTTAAACCGTAAAAACAAACAAAAAATATGTCATTTCTTGAAAAAATATTTCCTGATGGTAACAAAAAGGAACTTAAAAAAATATTACCAATTGTAGAAGCTGTCAACGCTTTGGAAGCTGAGTATGAAAAGTTGACTGATGATGAGATAAAAGCCAAAACATCTGAATTCAAAAAACAATTGAAAGAAGGTAAAACACTTGATGATATTTTGCCAGATGCTTTTGCTACTGTACGTGAAGCAGCCAAACGTACACTTGGTATGCGTCATTATGATGTACAGATTATTGGTGCTGCAGCACTTCACAAAGGTAAGATTGCTGAGATGCGTACAGGTGAAGGCAAAACGCTTACTTCTACTTTGCCTGTTTACTTAAATGCGCTAGAAGGTAAGGGTGTTCATGTCGTTACGGTCAATGATTATTTGGCCAAACGTGATGCTGTGTGGATGGCTAAGATTTATGATTTTTTGGGAATGAGTGTTGGTATTATCCAAAACCAACGTGTTTCTTTTGTTTATGATTCTTCTATTGTTAGACCAGAAACTTTGAGTGAAGAAGATTTAGAAAAAGAAAGTTTCAAAGTAGAAAATGAATTTTTGCGTACAGCTTCTCGTAAAGATACTTATGCGTGTGATATCACTTATGGTACAAACAATGAATATGGTTTTGACTATTTGCGTGACAATATGGTACAGACTATCGAAGAAATGGTGATGCGTCCAGGCAATGAAATGCATTATGCTATTATCGACGAAATCGATTCTATTTTAATTGACGAAGCTCGTACTCCTCTTATTATTTCTTCTCCAGCTGAAGAAGCTACAGAGAGATATTATCAATTTGCTACTTGGGCCAGACAACTAAAAGAAAATGATGACTACAATTTGGATGAAAAATTGCGTAGTGCTACCTTGACAGACGTAGGTATAAATAAATTTGAAAAATGGTTGGGAGTAGAAAATATTTATGTTGAAGGTGGTATTGCTCTTGTTCATCATATTGAACAGGCTCTAAAAGCTGAAGTACTTTTCAAACGTGATAAAGATTATATCGTTGACAATGGTGAGGTAGTTATCATCGACGAATTCACTGGTCGTAAAATGCCAGGTCGTCGTTATTCTGAAGGTCTTCATCAAGCGATAGAAGCTAAAGAAAATGTAAAAATTCAACGTGAAAGTCGTACTCTTGCTACTATCACTTTTCAAAATCTTTTCCGCATGTATGACAAATTGTCTGGTATGACAGGTACTGCCAAGACTGAGGAAGAAGAATTTTACAAAATTTATGCATTAGAAGTTTTAGTTGTTCCTACCAACAAGCCTGATGCTCGTGTCGATTTTCCAGATAGAATTTACCGTAGTGAAAATGGTAAAAACAAAGCAATTGTCGAAAAAATAAAAGAATGTCAGGCAAAAGGTCAGCCAGTTTTGGTTGGTACAATTTCTGTTGAGCAAAATGAAGTTTTGAGTCAATATCTTTCAATAAATGGAATTAAACATGAAATTTTGAATGCCAAGAATCATGAACGTGAAGGTGAAATTATTGCTCAAGCTGGTCGTCCTGGAGCTGTAACTTTGGCCACCAATATGGCTGGTCGTGGTGTGGATATCAAGCTTGGTGGTGTACCTTTTGAACAAAGTTCTTTTGAAAAAATAAAAAGTGTTGGAGGTTTGTTTGTATTGGGTACAGAGCGTCATGAATCTCGTCGTATCGATAATCAGCTTCGTGGACGTAGTGCTCGTCAAGGTGATCCTGGTGAAACACAATTTTTTGTCTCAACTGAAGATGATTTGATGCGTGTGTTTGCAGGAGACAGACTCAAAAATGTTATGACACGTTTCAACGTGCCAGAAGACATGCCAATCGAGCAAAAATTTATTACCAAAATGCTCGAAGGTGCTCAGAAAAAAGTAGAGTCACATCATTTTGATACTCGTAAACACTTGCTTGAGTATGATGATGTCTTGAACAAACAACGTGCTGTTGTTTACAAAAAACGTCGTCATGTTTTGAATTTAGCTGAAAAGGAAATGGAAGGTTTTGTTATTGAATTGAATGATGTCGAAGATAAAAATACTCAAGCTGAAAAAGAAATTGAAAACAATCAAATTGAAGAAGTAAAGACAGAAAAGGAAATTGCTCTTTCTCTTCATGATATGATAATGGAAATGATTGAAGCTGAAATTGAGTTCATAGTTTCTTATCATACCAATACAGAAGATGATACCAAGTGGAATGTACAAGAAGTCTATGAGACTGTCAAAACAATTTTCCCATTAACTCTAGAAGATAAAAAAACAATTTTGGATTTTGGTAAAGATAATAGTGATCAAAATATTAGTGAAGTAGAGCGTCGTGATAAGCTTGTAGAATTTTTACTTGCCAAAGCTCGTCATGAATATAGTGAGATGATAAAAAATATTCAAGAGCAAATTAATACTGATGAAAATAAGAAAAAAGTAATAGCTGAATTACAAAAAAGCGTTTTGATAAGAACAATTGATAATCTTTGGGTAGAATATTTAGTTGCTATTGATTATTTACGTACAGGTATTGGTTTACGTGGTTATGGTCAACGTGATCCTCTCGTTGAATATAAACAAGAAAGTTTTCATCTTTTCAATCAGTTACTTGCTAATATTCAAAAAGAAGTTGTCTATACATTTTTCAAAATTAATATTGGTTTGCAATTGGCCCCAAGTATTATGGCTACAGACAAAATGACATTAAAAGGTGCTGAAAAAACTACCAATGCTGAAGCTGGTATTGTCGAAGGAAAAGTGACAGATGATGAGGGACACAAAATTGGGCGCAATGATCCTTGCCCTTGTGGTAGTGGTAAGAAGTATAAAAAGTGTCATGGTGCTTAAATAAGTAACAAGAAACAAGATACAAACAAATCAAAAATAAATTGGTATTTGGAATTTGATTCTTGTTTGTTACTTGTAACTTGTATCTTAAATGAATGAAAACTCTCGTTACAAGCGAGAGTTTTTTGTTTTGTAAATTTTATAGAATATACATACTGAACTAATTCGTTTTTATTTGTTCAATTCGTCAGATTCGTGTTCTACTTCAATAAAAAAATCTCGTTTATGC
>Ga0210006_1001003_pt1 | contig 20188 bp, 21 predicted proteins | sample CryGey02umfilter_2_FD_185452 | JGI IMG/M metagenome (GOLD analysis project Ga0210006, IMG submission 185452) | Groundwater microbial communities from aquifer in Utah, USA - Crystal Geyser 4/10/14 0.2 um filter (SPAdes) (version 3) | ecosystem: Environmental > Aquatic > Deep subsurface >... | reverse complement strand
GTGTAAGGAAAATTTTGCTTGCTCGGCAAAACTGGAATAAGTGCTTTTTCCGCTAAGACGCCGTGTCCGATTTCCCTGCGTGAAGTCGATCGCATTTGTCTAATTTCGCCAGTTGAAAAAGGTGGAAAATTGTAGTGATGCATATAGCGCTTTGTTCCTTCCTCTTCCATTGTTTCGATTGTCTGTTCATCTCCCGGCGCTCCCAAAGTTACGATTGACAATGATTGTGTTTGCCCACGACTGAAAAGACCCGAACCATGTGTCCGAGGCAGTAAACCAACCTCAATATCGATCGGTCGAATTTCGTCCAATTTTCTGCCATCCGGTCGAACCCCCTTTGTCAAAATTGTCTTTCTAATCTCTTTCTCAACTAATTTTGAAAAACTTTCTTTTAAATTAATTTGTTTATAATTGCCTTCAAAATTGTCCAATACTGATTGTTCAAACTCGTTCAGTTTGACTTCTCTCTTGTTCTTGTCTTTTTCTGTCATCACCGCTTCCAATTTTTTGCCAAGAAAATCTTTAATCTCTTTTTCCATTTCGATTAATTCATCTTTGGTTTCGAGAATAAATTCGGCTTTTTTCTCCAGTTGAGTTTGAATATCAAGAATTTTTTTAATTTCACTATGGGCTAATTTAATACCCTCAACTACCTCTTTTTCATTCGCTTCTTTTCCTTCAATCTCAAGCATCATTATTCTATCTCGTGTAGCCGCAACTAAAATATCCATATCACAATTGGCAACCTGACTATCATCTGGACAAACAACTATTTTACCATCAATTTTTGCCACTCTTGCCGAACCGATTGGTCCTTCAAACGGCAAACTGGTTTGCATTAAAGCCGCCGAAGTCGCAATCGTACCCAAAACCGCTGTATTGTGAATCCCGTCGTAAGATAAGACCGTGACTACAATTTGAATCTCATTTCTTAAGGATTTAGGGAAAAGGGGACGAATCGGTCGGTCAATTTGGCGTGCCGATAAAACCGCTTTATCGGATGGTTTGCCTTCTCGCTTAATAAAATGAGAACCAGAAATTTTACCAGTCGCATAGAACCGCTCTTCATATTCAACTTGCAAGGGTAAATAATTGATATCATCATTCGTTTCAAGATTAACGGTAACTGTCGAAAGAACAACTGTTTCTCCCCAAGTTGCAACTACGGAAGCCGTCGCCAAATTGGCAATTTTGCCAGTTTCAAGGATTAAATTGTTATCCCCAAATTTTGTTTTAACGCTTTTAACTTTTTTAATCATTTTCTAAGCCCTAGTTCTTCAATTAGTTTTTGATATTTTTCAATTTCTTTTTGTTTTAAGTAATTTAGTAATCTGCGCCTTTTCCCGACCATCATCAAAAGCCCCCTCTTTGAGTCGTAATCTTTACCATGTTTCTTTAAATGCTTAGCTAAATACTCAATCTTTTCCGATAGATTGACGACTTGGACTTCAGTCGAACCAGTATCATTTTTATGAGCTTGATACTTCTTAATTAAATCCTTGGCTTTAATTTTTGTCTTAACTTTTTTTGGTTTAGCAATTTTCTTAACCGTTGTTTTTTTAGTTAAGTTTTTTGATTTTACCGTTTTTTTATTAGTTGTCTTTGCCATAAAAAAAATAGCAATTTATAATTTATAACTTTAATTAGACTATCACGAACCTTCAAAGAAGTCAAACGCCACTCTAACTATTTGCTAATTTATATTATAATCCTCATTTGTTTTAAATCCAAAACGGCTGATTGGTAAGAAAATAAAACGAGTTCTGCCGATTAAATAGTTCTTTGGCACAGGTCCAAAAAAACGGGAATCGTTAGAATTAGGACGATTATCCCCGCAAGTAAAATATTCATCTTCACCCAAAAACACTTTTTGATCTTGACCGCTATTCATATCGGAGTCAAGATATGACTCGAGCAATAGTTGGGAGTTAATATAAATTTTACCCTTCCTGACCTCAACTGTTTCGCCCGGTAGCCCGATTACTCGTTTAACAAACTTTCTTTTATCTGGATCGCCGGGAAATTTTAAGACCACAATATCGCCTCGATTTGGATTTGAAGTTAAATAAGCAATTTTATTAACCAGCATAAAATCATTAGTCGCTAAATTTGGATCCATCGATGGTCCGTCAACAATAAAAATTGTCGCTATAAAAATGTGCACTAGCACCAATCCCACAACTAACCAAATAATCCAGCGAGCTAATGCATAAGTATAGCTCAATACATATTGAACAACGTTAGTGTGATAAGGTCGAAACATAAAAAAATAACTAATAACTTAAAACTATTAACTAACTTTGATGTACCTCGTCTTGGTCTTCTCAAGCTTTGGCAAGGTGATAATTAAGATACCGTTTTTTATTTCCGCTTTGCCTTCATCCGAATCAACTTTTATCGGCAATAAATAAGTGCGTGAAAAATGTCCCCAATAGCATTCCTGCGCAAAATAGTTCTCTTGAGAAATTTCTTGATCGACTTTCCGATGTCCTTTAATCGTCACCACGTCGTCAGTCAAACCAATTTCTAAATCATCTGCTTCCACGCCGGCTAACGGTGCTTTGATAATTACATCATCTTCAGTTTGATAAACATCCAATGCCAACTGACCCTCCAACACCTCCTCGCTAATTGGATCACTTGTCATCCAGTTGTCATCGACTTTATTGCTCATAGTGATATTATAACACAAATTTCAAAATAATTAAGAATTAAGATTTCATAATTAATAATCAAATTTAGAATTTTTCTCCTTTCTTCCGATACTCTCCAGCCTGAGTCGCATTACCTTTTTTCTCCATCACATCACCTAAAAGTTGATAAATTTTGCTATCAATTGGATCAATTTGTAACGCTTTGCGAAGCACAATTTCAGCTTTGTCTAAATAATTAAATTGGATTTCATATTTTGTCTCGTCAATTTGCCGTGTCATTGCGTTTTTTTTATCATTGTCATTTTCGCTCAGCTTTAAATAGGTTTCAGCCAAAAAATAATATCCATCCCGAAAAGTTTTATTTTCACTAACAATCCTTTCTAAAATCACACCCGCTTCTAAATATTTTTCATCCCCATAATATTCGAGCGCTTTATCAAATAACTCTTTTAGCCCCGATGTTTTGGCTAAAAAATCTTTGACGGCTTGATCGTTGGTGGTTTCAGTGTAAATATTGGTTGGAAAGACAATTTGATACTCTCCTTTTCCCCGACTCGGCAAACTGGTGTGCCAATAAAAAAATAGCCCTATCGCTAAGACCAATATCAAAACCTTTAATTTTGATTCTCTTTTTTCGAGCAAAATTTCTATCTTATTTTTTGGTAGACTGTATAAATTTTATACCAAAATGGCTTAAGGATCAAATCTTTCGCTTTAGAATAATTAATCAATTTACCTTTGGGCGCAAAACCAAGTTTAAACTTGGTGATCCCATACCAAGAATGTTTTTCGTCCGCCATTAATCGGTCGGTCGTGGCTGTTTTTATACCGAAAAAATCGTACTTTTTTTGACTTGCTTCTCGGCAATCTTTAATTATCTGCCACTGTAATAAATAAGGCGCCATTAAATTTTTCATTTGATCTGATGAAGCGCCATGCAAGTAGTAGCTGGTCTTGTTTTCAAAATCGTGATAGATAATCGCTCCGGCTAAATAGTTGTTTTCAAATTTGGCTAAATAAACATCGAGCCGATGATATTGATTGTGCAAAACCGCATACATAGTTTGATAATATTTCAAGTTATGAAATTTGGCTTTATCTCTCGCTTCAGTTTCTTTGACTAAGTGATAAAATATTTCCACCCCTTGATCCGGATTTTTAACAATTTTAACTCCTTTTTTACTGGCTAAGCGAATATTATAGCGAGTTTTTTGTTTCATCGAGACAATCAATTCAGCTTCAGATTTTATCAAATCCAAAACTAGTGTCTGTAACGGATGAATATCTTTTGACGGAACAATTTTATAATCTGTTTTCCCCCAATCAAAATCTTCGGTCGGTTCAAACTTTAAATATATGGCTTTATTTTCTCGAGCATTTTTGATAATAGTTTTAATTTTAGCTCGATCTTTTTCCTCAAATGCCGACACCAACCCCCAACACAAACCTTTTTTCAATGGAAAATAGATAGTATTTAAGTCGTCAAAACGGCTGACATTGCGTCCGTACTTTTGTTGAAACTTTTGCCAATAAATGGATCTCAAAAAATTCATTTTAAAATTTGATAAATAAATCCTAATCTCTAATTTCTAAACTCTAAACAATATCTAAATCCAAAATACCAAATAACAAACCGTTTGGAATTTAGAATTTAATATTTTGAATTTGTTTAGTGTTTAGGATTTGGTATTTAGAATTTTTTGTATTGTATTTCGCACTATTTCTCTCTCATCAAACTCCACCAACATAAAGCCTTTTTTCGTTCCATCCGAAACTGCCATAATTTCCTCGTGCCCTTTGCCAGTAATTAGTACAATATCGTCTTTTTTAGCCACTTGAACAGCTTTTTTAATCGCTCGTTTTCGATCAATGATTATTTCAAAATCAGTAAATATTTTGGGAATTCCTATCGCTATTTCGTTGATAATTTGTGCCGGTTTTTCGTGATACGGATCTTCGTTAGTCAAAATTATTTTGTCCGCAAATTGCGAAGCGATTTTGGCTAATATTGGTCTTTTACCCTTATCCCGAGCGCCAGTGGCACCAAAAACATGAATGATTTTATTTTTCTTCAATGGCAATAGAGCTCTATACAATTTTTTAAAAGCGTCCGGCGTATGAGCGTAATCAATCACCACCTTGAAATTTTGCCCGCATTCAATTAATTCCATTCTTCCCCGAATATTTTTAAGTTTAGAAATATTTTTCTCAATTACTTTTTTGTCAAAACCCAAACTGATTAAAACGCCAAGCGAAGCCAATAAATTGGATTGATTAAATTCGCCCAATAATTGATCGTTCTTAATTTCACAATTTTTTAAATTTAGATCCGCTTTAGGATTTTTGATTGAATAAGTAATAATTTTGCGACATTTCTTAATAAATTTTTTGCTGTTTTCATCGTCTAAATTTATCACCGCTTTAGTCTTGCGTTTAAATATTTTGAGCTTAGTTTTTAGATAATTTTTAAATGTTTTATGATAATCCAAATGATCCCGAGTCACATTAGTTAGCACTACAACATTGATATGCGTTCCCCAAATCCGTTTTTGATCAATAGCGTGGGAGGTGGCTTCAAAAATAAAATACTTACAACCCGCCTTAACCGCATCTTTGGCAATTTTTTGAAATTGCATCGGGTCAAGTGCTGTCATCTTGGTTTTATTTTGCCAAGTTTTATCAGCGACCTTAAAATCAATCGTCGTAATCCAAGCCGTTTTTTCACCTAAAAGGTCGAGCGTCTGACCAATAAAATTGACAGTTGAAGTTTTACCGTTCGTGCCGGTTACCGCAACTGTTAATAATTTTCTGGTCGGAAATCCATAGCGAAAATTGGCAACAACCGCCCGTAAAAGATGGTAAATATTTTTAATTTTTTGCATAAAAATTATTGTTACGATTGTCATTCCCACAAAAGCGGGAATCTAGACTATTATTTATGGATCCCCGATCGAGTCTGGGATGACATTCAGTTTGTAATTTATAATTTTAATATTTGAATTTGTTTAGAATTTCGGTATTCGGGTTTCGGATTTTAGCTTACTAGCCACAAACGGCATAAATGGTTCAACTAAATTAAGTAGGCGAGAAAACACCGTTTGCAAAAATACCATTTTTTCATCACTTTCGTCTTGCTTTGTTTCTTCAATCATTTTATCGGCAAAATCATGCCAAATAAAGTGGTAAATTCTTTCCAAAGCTTGCCCAAACCGAAACTGCTCCAAATCCCTCTCTGTCTCTGTTTCCAGTTTATCGACTTTATTAAAATATAGATTGTAAATTGGGTTTTGAAAATTTAATGAAAATTGAAAATTAGAAATTAAAAATTTCCGATTCATCTCATTCATCTCTATAAATCGAGCTATATTCCATAGTTTATTGGCAAATTTCCTCCCCGCTAAAATGTGAACTTCACTAAATTTGATATCTTGAACTCCAGTATTTAAAAGCGTTAAACCAAAACGAACAGCGTCAGCGCCATATTTATCGATTAATTCAATCGGGTCTAGCCCAGTTCCAAGTGATTTTGACATCCGTTTGCCTTCTTGATTATAAATTGTTGGGTGGATATAAACTTTTTCAAACGGGATTTCGCCGGTTAAATCTAGTGACGAAAAAATCATTCTAGAAACCCAAAGATGGATAATATCTCTTGCGGTCGAAAGTACCGTTGTCGGATAATATTTTTTATCCAATTTTTTTGGGTAGCCCAAAGTCGCAAACGACCATAACGCCGAAGAAAACCAAGTATCGAGAACATCGTCAACTTGTTCAAACCCCTCAGGCGGATTGTCCCCAACATAGATGTCTTTATCGTTTAATTTTAAATTTTTAATTTTAAATTTTAAATTCGTAGCTTGTTTTTTAATGAAAACGGGCATACGGTGTCCCCAAACAAGCTGTCTTGAAATACACCAGTCTTTAACATTTTCCATCCAATTCAGATAAACCTTTTCCCACTTTTTCGGCACAAATTGAACCTTTCCCGACTTAACCGCTTCCATCCCTAATTCTCGTAATGATTTATTTTGAATTTTAGATTTTGATATTGTTTCGGATTTCGGATTTCGGGTTTCGGGTTTCATCGAAACAAACCATTGTTTCGATGTCATCGGTTCAATCTCTCTCTCGCACCGATAACAAATAGATATGTTGTGTTTGATATCCTCGATTTTTTCAATCAATCCTTTCTTCTCCAACTCTTCAATAATCTTTTCTCTAGCTTCTATCGCCCTTAAACCTTTAAATTTTCGTACCTTTAAACCTTCGGAAAAATTGCTTACAATTTTTCCGAATCTATCAATAACTTGAATCGATTTGAGACTATATTTTTCAGCCAATTCAGCATCCGCCAACGAATGTGCTGGGGTTACACCTAAAGCGCCAGTACCAAACTTCATATCCACCATCGGGTCGGCAATAATTTTTAAATTTAATTTTTGTCCAACAAAATCGGCACTGATTGTTTGCCCAATATATTTTTTATATCTTTTATCTTTTGGGTTAACTGCAACAGCGCTGTCTCCCAATTTTGTTTCCGGACGAGTGGTAGCAATCACAATCGGAAAATCTTTATCGTATTTAAAATAATATAGCTTCGTATTTTCCTTTCGATACTCAACCTCCAAATCCGACAGCGATGTCTGACAGCGAGTACACCAGTTGACAACACGGTCGGCTTGATAAATCAACCCTTGATCGTAGAAATGCTTGAAAGCAGTTTTAACCGCCTCTTGATAATCATTGTCCATTGTAAAGTAAATTTTTGACCAATCGCAACTTGCTCCCAATCGTTGAAGTTGATGAATAATTTGGTTGCCATACTCTTCTTTCCATAACCAAATATGTTTTAGAAATTCTTCTTTTGAGATCTCGTTTTTTTTGATGCCTTTTTTGAGGAGCGCTTTTTCAACCTTAGTTTGCGTCGCAATCCCGGCATGATCAGTCCCAACCACCCACTTGACCGGTCGTCCTTTTTGACGATAATAACGGGCTAAAATATCTTGGCAAGTTGTGTTTAAAGCATGCCCCATATGGAGTGAGCCAGTTACATTTGGTGGAGGAATCACCATCACGAACGGCTTGCCCTCGCCCTTTGGCTTCCACACATCTTTTTTTGCCCACTCTTTATAGAGCTTCTCCTCGTTTTCTTTAAAATTGTATTGCTTGTCCATTTTCTTTATCTCTAGATTCCTACATTCCTTTATACCCGTCTTGATTATAGGTCATATAGGTTAGATAGGCAAGGTTTTGAAATGAATTATTCTTGCTTAGTTACTACTCGCTACCACCCTCTCCCACGATTTAATGTTTCTCCCTAAATACAAATCTATTCCCGCTGACAGAGCGATCATTGTAGCGTTATCCGTGCATAATTCTTTCGGAGCTACTGAAAGGGCAATTTTTAATTTTAAATTTTTAATTTTAAATTTTAGTTTCTTCCTCAAGAAAAAATTGCTGGCAACTCCGCCAGCCAAACCAACCGTTTTAACTTGATACTTTTCAGCCGCTTTCAGGGTCTTGGCAACCAACACCTCCACAATCGCTTTTTGTGCCTCGTAGCAGATATATCCTTGCATAATTTTTATGCAACGCTTATCCATTTTTCGGAGTTGGTAATAGACAGCTGTCTTCAAGCCAGAGAAAGAGAAATTGAAATCGTGAGAGTGGAGCACAGGACGAGGAAAGTTAAAGTCTGTATTATGTATTATGGGGCTAATATTATGGGGTATTCTTTTGTCTTCGCTTAATACATAATACTTACTACTTACTACTTCTTGTTGGTACTGGTCAGCTATTCTGGCAACTTCCACCCCACCAGGGTAATCAAGATCGAGCATTTTAGCAATTTTGTCAAACGCTTCACCGGCGGCGTCGTCCAGCGTTTTCCCAACAATCTGATAATCGCCTAATTTTTTAGATAAAACCAGATTGGTATGCCCACCAGAGACCGTCAGAGTAATCATCGGAAATAGTACTTTTTGCGCTTTTTTATCTAAACCAGTTTGACTGGTTAACTTCTCGGTTAAAACTGATGCTAAATGCCCATGAATGTGGTTTACAGGTATAATTGGTTTATTGTACAAGTAAGAAAGAGTTTTAGCTGTTTCAACCCCAACCATTAATGAGCCAAAAAGACCGGGATTAGTGGTTACCGCTATGTAATCAATATGCTTTGAAATAAACTCTTTTCGGCTCAAGCTTGATTGTTTTAGAACTATTTGAGCATCCAAAAGTGCCTTTTTTATTACTGGTATAATCTTAACCGAATGCTCCCGAGCCGCTACTTCAGGCACTACCCCTTGAGTTTTTCGATGTGTCAATACCTGCGAGTAAACCACAGATGAAAGCACCTTAACCTTTAAATTAGCTCTCGGTTCACCTCTGGGGTTAACCTGAAGTACTGATGCCGAAGTTTCGTCGCACGAAGTCTCGATCGCTAGAATGGTTTTGATTAACATATCCTACCCAACCTACTGCTTTTTTCTCCGAAAATCAAGTCTTTTTTTGGTCAGGTTTTCTCCATAACCGCCAGTTTTAATAAACTGGCTCTCAAGTGTTTTGACAAACTTATCCAACATAATATAAGTTTCTTGATTCAATAAAGTTATCATTAAGTTACAAAAAGACTCTGGTTGAGTAAGAAGTTTTTTGATAGAAATGGGTAGGATTTTGTAGGTTAGGTAGGTCTGGTAGGTAGTAGAAGAAAACCTAATTACAGATAAACTAGGGTCATTTTTGTCCCAAACTTTAAATCTGTTTCTGCTCAAATAGTCTTTATAATCTTCAAGAAACTCTAGGTAAGATGCTTTTGAAACAGCCACTAAATTTATCTGTAAACTTGTACTAATCTCTGAGATACCTTCAACTATGTTTTGTTTTCCGCTTCTTGACGCTTGTTGCATCTGTTCAACGGTTCGCTTTTCAGCATAGTCCTTAAGATAGGTTTTACAAAAATAATCATTTAGATCAAAGAAAAGATAATAACAGCTTGTTTGTAAATTATTAAGTTTTCATACCGCAAAGACATATTAGTATTATAACCTACTTGACCTAAGTTACCTACCAAACCTACTTTTCCTACTCTCTCTCGTTTTTTGACAAGAAAAAACCCGCTCAGCGCATTGCTGACAGGTTTGTAAATGGATGGGAGGAGAGAGCCATTCCTGGTCGCTCTCTCCTCCCGGTTAATTTTTACGCATCCCCTACCAGGAAAGGGGTTCGGGAAGCCGGAACTGGGGATGGCTTCCCTTTAAGTCTTCAACGGGCACCCCAGCGCCCCAAAATTCCAGATGACCAGGCTTCTTCAAAGCCCATCACCTCCCTTCTACCCCTGCCCAACGAATGCGGGGTGCCTAGAACAGGGGGAAGTGTTATGCCGGAATGGCTTCCGGCTCCTCGACGACATCGTCGGGGTTGTCCTGGGCGGGGTTCAGCTCCAGATTGCCGACGATGTCAGCAATGGTCACCGTTAGGTGACCCTCCTCCCCACTCGGGGAGGAGCCGTTGCCATTCTTTCGAGTGGGCGGTGGCATCTTCTTGATCGACGCCCGGAGGCGCTCGACCAAGGACCCACATCGGTCCTTGACACCCGACTGGAATTCTCCAGGACGCTCCAGTATCGCGATTGACTTCTTTAGCGAAGTCAACGCGATCTTTGCCGCCCATTCTCGCTCATCGATTTTACCCATATCCTCCTCGGACAAGAGCAACTCGAGAGCACAGACAGCCTCGAGCGTCTTCTGCTCGAGACAGGTGTCGTTAACATTGAGCGCTTCTTTGCGCTCAACAAGATCGAGTATTTCTTTCTCAAGACTCTCGATCGACGAGGCATTTTGCTCCTCGACGACATCGTCGGGGTCACGGGGTACCACTCGGACATTGTCCGTGTGGTACATGTCCCAAAAGAATCCCCAAAGGGGCCACTTTTGGGAGAACTTCTCACTCGTATTCCGGGATACCCGGACCACCATTTGTGATCCGGGGCCCCATTGCCCTTTTCGGTCGCGAACCATTCGTTCGGCAACCGTATCCTGGACGAAAACCTTCATGCCTTCGTCCAGCTCCTCGATATTCGAGGAGATAATCTGTGCTACCTCTGCGTACGCACGCTCACTGCCGTGCGTACCGACTACCGTAACAAGGACATCAGCCTGCCCGTCTCTTAGTGGGTGCTGATCATCCTTTTTTTCTCTCTGTCCGCCAGCCTCATGCCGACGTATTGGGATGTTCTTTCCCATTTTTTTCTCCTTCTTTTTTTGTATTTCTAATTACCAAATTTCTTTTATAATATATTTCCCTGACCGAATGATTACGGTTTTAGATTAGAGATATTATATTTTTCAGAAATTGATAAAAAGATTTCTATGTCAACGAACGATTGTGCTGATAGCATAGCATATATTGTTGGGATTGTCAATAGGTAAGATAAGTTTTATAGGTTATATAGGCAATAAAAACAAATAATAAAACCCGCCGTTTGTACCTTTCGGTACGCTGGGCGGGATATTGCTACATCTGATACGAATCTCCGTCTTCGAGCAACAAAGCCGTGACTCGAGAAGAAAGAAATTCGTCTTTTTCGATTATTTCTTTTAGCTTTGCCCGATTGGCTCGACCAGCATGGCAAGGGATCACCACATCTGGCAGAAAATCGAGAACTGCTTGGATTATATCTTTTCTGGCGCCATGCCCGGACTCGTGCCGGGCAATAAGCACACTGGCACCTTGCTGTTCTAGGCTAGCAATCATCGCCTCCACTTGCAAAGCATTTTGTCCAAGGGTAGTAGAAGTAAAAACTACCAGGTCATTATCATCTAACTCAAAAATGAAATGGTCATCCTTGGCAATTTTGCCAAGACTGGACCCTTTTTCACCTTGAGAACCGGTTACAAAGATAACTGGCGGATTTGTATATTGATCTTGATTCTCTAGTTCAATGTCTTCAGCAAAGAATTTCATTGTGGCACCATCAAACTCAACTAGTCGACCACCAACCACATTTGCTAGATCAGCAATTTCTCCGATGGTTTGAATATCGGATGCAAAAGTGGTAATGAAAATTCTTTTTTCAGCATTGTTCTTGTCTTCAAATATTTCTCTAAATTGATGAGTGACCAACGAGACGGGACTAACCCACCCGTTTTTAATGATACCAGTCACATCCACAATCAATGTGTCGATATTCTGTTTACCAATTTTCTGAAACCTACGAGAGGTTTGCGGGATTTGTGGATCAGAATCACGGCAATACTTGAAGTCAGTCAGATAAACTATTTTTTTACCTTCAATTGTTAAGACCAAGCCAACCGAACCGGGGATTGAGTGAAAAACTTCAAAAGATTCAATCATAATCTCAGCGACTTGAAAATAACTATTGGTATTAAATTCTATAAAATCATAAACAAATGTTTCCAGCTCGATAAGTTTGTTGACACGCAATACCCTTTTGGCAACCTTGATTGTCTTTTCAGCGCCATAGATAGCTACCTGACAATTACACTCTTTACAAAGCTGAACTAGCTTAACTAAACCTAAAATATGGTCAAGATGCCCGTGGGATAAAATGACATATAATGGTTTTGAAAAATCAATTTTTGAATAATCAGGATTGAAATGATTAGGAATTTCTCCTATATTGTAGTTTCTCAAATTGGCGATCTTTCGACCACAATCAAGTAATATTTGAATGTTTTTGTAAATTATCAACCAGCAATTCTGTACACCAATTGCTGACTGTCCGCCAAGCGGGATAATTTTTATATCAATATTTTTTCTTTTTTCTAGTTTTGCGACTGCTTTCCCAAGTCGAGTTTTGTCTCGGCTTGTGAAAAGCCCTTGCTTTGCCATCTAAACCACATCCTTTTGTAGCAAAAGCGTTGACTACAATGTACAAGTGCGATTGAGTAGAGTTTAGCATAGTTCTTGACTTCTGTCAAGATAAAAACACCAAAAATAGGCTTGATAAGTTAGATAGGTTTTATAGGTAAAAGATATTGACTAATACAATAATTCGTCTATACTTAGGTTAAGTTCTTTGAAAGTGAGGTGTCTGTGTGGAAGACTCGAGAGAAAGGATTGTTATTTTGATTGATGGTCCGAATTTTTACAATATAGCACGGATTATGGCAATTCGGGTTGATTACTTAAAACTGATAAATATATTGACAACGGAACGAAGAGTTGTCGCAAAAACTATTTTTTGCAAATTACCCCACTCTAATTCAATCCGTTGTTTTCACCGTAAACTAAAACGCAAGTACCATTTGAAAGTTATTTGCGGTCAATACATTGATCAGAATATTGATTATCTTCTTCAGGAAGAAATTGAATACTTTTCTAACCGAGATGATGTTGACACAATTGTGCTTATTGCAGGTGATGGTGGGTATTTTGACAATCTTAATCACGCTCATCAAGATCATCAAAAAAAGATTGAAGTTTATGCAATTAAGGAAGTTTTGAATCACGATTATTTCGGTAATGGCTTTAAATTAATTGACCTAAGAGAATTAAGACCATTTATTGCCGAAGATATCTTGTCAAGAAAAAAAAGAATCGGTCCGACCGGCAAGAAACGACACACAAATCATAGAAAAAATGAAAATCAACAACCTTCAAGACGATTGAGAAAAAAGCAACGATCGTTTTAATGCTTTATCAAATACAAAAACCCCCGCATTCGCAGGGGGGTTTTTCTAATAAGAGCAGGTTGGGTAGGTCAAGTAGGTTAAGGGGAAATATCAATTTTTTTTGATCCGATAGTTAGCGGTCTTGTCGGAATACCGGTGTTTTGCCTTAGAGAATCTAGGTGTTTTGACGGCAAGGGTTTAGGAATGGAGGAATTTAGGGATTTAGGTTTAGAATCAGGAGATTCTATTTCTTTAGGGCGAAATTCTTCACCCATTAATTCATCGAGTGTATAAGGTCCGTCAGAAATACCGTTTTTTTCACCTCGTAGGAGCCCTTCGGTCACCTCCGAGGTGGGTATCGACTTTAATTGATCCTTAACCGGGTTTTGTGTTTCCTCTCCTTGCATATTTATATTATATAGCGTTTAGGATTTAGCGTCCAGCGTTTAGGATTTTTTTCGGATAGTTATTGTAGTGCCTTTTTTAGATTTGAATGTTTCGCTCTCTTTTTTAACCTCTTTATTTCCATCCATTTCAACCACAACATTGCTTGTAATCTCTTTGGTTTTTTTAGATAAAATTGATTGCTGTTGAATGATTGAAAACAGGGTAGAAACCACCCAATAGATTGGTAGAGCAGAAGGCAACGATCGGCTGATCAAAACTGTTATCACCGGGAAAACATGCATCATCTGCTTCATCATCATAGTGCTCGGATCGTTAGCAACGGATTGATTTTTTACTTTGGGTTGCAGTTGCCAAGATTGGAAAAATTGCGATACTCCGGCTAAAATCGGCAAAACCCATAAATCAGGTTTGGTTAAATCTAAACCAAAAAAAATAGTGTTCAGACTCTCGGGCTGGGAAATAAATGGATAGAGACTATTAAAACTGGCAGTTGATAATCCACGAATAAAAACTTGATAAAGAATAATTAAAATCGGCACTTGAATTAAAAGCGGTAAGCATGAACCAATAGGATTGATTTTATATTTTTTATAGAGAGCTAGAGTTTTTTGAGTCAATTTTTTTTGATCGTCTTTATACTCCTCTTTCAGTTTTTGAAGTTGAGGTTGAATTTCTTGAATCTTTTTTTGCTGATGGATTGATTTCGAAGAGGGGATTAATAAAAATAAACGAATTAATATGGTAATAATAATAATTGCCCAGCCGACCGAATGACCGGGTATTATCAAGGTTAAACCAATTAAAAGGTTATAGAGGGGATTGTATAATACAATTTTTAGAAAATATTTCATTTTTTTAAAATCATAAATCCTAAATCCTAATTTCTAAACAATATCAAAATATTAAATTCTAAATTCCAAACTGTTTATTATTTTGTATTTTGATATTAGATATTGTTTAGAGTTTAGATATTAGGATTTAGGATTTAGAATTTATTAGACTGGGTCTTTTCCACCTTTCGTCCACGGGTGACAACGAACAACACGCCCGGCACATTTTGCCAGTCCTTTTAGACTACCATATTTTTCAACTGCTTGATAGCAATAGTCAGAACAATGAGGAGTAAATGGACAATAGCCAGCAGGAAAATATTTTTTGAAATAACCTTTATCGGGGGATAAAGTTTTTTGGTAAAAACCGATGAATTTCAGGATAATTTTTCGAAACATTTTTCAAAATCCTTTTTTATATTATCCAACTTGACATCTTTTGGGTCGAACAAAACCCGAACAACTAAATTAATCTTGGGCAAGTTTTTTTCTTTTTGAATTAAGCGCACCGATTCAGATAATAGCCTCCGTATTCGGTTGCGCCGAGTAGCTTTTTGGGAGACTTTTTTAGCAATCAAAAAAACTGCTTTAAAATTATTTTCACCCGACGGTAGATAAACAAGTGAAAAGAACGAGCCATTGGTTCGTTTGCCTTTTTTGAAAATGTAAGAGATCTTTTTTTTATCTCTAAGTCGGTTGTTTTTAGCTAACATATTAGCGACTTAACTGCTTTCTTCCCTTAGCTCGACGGCGTTTTAATACATTGCGACCAGCTTTAGTCGCCATACGTTTCATAAAACCGTGCTCTCTTTTAGTGACTCTTTTTTTAGGTTTGTAAGTTCTTTTAGGCATAAACATACTATAGCTTATTAAGTTGTGTTGGTCAATATTATATTAATTTGAAATTTAATCATTTGATATTAAATTAAAATTTGTTATTTAAAATTGGTAATTAACCGAAAGTTCTCCACAGCACTATCCACAGACCCGCAACGGGTTGATTTCCACAATCTTTGACAAATCTGTGGATAACTTGTAAAGTAGTTCGTGTGTGTTAATATTATTTCATATGAACTTAGAAGAAATATGGCAAAATACTTTAGGTGAACTTGAAGTTACTTTATCCAAAGCCAATTTTAAAACTTGGATCAAAGATACCAAACTGACTAACTACAAAAATTGCCATGTAATCGTGTCGGTCCCGAGTACTTTTGTTAAAACTTGGCTAGACAAAAAATATCACTCAATAATTGTTAAAACACTCCGTAAATACTTAAACGATATCAAAAGTGTTGAATTTGTGATTAATAACAAAAAACCAAGTAATGAAAGATTGTTATTTTCAATAGGTACACAAAATAATAATTATGCTTCTGTCAAGCCAAAACATAATTTAAATCCCAATTATGTTTTTGAAACTTTTGTTATTGGTCAATCAAATCGTCTCGCTTATGCAACTAGTCAAGCGGTAGCAGAAAATCCTGGCTTAGAGCATAATCCACTGTTTATCTATGGTGGAGTTGGTTTGGGCAAAACCCATTTGCTCCAAGCAATTGGTAATGCAATTAAAAAAAATAAGCCGGAAGCGAAAATTCTCTATGTTTCCTGTGAACATTTTGCTAATGAATATATAAACGCTATTAAAGCTAAAAAGATGGATGAATTTAAGCGAAAATATCGCCAAACCGATATTTTTTTAATTGACGATATTCAGTTTTTATCGAAGAAAGAAGGCACTCAAGAAGAATTTTTTCACACTTTTAATTCACTCCATCAAACCAATCACCAAATTGTGATGACTTCTGACAGAGTACCAAAAGCTATTCCTGATCTGGAGGAACGAATTTCATCTCGCTTGGCATGGGGTATGATTGTTGATATATCTCAACCTGATTTTGAAACCAGAATGGCAGTTTTAGAAATCAAAGCCAGTGTTATAAAAAAGAAAATAGAAACAGAAGTTTTGGAGTATATTGCAAGATATATAACCAAAAATATACGTGAATTAGAAGGTGCTTTAACAAAAGTTGTGACGGATGCTAAATTATTAGGAATTGAAATCTCGCTCGAATCAACCAAACAATCATTAAAAGATTTAATTTCCGACAATAAAGGTGAAACCCCTGAAAAATTAATTGAGGTGGTTTCACTCTATTACGGAATTACCAAAGATGAATTAATATCAAAAAGAAGAACGCATAATTTAGTTTTACCCCGCCAAATCTGTATGTTTATTTTAAAAAAAAGAACCAAAATGTCTTATCCAAAGATTGGAGCTATATTAGGCGGGAAAGACCATACTACAATTATGCACGGTGAAAAATTAATTGCTAAAAAAGTTAATGAAGATATTGAATTAATGAAACAGATTGAAGAAATAGAACAGAAACTGAGCATAATATAATTAAAGTTGTGTATAACTTGTTAATAACTTGTGAATAATGTTTTTAATTTTTAATTTTTAAATTTTAAATTAGTTATCAACATATTTACAAACATATATAATCACACATAAATGGTATTTATACACACCCAAAATTATGGTTCAGTCCACATATTCACAACCTTTACTATTACTACTAATTATTTAAAAAGAAGTTAATAATAAAGAAAAGAGAATAAGTTATTAGACTGTAAGTATAGATACTAACTACTAAACCATAACTAATTTCTAAATCTTTAAACAAAACTAAAAAATGAAAGCTATATGTTTATCTGAAAATTTAGTGAGCGGATTAGCGATAATTTCACGAGTTACGGGTAGAAATACAATTTTACCGATTTTGAATAATGTTTTGATCGAAGCTAGTAACGGAAAATTAATTCTTTCTAGTACCAATTTAGAGATGGCGGTTGTTACAAAAATTGGAGCGAATGTAAAAAATAGTGGCAAATTAACCGTTCCGGCTCGTTTAATGTATGAATTTGTTTCGTTAAATAAAGATAATAATATTTCTTTAGAATTAGATGGGACTAAATTTAATCTTATTTCTGAAAAAAACAATGCTTCATTAAACACACTCTCAGTCAATGATTTTCCACCAATCCCAGGTAGTGAAGATGGTTTAAAAATAAAATTAGATAAAAATGAATTTTTTTCCGCTTTAGAAAAAGTTGTTTTTGCTTGCGCTATTGACGAAACCAGACCGGTATTAACTGGCGTTTATTTGAAAATAATACATAATCAATTAACTTTAGTCGGGACAGATAGTTATAGATTAGCAGAAATTACTTTAACCGATATTGGGGTTGATGATGAAGTGGAAATATTAATTCCAGCAACAACTGTCTTAGAATTAGTTAAAATTTTTACTAAAGATGATTCCAAGATTGAGTTAAATATTTCATCAAATCAAATTGAAATAAACGATCCTAAAACGACAATTATTTCGAAATTAATTTCAGGTAATTTTCCCGAGTATAAAGAAATTATTCCGAGTAGTTTTAAGACCGATATTACAATTGAAAAAAAAGAATTAATTGACAGTTTAAAACTAGCACAATCGTTCAGCCGAGATAATTCAGGGAATGTAGTTTTTAAAATTAAAGACAAAAATTTAACCATTATTGCTCGTTCCGACCAATTCGGGGAAAATATTTCTAAAGTCAATACTGAAATTAATGGAGAAGATGTGAGAATTACTTTTAATGTTAAATTTATTTTAGAACTATTAGATAAAATTAATTGTCAAAAAATTACACTTTTACTTAATGGTCCGTCGAGTCCAGTTAAGATAGGTTCGAGTGAAATAAATAACTTTATCTATATTGTTATGCCACTTAAAGTGGAAGAGAAGGAAGAATAATACAAATTTAAATCCTAAATCCTAATATCTAATATCTAAACAAATTCAAAATATTAAATTCTAAATTTCAAACTGTTTAATATTTTGTATTTTGATATTAGATATTGTTTAGAGTTTAGAAATTAGGATTTAGGATTTAACTCATATTTATGTTAAATAAAATTACTTTAGAAAATTTCAGGTCTTTTAAAAAAAAGAGTTTTAAATTTTCAGAAAAGACTCAAATAATTGGTAAAAACGGGTCAGGAAAAAGTAATTTATTAGAAGCAATTCGATATTCATCAATCTTTAAAAGTTTTCGGGTTAAAAGAGAAAAATATTTGATTAATAATGAGAACGAATATTTTAATTTAAAATCTAGTTTTGAAAATAATGATGGTGATAAAAAAGAGATTTTTGTTAATTTTTCTGATAAAAAAACTGTTTCGATAAATAAAAATAAGGTTCCAGTTTCTAAACTAATTGGAGAAATACCAACTGTTCTTTTTTGGGAAGATGATCTAAATATTTTATTAGGTAGCCCTAGTTATCGGAGAAAATTTATTAACTCGGCAATTTGCCAATATTCCAAGATTTATCTAAAAGATTTAGTTGAATATAATAGAGTCATTAAACAACGCAACCGGCAACTCTTTTTAATTTCAGTCAATCGCTTAAATGAAAATTTATTAGATATTTGGGACGAACAATTAGTCATCTTAAATAGAAAAATTAATCAAAAAAGAGTTGAATTTTTTAAGCTTCTTCAAGAAAATTACCAACGAATTATTGGATTGGGTAAGAGCGATTTTAGATCGCTAAAAATCGTCCCCAAATTAACATTAATTAATCAGGAAACTTTGAGTCAACAGAGAAAAATAGACATTAAATATAATCATACAACTATCGGATCACACCATGATGACCTTTTGATCAATTTTAAGGGTAAAAATTTGGCTAATTTTGGCTCTCGAGGGCAACAAAAAACGGCTATAATTTTTTTAAAGTTAGCTGAGAAAGAGTTGCTTGAAAGCCAAATTAAGAATAAATTGGTCATTTTACTTTTAGACGATATTTTTTCAGAATTAGACAAAGATAATCAGAAGTTGGTTTTAGACACAACTAAAAACGGACAGGTGATTTTGAGTTCGATAGAGGAGCAAGAGATTGAAGGAGAAATTATCAAACTCTAAATCCTAATATCTAAACTCTAAACAATATCTAATATCAAAATACAAAATAATAAACAGTTTGGAATTTAGAATTTAATATTTTGATATTGTTTAGAAATTAGAAATTAGAAATTAGATATTATGTTGCAGCCAATTAACAACTTAATGTCTGGATTGCGAAAGAACCGTCTATACAACAGTGCACGGGTAGTTTTTTTAATGCAAAAATATTTCGATCAGAACTTTGGTAAAAAATCACTAGCAGTCAAAAACTACCGTTCAGGCACACTAACAGTCGAGGTTGATCGCTACTTAATTGATGAATACCAAAACCGTCGAGAAATTATTAACGAGCTCAAAAAAACCACCCGAAGAGAAAGGGTGAGTATTAGTTGGAAAGGGAAATAATAAGTGGGTGTAAAGTGTTTAGAAGGAATGTTAGTTATTTAAATAGAGTAGGGTGGGTCTTTGAAAGGATCAAACTTTTCTCCAGGTTCTAAATAAAACCAAGTATCTGGTTCTGTCTTGGCAGCACTTTCTGGGATTGAGGTTGTATTAAAAAAAGGATCTTTAACTCCTACTTTTTTTGTTGATGAATTAAAATTTGTGAAAACAAGGCGTAATGTCAAATTTGGGATGCTGGTGTTAACCTGAAACATGATATAATTGAACCTTAAAAATAAATAAAAACTCAAAGGAGCCGAGTTT
>Ga0210006_1000996_pt1 | contig 20351 bp, 10 predicted proteins | sample CryGey02umfilter_2_FD_185452 | JGI IMG/M metagenome (GOLD analysis project Ga0210006, IMG submission 185452) | Groundwater microbial communities from aquifer in Utah, USA - Crystal Geyser 4/10/14 0.2 um filter (SPAdes) (version 3) | ecosystem: Environmental > Aquatic > Deep subsurface >... | reverse complement strand
GCGTTTTTTTGGCCAATGACGCGTTTTTGGAGTTCCACTTCCATTTGAGCTAATTTTTTGGTTTCATCGCTCAGCATTTTTTTCACCGGAATGCCTGTCCAGCGTGCCACCACCGCGGCGACGTCTTCTTCGGTCACCTCCTCTTTTAAAAGGGAAGTGCCGTCATGCTTCTTTTTGATGTTTTCATCGATTTCCTGAATCTTTTTTTCGAGTTCCGGAATTTGTCCGTAACGGATTTCGGCCACGCGCTGGAGCTCCCCTTTTCGTTCCGCCTGATCAGCCTCCATGCGGAGTTGGTCGAGTTTTTCGGTCCCCTCCCTAAGTTCGTCGATTCCTTTTTTCTCCTCCTGCCATTTCGCTTCCATGCCTTTTGCCTCTTCTTTTAAATTCTCCAGTTCTTTAATGAGGGTATCGAGACGTTCTTTGGAAGCCTTGTCTTTTTCTTTTTTAAGGGCCTCCCGTTCGATTTCGAGTTGCATGATTTTGCGGTGCATTTGGTCGAGGTGAACGGGCTTGCTTTCCAATTCCATTTTGAGCGAAGAAGTTGCCTCGTCGATCAAATCGATGGCTTTGTCCGGTAAAAATCGGTCGCCGATGTAGCGAGTGGAGAGAGTGACTGCCGCGACAATGGCGGAATCGGTAATACGAACACCATGATGAACTTCGTATTTTTCTTTGATCCCACGCAAGATCGCAATGGTGTCTTCCGGTGTGGGTTCCAACACCATGACGGGTTGAAAACGACGTTCCAATGCAGCGTCTTTTTCGATGTATTTGCGATACTCCTTGATGGTAGTGGCTCCGATAGCGTGGAGCTGACCGCGAGCCAGCGCGGGCTTGAGCAAGTTGGCGGCATCCATAGCCCCTTCACTTGCCCCAGCTCCAATGAGCGTGTGGAGTTCGTCGATGAATAAAATGACCTGACCGGCTGAATCTTCGATCTCTTTTAAAACGGCTTTCAAGCGATCTTCAAACTCTCCCCGAAATTTAGAACCGGCAATCATGGCACCTAGATCAAGTGCGAGCACCCGTTTGTTTTTGAGGGTATCGGGAACGTCTCCGACCACAATGCGCTGAGCCAATCCTTCAGCAATCGCTGTTTTTCCGGTTCCCGGTTCGCCGACTAAAACTGGATTATTTTTGGTACGACGGGAAAGGATTTGCATGGTGCGACGGATTTCTTCATCGCGGCCGATGATGGGATCGAGCTTGCCCGCACTCGCCTGACCGGTGAGATCAATGGTGTATTTTTGAAGCGATTGGTATTTGGTTTCCGGATCCTGATCGACCACACGGTGTGAACCGCGCAAGTCTTTCAGGGCATTGAGAAGATCGTGGTGACGCACTGGAATCAATTTTGTTTGCTTGGCGATCGCCAAAAGCAAATGTTCGGTCGAGATGAATTCATCGGAAAGATTGCGCGCTTCTTCTTCCGCGATCTTGAGAACTTTGGCGAGCTCGTTGCTGATGATGATGCGCGCGTTACTGACGGTGGGGAGTTTAAGTAAAACAGACTTGAGAGATTCCTCAAATTCTGCCAGATTCACTTCCATTCTTTGCAAAACCGGCCGAACGATGCCCTCTTTTTGCCGAATGAGCGCCAAAAGCACATGACTGGTATCGAGTTGGGATTGATTCCAACCGATGACCATTTCCTGCGCAGACTGAAGTGCTTCCGTCGCTTTTGTGGTAAATTTATCGAAGTTCATAATATAGGGTTGAAATTTGAAATTAGTAACTGGAAATTTGGGATAGAATCAAATCGAAATTTCCAATCCCAATCCCTGATTTCAATTATTACAAAATTTATATCAATTGGAAAATAGATCGTCATTAAATTAGCACTCACTATTATAGAGTGCCAGAATGAGAAGTCAATATTAATCCTAAATTACAAAATTCAAGATTAAAAAATTACAAGATTATTTCTATAATTTGTATTTAGTTCGCTATTTTGTAATCTTTCGCTGGAGCAGGGCTCTGTCCTGGTTCGACGGGGTAATCTAACAGTTACCACCGATAAGTACCCCCTCTGCGCTTCCCCTAATTGGGGGAGTATTTTTGTTGTACGACCAAAAACCCCTCCTTATAGGAAGGGTGCAAGGGTGGTACTTTTATTAAAACCCCGTCAATATTAATCCTAAATTACAAAATTCAAGATTAAAAAATTACAAGATTATTTCTATAATTTGTATTTAGTTCGCTATTTTGTAATCTTTTTTACTCCCTAATTTCCACTATATTACTTTCGGTTGTACCGTAAATTTCGGGGTTCCAGAGTTCGTAAATCCGTGCGGGAAGCTGATGAAAAACCCCCGCTTTTTCCGCCTGTACCAAAAAATCAATGGTGTATACTCCGGCCGGTAATGTTTCGGCGGATAAAATCAGATGGTCGGATCCGATTTCGTGATGATCAAAAAGCCAAAGAGGATTGGATTGCCATGTTGCCCCCCACTCCGTCGCTTTTGATTCCTCTTCGTAGCGGAGCAACGGTTTTGTGATTCCGGAATCAAATGCCAACCCCTTTACGCCGGCCGGAAAAAATTCTTCGAGAACGACATGTGAGTGGTTTTTCGGAACGATCAGGGTGATTTGACCGCGATAAACTTCCCCGTTCTTCCAGACAGAATGATCTGAAGATAATAGCGGCATCGAAGTATTTCTTAGCGGAGTGTACTGACGTCTGAGGAAGAAATGATTTCCATTCGCCTGTTTTGGAGCGGTTGAAAAATAACTCATTTGCGCGTCAAAGAACAAAGGCTCTTCAGTGTCTTTTTGCAAAGAAAGAGTGGTTTCTTTTTCCTCATCTGATTCGTGCAGTGGAAAAGATTTTGAAAAAACAGTCATGGAATTTTCCACTTCCTCGGATAGGGGGGGAAGAAGGGTACCATTCGCTTCTATTTTAAAATCTTTTTCCGGAGTTTCGGAAATATCGCCGGCAAGATAAGTATTCAAACCGAGCAGTTTCCACATTGCCGAATGGAGGTCGAAAGGATCGACGGCGACAGCATTGGAACGGGTTATATGATTGATCAAATTGTCGATGATTGGATTTTCACGACCGGTTCTTAAGAGCACCATCAATACCATTCCGTTCAGACGCTGACTGGCCGAAGCCGAAAGGAAATCTGTTTGAACATAAGCGGTATCTCCTTCTTCCGATAGATGAGAAACAATCGACGATTTTAATTCTTCTCTAAAAGGAGTGAGACTTTTTTGACCTGCATCGATGAGGTTTTGAAAATTCATGAGCAAAAACGCCTGTGATGCTATTGAATTGTTTTCGTATGATTTGAATAGATTGAGTGTTGCCTTGGTGTCGTATTCCCCCATTTCGCTCAACACCCAGAATATAAACACACGATCCTCTTCGGAAACACCGTTTAAATGCTCCCACAAATAATCGATCACCCCCTCGGGAGGAGCCTCTTTTAGATCATAAAAAGCGAGTGTCGCATAGGCTGTCCATACTGGCGAAGACGATTCAGCCGTTGTCCATAATCCGTAGCCCCCATCCCTTTTTTGAAAAAGAGGAAGCTGTTGCCTGAGGTGTTCAATGTATCCTTCCATCATCATGTCTCCGACGGGGATTTTGCCAAATCCGTTTTGCTTCAGAACCGTGGCGATCATTAACCGATTGAAGGTCTCTTCAAGGGATGGAAGACCTTTTTCGATCATCGCATTCAAGTATTGCCCCATCAAGACATTTAAATTTACACCGGCATCAATTGTGACACCAAAGGGAGTTCCGTTGACCGCGGGGAAGCGAATGTCGAAAGTAGCTTCGGTCATCAAGCCCGCACTTTCAATAATTTCTAAACCAAGAGGCTTGATCGCCAGTGTTTGTGAACTGAATGTCTCGCGAGTACGAAAGGCAATCGTCAAAGTGGGCTGTGTGGTGGGAATAACCTGTGCACTCCACTCCACCGTTACGGAACTGTCCGCAGGAACGAGAACGTTTTTTTTGGGATTGCTTTTGATATCCAACCCCGGCGCGATGAGTTCGATTTTGGTGTCAAAATCCCGGTGAGAATGGTTGTGTAATAACGCGCTGACCGAAAACCGATCTCCTGTGACAACAAAACGGGGAAGTTGTGGTTCGATCGTTATGGATTTTTCGGCATAAAAATCCACTGACTGCTGACCGAATTTATCGATGTCACTAATGGCGGTCGCGCTTATTTTTCCTTCATAAACAGCTTCGCCTAACGGAAACTCCACTACCGCCACACCCCCTTCGTTCGTTTTTATGTTTGGCGCGAAATAAATTGTCTGATTCGCTGTTTCTATTTCGCCTTCTTCCTTTCGATCAAAAAAAGGCGTGCTCCCTTCCACCTCAAATCCATTATTGTTGAACGTGTTTTGGATTTGGTTGTTGCGATACGTATAAAAATAATCCAGTAGCGAAATGGTTTTCCCGGAATAAAAATCAGATATTTTTAAAGCGATTTGCGTGGCCACTGGCCGATTTTGATAATCGTATGCGCTCAACTTGATTGTCGCGACCCTTTCCCCATTTTTTACACCGACTTCCGAAGTGATGTCGATTTTGATTTCTTTTTCTCTTTTGCTGACATTCAAATTGGCCATGCCTTCGATCCAATTTCCTTTTTCATCAAGGGCGGTCACCCGGATAAATACGTTGGGTGGCATGTCTTCTTTGATCATCACGTCAAACGATTGTGATTCACCCGTGGACTCTAAAATCTGATATCCCAAAATACCTCCCCGTTCGTAAGTGACTAATATTTTTTGCCCTCTCTTAAAGACATCCACTGGAGGAATCATTAAAACATGAGCCTTTCCACCGATTAAATATTCCGCGTGATCCGGAATTAAGGTGATGGTGTTTTCATCTGTTGTTTTCTTCTGAAGAGCGGAATGAATGTAAATCTGAATGACGGAAGTAATGAGGTTCCCCTGACGATCCTGACTACTGACCTTGACCCAATAGTACCCCTTCATCGCGCTTTCCAGCTCAATGACAGAAGATTTCATGTCTGCTGTTGTGGTGATCACTTTTTTTAAAATCGTCTCCTGACCGCCATCAACCGGCTCAAATGAAACGGTGATTTTTTTACCCTCCATCAATTCCCCCTGAGGTGTGACGCTAATGACTTTTAAATCAAATGGTTCGCTTGAGGTAAGCCAATAATTTTTAGGCGTTATCCCTAAATAATATTCCCCCGGATGAATGATGAATTCGGTTTCTTTTATAACCGGTAATCCGTTGTCTGCCTCCATCTCAACCTGTAGAGCATACTGAAAACCGGGTTTCAATGCGAAGGCATGGGGATTAAAAATAAAATCCGCTGTCCCCTTTTCGTTCAGATAAAACGATTCACTGGCAATGATTTGCTCTTCTCTGAAACATTCGTATTTCAAACAGCGAAACCCTGGCCATTCGCCGAATGAATAAAGATCATCACCGGATGAAAAACGGTCGAAACGATAGGGTTTTTGTTTGAGGATCCAATGCCCTTTTGCTCCTGAGGCAAGCGATATGGAGGTAGAAACGGTTTTTAAATGGAATGCGACCGTTTGCCCCGCGGTATATTCGTGAGCCGGATTTATGAATTCCAGAGCTGTCTTTTCCGCGATATCATCGATCACTACGAGGTGTTGGAATGTTTTATCCACCCCCAAATGTTTTATATTTACAGACATGAAATAACGACCGGGGTGAAGCGCGAGCGGAATAGTTCCCTCCCCATAAAAAGACCCATAACGTCCGTAAGAAACAATGAATGGGTAAAGGATCTCATCATCCTGTGTATTGAGACTCACGAGCACGTTGGCCGCCGCCGGCAATCCCAATAACGCGTCATCATCCAGTCGGTAAATTCCGTTAAAATAAAGTTTCTCTCCTGCGAGGTAATGTTCGCGATCCGTATTAAAATAGAGTCGTGACGATTCCTCTTCCGCAACTTCTGATTTTGCGGACGAACCGGATGACCACAATTCGTTGAGTAATCCCCAATACTGTTTGTTCTGCGCGCGAACGTAGACACTCGTGCTGAACGATTCTTTGATTTTATAAATACCGTTTTCATCGGTGGTTCCAGTGGCCAGTCGTTTTCCCTCACGTGAGAAAAGAGCAATCGGCATTTGATCGAGAGGACGACGGGTGTTTTGATCGATTGCCCACACCCATGTTTCGTAGGGGGATCGTTTTAAATACAGCGCCATGTTGCTCACCACAAAGGGGCGAACAAGACGATTGGATATGCCCCATGCTCCTTCAGTCGGACGTCCTTGCACTATGACCGCGTAAGGTCCGGAAGATAAGGAAGTTTTAAAGAGCACATTGAGATCGAGAATCACATTGAGGGAAGTATTGAGCGAAACAGGAAAGATTTTGTCTTCCACTTCCCCCGTTTCACAGTCATATTCCGCCCACGCGATATTTTCCGTGGTTGTAAAAAAATCCTCTTGCGGAACACGGCACAATTTAATCGAAAATCGATCGACATTCATACTGCTCACCGTAAAAGACGGGGGTGTTTTTTCGTCAAAAAATACAATGCCATCTGAGTTTTTAGGAGGATTGATCCATTCCAAAGCCGGTGTGCTTGAGGATGTGACAAATGAGGTTTCAAATCCTTTTACGGTATTTCCAAGAACATCCTGTGTGTCATTCAAAACAAAATGATATGGCGTGCTGGGCGCGAGGTTATAGCGGATCAGGAGCTGATGAGCTTCCGAGTTCCATTCGACTTCCGGCTTTTTGGAAGGGGCAGGCGTGAGCTGACTGTTCTGAAGAACTGTTTCCGGATCCATCGCTGTTCCAAACGTGATTTCAATATTGCCCTGATGGTAAGCCGATTCTTCCGGCGAGGGCTGAAAAGTAAGCACGCCCGGTTTTTCCCCGGTTTTAAAAAGAAGTTCAAAATCGCTTTTCATCGTCAACGCACCAAAAATTTGCTCCGGTTTCGCGGATAATGCGGATAAGCCGGACGTGAGCACAAATCGGTATTCCCGATTAGGAAGGTAGGAGAACGTGGGGCTAAACACCAAAATATGTTTGTTTGTCTTTCCCGCCTCGTCGATTCCGTACGTCACTTCTGCGTTAAAGAACCCATCCTTTTTGAGCTTCTGATCGGCATCCACATCGTTGGAGGGGAATAAAAGAACATTGTCTCCCGGACGAATCTGATTCAGATCGACCTCCTGATTGAACATCAGGCGAATGGGGTGATTCAACCCTACTGCCCCCTCTTCTTCATCCGGATCGCCGGAAATGACTTTTGGCGCGGGGGTTTCGATCTGCCACCGAAACGGGGTTTCGGTTTCTCCCCCATCGCGCGCCGGAATGCCCGCGGGAACAGTGAGGGTAAAGGCAGTTGCGAGTGGCCATTCTTTGAGGGTGAATTCAAATACCTCAGGATCTATCCATTCCAGATGCCCTTTTACGGCGGGATCAATCATCAGCCTTTTTTCGATGTCAGCGACGGAAGTGTCCATCGGCCGGTCGAACAGAACGGTGATTTTCTGATCCGGAGCGATGACGGAAAGCGATTTTTCGCCTTCTTCATTTGCCTGTTCCGGTTGCGGAAGATGAGCGGTCGCGAATTTGACAAACGGAGGGCCCGTGACCACAAAAGGGAGGGTGTGATCGCTCTCCATTCGCTTTCGATAAATACTCTGCGCGCTCTTGCCGATTGTTACCAGGTAACGCTCGCCGATTTCGAAGGGGACTTCCGGAAAAAATTCCAAAACACCGCCTTCTTTCCATTCAAAAACGCCTTTGATCCGCGGGGAAATCCGAAAAGCCTTTTCTGTGCCAAAATGAGACATGGACTGTGTAAAATGCACCGTTAACGGGCCGTTGGAAACGATTTTATTTTCGGTATTTCCTCTCATTTCCGACGCGATTTCCGGAACCGGAATAAAACTGTACAACCCGATCATGATCAAACATGTGGCAATGATGATGCCGTATTTTTTGATCTTCCTGTGCTTGATGAGTGGAAGTGAATTCATTGTCTTGTTGGATGTGAGGGATGTGGGAATAATCCCAAAATCCTTCAAATCCCATTTATTTTATCACAAATCCTCTCTAAAACGTGGAGGAGATTGGAATTAATTAATTTGACAAATTTTTAAAACATAATAAAATGGTTTACTTAAGTTTAACCTCCCACTTTTATGAGAGAGACTATTCACGCCTACGATTATGCCATGAAAGCTTTTGCGAAGAGGGTGCATTCGCGGACAGAATTCGATCCGCGAGAGGCAATCAACACCGTTCTTGATGAGCTCATCAGGATTGCACAAGATGATTATACTTATGTGTTGGTAGGGCTGGATGTGACAAATAAAATAGCCGCGGCCGAGCGCATCCGCCAATGGCTACACGGCGTTCTGTTTTCCGATTCACGTACGGAAACCCCACCCGAACCCGGCGCACGAAAAGCCGTTTTGATGCATGTAGGAACCGACTGCGCCTATGTGTGTGAAGAAGATCGGATGTATGGAATAGACGGAGGTTTGGGCGGTAGCGCTATCGCCACCGTTATAGGAACAACGGTTTGGATTCTTCCTCGTGAGGGGGCTGAATGGCAAGTCTCCGCAAAAACACCGGGGAGGACAATGGAACCGTTCCTAGGACGTGCCATTTCTGTCGCCCTATTTTGTGGATTTAGCGAAAAACCTGCCGTCGCAAATGACTCCTGGAATCGTGTGTTCGAAAACGGAACGTCCGTGAATCCGAAACGCGTTTTAAATCCAGTGATGGAAGTTACATTTAAATCGTAAGGTGTGATTTTAAAATTGTACACCTACTCCTGATCAGATTTATGGCTTTACAATTAAAAACTTGTATCTTGCTAACAATATATTTAGAATAGGGTCATGATCAACCCCATCGCGTTTCACATCGGCCCTTTTTCGGTTCATTGGTACGGCATTGCCTATGTGGCCGGGTTGCTTGTGGCAATCTTGATTCTGATTCGGCTCAATCGCAAGCGAAAGGTTTTTGAAAACAGTGAACAAATTTATGATTTGACGTTTTGGATCTTTTTACTGGGGGTGATTGTCTGCGGACGATTGGGGTACGTGCTGTTTTATAATCCGGTTTATTATTTACAGCACCCCACGGAAATCATGATGGTATGGAAAGGTGGTATGTCTTTTCATGGCGGATTGATCGGGTCGATTGTGGTGGGGTACACCTAATTTAAAAAACATAAAATCGACGTATGGCGTGCCGCTGATTTGATGGTGGTGCCTGTTCCTCTCGCGCTGATGTTCGGGAGACTCGCGAACTTCGTGAATCGGGAGTTGGTGGGGCGAGTAATCGAAAATAAAACCTGGCAATGGCTGGGAGTCGATTTTGGGGATGGATTGATTCGCTACCCTTCACAACTTTTTGCCGCGGGAAAGGATTTGCTTCTTTTTACCATATTGCTCTTTCTTTTTTCCGGAAAACCCCGACCTGGCACGCTAATCGCGAGCTTTTTGATGTTATATGGAACATTGCGATTTTTGGTTGGGTTTTTCCGTGAACCGGATGCGCAAATCGGATTTCTATTTCACTACTTGACGCTTGGGCAGTTGTTTAGCTTTTTGATGATTGTAGCCGGCATGATTGTTTTTTGGTGTTTAAAAATCCGTTCACCAAAATAAGTGACCAACTCGTTCATCTGTATTACTTAGGCAAAGGGATTCAAGGCCGGCTTCAGCATTACACACACCCGATAGTTCTTCCGGAGCTATCCGCACTGCCTCTCCCGCTCATGAGGAATCACGACCATCCTTTTCTAGCGTCGCTACGGATGTTGCAACCGTTATAGCTGGAATAGTATAAATTGGCATAATCCCTCGTCATTTCGACCCGCCTGAAGCAGGTGGGGAAGAAATCCATTTGCCCACTATTTCCTTCAAAATAGGCAGTGATGATATTGTGTCATTTTATTTTGATTTAGCTATAACGCCGCAAGAGACACTCTGCTTTTGGTATTAAGAAGAGAATTACGCCCTGCTCCCGCATACATCGGTGTCAATGTCACCAGAAGAGACGGAGGATACAGAGTGTGTGGCGTGACCGAGAAAGGCTCAGCGGATGGCGCCATAACATATTCCGAAAGGTATTGGACAGAAGTGGGGGTAACCCGTGATGCCCTCAAAGCATTGATGCAAATAACCGTTACCGATGTTCAGACCACTCACGCACAACGTCGTTTGGCGGAAATAGCGACTAAGCAACAGTATTTATATGAATCAGATCGTCAAAAGGAAGGAGAAATTAACTCTTTTGTGGTGCGGGTAGTAAAAGAAGGTGATTTTGAGGTACAAGTCGTTATGTCGAAAGGGGGTCAATTCACGCAAACAATCACCCGACGCTATGCCAATACTCATGGAATTTCTGTTGAAATCATGAATATGCTCTAACAACAATCTAAGCAGAACTGTCTTCGGGATAAAAAAGCACCCCAAAAGGGTGTTTTTTTATTGATAAATAAGCCATTTTTTGGTACAATGTAAGGATTGAATAAATTCAATCGAAACTTGAAATTGGAAATTTTCCCCTCGCCGTTCCGGCTCGGTGGCCGGAATGACGAAAAAAATTTAAAAATCATCCATGCTCAAAAAACTTATCAAATTCATCGGATTAGGCCTCATCATTCTCGTCATTACGGCAGTGATGATGAACCGTGGGATTTTTATTGGGGCACAAAAAAGTTTGCAAAACAAGTTTTATGATTTTAACGCGGCAAGTTCCAAAATTGTGATTGTGACCGTGGATGAGAAGAGTCTGGAGAAAAATGCCCTGGGTCCGTTGCAGCAATGGTCGCGTGACTATTACGCACGTGCGATAGAAATATTGAATCAGAAAGGTGCTGCGGCTATCGGACTCGATATGACTTTCCCCGATGCCTCCGGCAAAGGGATTGAGGATGACACACGCTTTCGCGATGTACTTAAAAAATATGAGAACGTGGTTTTGGCGACGCGTTATTATTTTGAAAACGGCGAACGCCAGGCCGAGTGGCCCACTAAAACACTTTTGCAGGTAAACCCGAAAATGGGATGGATCAATGTGGCATTGGATGAAGATGGTTTTGTGCGACGAATCCCGCTTTTTGCCCAAACCAATCGAGGGGTGACCGAGTCTTTTTCGCTTCAGCTCGCACGGATTTATGAAAAGGCGTCTCCTGTGGACTATCGGATTACCGATCATCAGTTCCGTTTTTCGGAAACAACGGCAATTCCTGTAATGACAGAACATGACTCAAAAAGCGGAGAGGACGTGGAGCTCATGTACATCAATTATTTTGCCAAACCGAACAGCTTTAAACAGGTCTCTTTTGTGGACGTGTTGAATAGACGGCTCGTGGACAAGCAAGGAAATCCCGTGGATTTTAAAGATAAAATAGTGTTGATTGGACCCACCGCAATCGACCTGCAAGACGATTATCTTTCGCCAGTCAGTTCAGGGGTGCGTATGCCGGGTGTGGAAATCCACGCGAATGCCATTCAGACGGTCATCACTGATCAATTCTTACGCGATCAGTCGCCATTGTCGCTTTGGCTCACCTTTTTGGGGCTTTTGGCGATGAATCTTTTGCTTTTTGGATGGCTAAAACTCCGTTACGCGCTTCCTGTTTTGGCGTTCGAGATGGTGGGAATTTTGATCAGCGGAATTGTGGGGTACGAATGGCTGACTTTTGTGAATGTGGTCTATCCGCTTTTTTTGATCATTCTGACTTTCGTCGGCGCTTTTCTACTCCGTTTTCTTTTGGAGCAAAAAGAGCTCCGGTTTATCGAAGGGGCTTTTGGCCATTATGTGAATAAAGAAGTGGTCGCGCAGATCATGAAAAACCCCAAATTACTGGAACTGGGCGGCGTAAAACGAACGATCACGACTTTCTTTTCCGACATTGAAGGATTCACGACTTTTTCGGAGGCCATGGAGCCTAAAATGCTCACGCAGTTTCTGAATGAATATTTCGGGAAAATGACGGATATTATTTTAGAAAATCAGGGAACGCTGGATAAATATGAAGGAGACGCGATTGTGGCTTTTTGGGGAGCACCGTTGGAAGTGGGTAATCACGCCCAAAAAACATGTCTCACCGCCCTCACACAACAACAAGCCCTTTTGGAATTGAGGAAACGATGGGAAAAAGAAGGCTATCCGGAAATCCGTGTCCGCATGGGAATCCATACCGGGGAAGCCGTGGTGGGGAACATGGGTTCCGAGGATCGTTTTGATTATACCGCGATGGGAGACACGATGAATTTAGGGTCGCGACTGGAAGGTGTGAATAAACAATATGGAACTTCCATTATTATTTCCGAATCGACATACGTTCAGGTGAAAGATTCTTTTGTGTGTCGTGAATTGGATCGGATCCGTGTGAAAGGAAAAAACGAACCGGTGACGATTTATGAATTGGTGGGCAAAAAAGGAGAAGTGAATGATGTGCAAACGGCCGTCATTCAGTCGTTTGAATCCGCGCTGGTGTTGTATCGCAAAAATGATTTTACCGTGGCACAGCAACAATTCACCGCATTAGCGGATGACGCTCCATCCAAACGATTTGCAAAACGTTGTGAAGAATTTACTAAAAACCCTCCAGCGAATGATTGGGACGGGGTGTGGGTGTTTGAGGTGAAATAATGCGGCATATCCAAAACGTAGTGACAAGTCGCGACTTGTCCCTACGTTTTTATGGTTGCCGTGTTTAATGAATACCCCAATACAGCGCAAATGCCACAGTGACGATGATAAAATTCACAATCATCATCCGGTAATCGCGTTTGTAGACCTGAGGATTTTTGTGATTTCGGTATGTCCAACGCGTGACGTCGTAAAAATAAGTGGAGCCAATGGTCGCCAAAAGATAGAACCATACAGAAGGGGTGACATAAAGGTGAGCCGGTTTTCCCACCGGTTCAAAGGACACCGAACTGATACAATAAAAAGCCACAAACGTGATGACAGCAAGATGAACGATTTGATCCAGAATGTAAGACGTTAATTTGTTGGTCGATTTTTTGTTATTTGCCCGAATCTTGAGAGTGTCGGACAGTGTGTGAGTCGCAAAAATAATCACCAAACCGACCCACACTTGTGGCCGCTCCCAAAAAGGATAAAGAAGGATGGCGGATACCAGGAAGTGAATGAACGTATGAAAAACAACGCCTGAGAAATGCGATTCTTTGCGACGAACGATTCCGGCAGATTGCAGTGGGTAGTCAGCCAGAAAGTGCGCGACGATAAGGGGGAGGGTGGTGTACATAACTAATTTACGAATTACGAATTTACAGTGCTACAGTGCGCAGTGCTACAGAGAATTAACTATTAACTACTAACTATTAACTACTAACTACTAACTATTAACTACTAACTACTAACTACTAACTACTAACTACTGTGCACTGGATTTAGTCATTTTCATTCACACGCTTTACTACTTCGTAACTGACCATGGAAGCGATGTTCGCGTTGGTTTCGAGCAGGTGACGAAAATCTTCTTTTTTGAGGGTCAGGACTTCCATTTCCGCTGTGATTTTGAGAGTGGCGTTTCGTGGCTCATCGGATACTAATGCCATTTCCCCAAAAAAATCACCGGCTCCCAATGTGGCGACGATCGCGTTGTTCCGCACGACTTCCGCCGAGCCGGTTTTGATGATGTACATGATGTCACCCGGGTCGCCTTCGTTGAATAACGTGTAACTGGCCGGATAATATTCCATGGTCACCTTTTCGGCAATCACCTGAAGGTCTTGATCACTCAGGGTGCTAAAAAAAGGAATGTTTTTTAAAATTTGGATCATTTTATTTTTGTTATTTATCCTACGCCTGAGCATATCATAAGCATTGATTTTTGACAAAAAAGATGCTACGCTCGATAGACTGATTGCTTTGCCTTATTTTTAAGCCCTTTATTCGCCTTTTATAACACCCTTTTAAATGGAAAAAATCATTGTCAAAGGTGCACGCGTGCACAATTTGCGCAACATTGATGTGGAAATCCCTCGGGATAAATTAGTGGTGATCACCGGTCTTTCCGGTTCTGGGAAGTCATCGCTTGCCTTCGATACCATTTACGCTGAGGGGCAACGGCGTTACGCGGAAAGTTTGAGCACTTACGCGCGGCAATTTTTGCAACTGATGGAAAAACCGGATGTGGATTCCATCGACGGGCTTTCACCAGCGATTTCGATTGATCAAAAAACGGTGGGGCGTAATCCACGTTCCACGGTGGGAACGATTACGGAAATTTATGACTATCTGCGTCTGTTGTTTGCCAAGGCCGGACGTCCCCATTGTTATCAGTGTGGCCTTCCTATCAGCAAGCAGTCCATGAGTCAGATTGTGGATATAATCGCGGAAATGCCTGAAAACAAACGGATCATGATTCTGGCTCCCATTGTGCGCGATAAAAAAGGAGAGCACATCAAGGTGGTGGAAAAAATCAAAAAAAATGGGTTTGTCCGCATACGCGTGGATGGCACCGTGATCGGGGTCAATGAATCGATTGATTTGGATCCTCAAAAAAAACACACCATTGAAATCGTGGTGGATCGTCTGGTAGTTCATAATTTAAAAAAGAAAACGGTCACGCTTAAATCCGGTCAGGAAATTGAGGAGAAAAATGAGGACCGTTCACGACTGGCGGATTCCGTTGAAATCGCGATGAAACACGGTGATGGCATTATGAAAATCATCGATGCCGACTCCGGAGAAGAATATAACTTTTCGGAAAATCTGGCCTGTGAAAATTGCAGTATTTCATTGCCGGAAATCCAACCACGTTCTTTCAGTTTTAATTCTCCCCACGGCGCGTGCCCGGTATGTCATGGGCTCGGCTCCAATTTAAAGATCAATCCGCAACTGGTGATGCCGAACCCCCGCCTGACGATCGCGGAAGGTGGCATCATGCCATGGGCCACGTCATCCATGCGACTCAATTGGTACAACAACTTATTGCGCGAAGTGGGTAAGAAGTATGGGTTTGGCATCAATACGCCCATCGGCGAATTGACTGAACGGCAGATGGATATTGTTTTGTATGGCATTAATAATGAAAAATTTCATGCCACGTATACCGGCCCCAATTCGACATACGAAACGGAAACTGTTTACGAAGGGGTTATTCCCAACTTGGAACGTCGCTATCGCGAAAGTGATTCCGATTACGTCCGCAAAAATATTGAAAAATTTATGGAGATCCTGACTTGTGAAGAGTGTAAGGGGAAACGCTTGCGTCCGGAAATTTTGGCCATTACGGTGAATGAACGTTCGATCATTGATTTGGTGGAATTTTCGATTGAAGACGCTTATTGTTTTTTTGAAAACTTACTGCCGGAGAACAAGAAAAACATTCTGACGGATTCCGAATATCAAATCGCCAAACTCATTATTCAGGAGGTGATGAAACGTCTTCAGTTTTTACGGAATGTGGGGCTCGGTTATTTAACATTGGACCGTTCAGCCAACACGCTTTCCGGCGGAGAAGCACAGCGCATCCGTCTGGCCACTCAAATCGGTTCTTCGTTGCAAGGAGTTCTTTACGTGCTGGATGAGCCGTCCATTGGCCTTCATCAGCGTGACAACGCGCGCCTTATTGAGACGCTCATTCAATTGCGCGATCTTGGGAATACGGTTCTAGTGGTGGAACATGATGAAGACACGATCCGTCACGCGGATTATGTGTTGGATGTCGGCCCCGGTGCCGGAAAACATGGCGGGAATATCGTTGCCGCAGGGACGGCGGATGAGATCATGAAGAATAAAAATTCATTGACCGGGCAATATCTATCGGGAGCTCAGAAAATTGAAATCCCAAAAAAACGCCGTAAAGGAAACGGGAAATTTATCGAAATCATCGGCGCTACCGAGCACAATTTAAAGAGTGTGGATGTGCGTTTTCCCCTCAACACTTTTGTGGGTATCACCGGCGTTTCCGGTTCCGGAAAATCATCACTCATCAATTACGTTTTGTGCCCATTGCTCAATAACAAGCTCAATCGCTCCCGCAGAAAGGTTGGTGCCCATAAAGAAATTAATGGGGTCGAGCATTTGGATAAAATCATCAATATCGATCAATCCCCCATCGGACGCACGCCACGCAGTAATCCGGCAACGTACACCGGTGTTTTCACCGATATTCGCGAACTTTTTGCGGCCACGACCGAGGCCAAATTACGCGGTTACCGTGAGGGGCGTTTCAGCTTCAATGTCAAAGGGGGTCGTTGTGAATCATGCCAAGGAGATGGTGTGGTAAAAATTGAAATGCATTTTCTGCCGGATGTGTATGTGAGCTGTGAAGTGTGCAAAGGAAAGCGCTACAACACCGAGGCATTGGAAATCAGCTGGCACGGAAAAAACATCGCGAATGTGCTCGACATGACTGTTGAAGAAGCTTTTGAGTTTTTCGAATCCGTCCCTCAGATTAAGAAAAAACTGGAAACACTCACCGAAGTGGGGTTGGGGTACATTCATCTCGGGCAAAACGCGACCACCCTTTCCGGCGGAGAAGCACAACGTATAAAACTGGCCACCGAACTGGCCAAGCGTTCCACCGGCAACACCATTTATGTTTTGGATGAACCCACAACCGGACTTCATTTTGAAGACGTCAAAAAACTGCTCGGCGTTTTGCAAGCCTTGGTGGATAAAGGGAATACCGTACTGACCATTGAACACAATTTAGACGTGATCAAATCCGTTGATTATGTGATCGACCTTGGCCCGGAAGGAGGAAATGCCGGAGGTGAAGTGATCTGTTTCGGCACTCCGGAAGACGTGGCAAAATGTAAAAAAAGTTACACGGGGCAATTTTTGAAGAAGATGTTGTAAGTCTTTTATAATAATCATTAGACGGGATTCTTCCATCCTGGATGTTAGGAAGAGGTTCGTCTGTTCTTTCTGCTTCTATTCCTTTTTTCCTGTATCTGGTTTTTTCGCTCGCCGCGAATGGCAATACTTTTTGTAACCAAAAAGTATTCAAAAAGTTCCGGGGGTTCCTGAAGCCTATTCAGCGTTGTACTTCAGTTTTTCATCGGGAGGCTCATTCACCCCAAAACCCTTGGCTTTTTGTCAGCAGAAAAGAATAGAAACATAACAGAACCACTACAGAAACGTGTTCCTCCAAATAGCTTCAACCCATTTGAATGCACGAAGAAAAAGAAACAAGGATAGTGGGGCCTGCCTGCGCGAAGCCGCTACGGCAAAGGCAGGTCTGGGTTTGTGGCAGTGGAAGACGATGATATAAGGCGATCTGTTGCGTACACCGCTCACAAACCCCAACAAGATGCGAACAAACCGTTCTGAAGTGGAAGGTTTACATGAAACGGAAGACGCTGGCCTGAAAAATACGAAAATGAAATGAAGTATTTTAAAGGTCAGAGAGGTTTGCCCTACTAAGGTTTTTAAACCCTTTTTGACGCCAAAAAGGGTGCCCGCCGGCGAGGCAAAAGCTCGATACATTGCATTGAAGGCAATAAAAGCAGAAGAGGTAGGTGGCTTCTTCTCAGCCAAAGATTGAATAATACCGGATAATGGTTATTATGCCGATTTTAAGCTGTTATGCGTTTGTCCCAGTAGTCCTCATTAACGATGCCGTCTTTTAAATCCTTCCAGTATTGTTCGTCCATGAGTCCTCCACTGCGGCGATATATTTTTGCTTTCATCTCGGTAACTTTTTTTTGCGCCACAGGATCATCTCCGGGATCTGAAAAATCCCCCTCCGCGTATCCAATAATGGACTCTGACGTCACCGCCTGATCTTCATCGGGGTTCGCTGTGCCATACCCACGCATGAAACCCACAGGATAAGGTTTAATAATGCCTATCAAGGCAGACATTAAAGGATTGTTTAAATAAGGATCAGGATCTGTGTTGAGACTTCTCCAGTCGGGATTGTTGATATCCAAAAGATCGTAAGATGGCTCTATCTCCCCCTGAGATACACCTCGTTTTTTAGCGACGACTTTTCTGCCATCTGCTAGGTCAGCCGCATGTTCCAGCTCATGATGAAAAGTGGCTTCAACAGGTTCAGAGGAATCGGATCTTCCATATTCAAGGATGTTTTCAATATTGACCGCCAAATAAACATCATCTCCGTGAGGGTACATTTTCCCCGCTGGTAAATGCGGGTAATTCCCCAGAACAATGATCGGGTATCCACAGTGATCAAAATAAACAGGTGGGTATTTGGCCATTTCACTTTTTAGAAGAGTTAGGGCGGCTTTTTTTTGTGCAAGAGTCAATTCACCAATCACTCCCAGTGGTGTTTTTAAGCCAAGCTGAATTTCACATCCATATCGTCTTTCCAGATGGTCTAACTGTTCATGTATTTCCGGATCGTACTGATTTTCGGTTAGAATATCTGATAGAATGGTTGGAGCAACAAAGGGTGAAACGGCAACAGCCCCTATGCCCAGTGCCCTTAAAAATTCCCGACGTGTAGGTTGGACCATTGGACGCAAAAGTTTTCTCCATATTTTCTGACGCCAACTGGTGGAATCACTTCCTTCTTTTTCAAACCTTCTGTCAGCTTTTTCAATAGGGGCAGTGTCGGCATCGGCTATTTCTTCTACTACCGGTTGCTGACTGCTTCGACAACGGAAAACATCAAAGAGAGCGCTTCGTGGAATCCGTGGTTCTTCGGATGGCTTTTCTTGTGATGTGCCTTGATGATTATTCATGGATATACTCCTGATTTAAGCTCTACGCTTCAGCACAATCAATGTAATATCATCCTGTTGAGGATAATCGCCCATAAAATCACGGACATCGTGGAGGATCGCGTCGTGAATTTGCTGAGCGGTTTTAAGTTTGCTGTTTTTTAAAATGGAAGCTTTCAGACGATCTGTGCCGTAATTTTCGGTTTCGTTTTTCCAAGCTTCCGTAATACCGTCCGTGTACAAAACCAGGATGTCATTGGCTGCCACGTCGACTGTTTCGGTTGTGGTAATGCCGGCGATGTCAGCGATCATTCCCAATGCCATGCCTCCTGTCGCGAGCTCAAAAACTTTCCCTTCCGACGTGCGATAATGGAGGATGGGATTGTGCCCCGCCTGAGTGAAAACGAGCTGTGATTTGGAGGCGTGCCACATGGCCATGAGCATGGTGATGAAAACATTGGTACGTGTTTTCATTTTCAAAATCATGTTCAGGTGATTGATCAGTTCCCGCGTGTTTTGACAGTGATCCATCAGGGCCGGAACCAACGCGTTGCTGATCGCGGAGACCAACCCCGCGGGAACGCCGTGACCGGTCACATCACTGACATAAAAAAGCAAACGGTCTTTGTCCACCTGTAAAAAGTCATAACAATCGCCTCCCACCTCCTGCGCGGAGTAAAGACTGGCGGCAATATCCAGATTGCTGACGTGCGGGATTTCTTTTGGCAATAATTCGCGTTGAATTTCACCGGCCAATTCCAATTCACGCGTCATTTTTTCTTTCACCACAAGTTCCTGCGTGTTTTTTTCCAGATGCTCCGCCATTTGATTGAAGGTGGCGGCGAGCTTCCCGATTTCGCTTTTTGACCGCACATCGATGCGCGTTTTTAGATCACCTTTACCGATCGCCTCGGCTCCCCGGGTTAACTTTTGGATGGGTGAAGTGATTCGTCCCGCTATAATACTGCCGATGTACAAAGCGATCGCGATGCCAAACAGCGCCATGATGACAATATTGGTGACCGTCTCACGCACACGGGTTTGTAATGCGGCGTAACTCACGCCGTAACGGATGGAAAAAGCCCTTGTGATCTTGCTTTGATCGCGGAAAGGGTAAACGATGTCCACAATTTGCTCATCGTCGCGGATAGGATTGATGTCGCGTCCGTTAAAATTAGTGTATCTGAGTCCTTTTTCGTCTTTGTCCAAATAAACGATGCGCCCGTTTTTCTTCACTTTTACGGAAGGCATCACCGCCTGAATACGCTCCAAATCTTTATCGGTAAGCGTGACGAGGGGGTCGAGCGCCTCCCCGTGATAGAGATTTTCCCCCTGATAATTAAAAATATCCGTTCCGGTGATGTCGGAATTAAGGGCGTAAACATCGGCCATCTCCCGCTGAAAATTCGCGAACGCTTTTTGGGTGTAATTGAGTTCGTAATTCGCCACCACCCGTTCATGCGTGAGCTCGGCAAAACTCAGGGCTTTGTTAAAAATGTCGTAATTGATTTCTTTGACTTTCTGATCGATCACAAAATACGCCGTTGCTCCCAAAAGCAGAAGGATAATGACTGATGTGGCCATGATAATTTGTGATTTGACGGAACGGAGCATAATTATTTTTTAATTAACCTCTAAATACCATTGTTCTCTTGCCCTCTCTAATTTAGTGATATTTCTTATGGCTATTGTTGAATTAAATAACTGCA
>Ga0210006_1000995_pt1 | contig 20353 bp, 21 predicted proteins | sample CryGey02umfilter_2_FD_185452 | JGI IMG/M metagenome (GOLD analysis project Ga0210006, IMG submission 185452) | Groundwater microbial communities from aquifer in Utah, USA - Crystal Geyser 4/10/14 0.2 um filter (SPAdes) (version 3) | ecosystem: Environmental > Aquatic > Deep subsurface >... | reverse complement strand
TCCAAGCATAAAAATTTGACCTTTGGGCAACATTTCCAAGAGAGATTTTTTTTCAGACATATAGTATATTGTTGTGACTAAAGAAATTTTTCAATAAAAAAACGAGTATGCTAAAAAACATACACGCCCTATGTCACGCTACCACGTCTTTGAATGCAAAATGCCTGATGAAAAAAGACGAGAAAAAAATAATGCAAAATACGCCCAACGTTCTCCCCACCGACGCATATACAATGAGGTATGATCAACGAGGCTCCACAAAAAAAGTATGGTAATCAATAGTATGCTGGAAACAAATGCAACCAGAGAAGAAAATAGTGTGGCATGCCCAGTAAGAATAGCAACAATACCATGATGTGCAATTTGTATACCATTAGGCGTTTCGTTTGCTGTCTGATTTTGTATGCCACAACACTCGTGTGACATGCCCATACCTTCATGGGCAGCAATTTTTTCTGTAGCATCCGTAAACTCATGTCCTATCATTCCAATATTAAAACCAAAACAAGACCAGGAGAGGAAGAAGAGGAGAATGATAGCAATGCGCTGCATCATAGAGTCATATATGTAATATAGCTAAGCGTATCAGAAAAAAGCAGTTTTGCCAAATATAAAAAATGACACCGTGCGGTGTCATTTTTTATTGTACGTGCGTGCGTTGAAATGTGTATTTACTTTTTCTTTGTAGCAACTGCTTTCTTTACGGTCTTTTTTTCTTTCTTCTCAGCTTTTTTGTCTGCTTTCACTTCTGCTTTTTTCTTTGCTACTGGTTTTTCTCCGCTCACGACGGATCCGCCTTGGGTGGATTCAGCTCCTTTTTCTTTCTTTGAAGATTTTTCAAAAAGAGGAGCTTTTTTTCCACTTTCGAGAAGAGACAAAATTTTATCCATTTTCAAATGCAACGAATCAAGCTGTTTTTGTGAGACACCGCTACTTTGTGATGCACTAGCTGATGGTGCTCCACCAAAACTTTTTTCAAAGCTTCGTTCCGGCTTTCGTGATGAAAAACTGTCTCCACCTTTTTGACTCTTGAAACAATTGCTACAATATACTGGCTGAGTTCCACTTGGTCGAAAAGGTACTTCACACTTTTCATTGCAACCATCACAGGTTGCTGGAAACATTTTCTTTGGTCCGTCACTTCGTCCACCACCATAGCTTGAACGTGACCCACTGTCTCGTCCGCCACCATAGCTAGGTCGTGATCCACGATCCCGATCGCCATATGATGAACGTCCGCCACCGCCAAATCCTCTATCTCCACCACTTCGGTCGTTCTTGAATGAGTTAAAATTGCCCATATAATCTGATCGGTACTTAATGAATAGATAACGTAAATCACAGCATAGCACAATATTTTGGAAAAAGCAAGGGGCAAAGCGAACTATTTCTCTCTATCAGAAGAAACACGTTTTTTGGACCGTAGTAAAAGAATCGTATTTATCAATACTATCGAAAAAAATACTATACCAGACCATACAAACAAAAGACTCATACCTATCATATATTCCCATCCAGATGATGGATCCATAACAGCGAAAAAATATATCCCCTCACACAGCGCATACAACAAAGGAAAAGAAAGACTGTATAGCAACCGCCGGGTGTTTTTTTCTACCAACATATATCGGATACTCCAATAGAACACGAGGACCACAGGCAAAAAAATTGACATGAGGCCTATCGCCTGAAGAGGAAGAAAGTACGGAGTATGGCTATAGGCATAATTTGTTACAGAAGAACCATCAGACAATGTTACCGTTTCTGCCGTCGTCAATGCAGCACTATGTTCTATAGTATAGGCAGTATCTAGGGCAACAAAACCTTGTCCTAGGATATATAACCCAAATATACTGCCCACGAGCAAACCAAGATACCATCCAAGAGGATATTTCATATATATTTACGAACTACTCAGCGCCAATTGACCACATGCAGCAGCAATATCGTCCCCCATTGTCTTGCGTTCCGTCACATTGATATCATGATCTCGCAAGATTTGTTTGAAGGCATCGATACGTACGCGTTCGGCTCGGTCAAACGTTTTTCCCAACACCGGATTGTATGGAATCACATTTACTTTTGCTACCGCAGTTTTGACGATATAGCTTGCGAGTTCTCGTGCCAAGGCAGGCGTGTCATTGATATGAGAGATAAGGGTATATTCAAACGTCAGATGATGTCGTCGATTACCAAGTGTTTCCTGATATCGATGTGACCACGCAGCAAGTCTTTTGATAAAATCAGGCACGGTCGTTGGCACGATTTCTTCACGTCGTTCTTGGTTTGCACTATGGAGTGAAATAGTAATACGCACGGGTGGCCAGTCTGGATCGGTCAACAATTTTTCCATTTGTGTGAGCACGCCTACCGTGGATACCATGATTTTTGTCGGACCAAGATCAGTATACTTCAGCCACGTATGAATTGCTTGTTTTACATTGTCATAATTTGCCATTGGCTCTCCCATGCCCATGAACACAATATTGGAAATACGTTGAGATAATTCTGGTTTTGTTTGCAAAAATTCTCGCCAAAAACGATATTGATCCATGATCTCATCACTATGCATACTCCGTTTTAGTCCCATTGTCCCCGTCGCACAAAATGTACATTTCATGGCGCAACCGATCTGACTCGAGACACACAGCGTCCACTGCTCTTTTCTATTTGCCATGAGGACTGATTCAAAATTTTTGTTGTCTGCAGTTTTTAATACTGCTTTGTATGTATCTTCTAGTTTACTTTCAAACATCTCTACCAAGGCAATACTCATCCACGGTACTTCTTCTGACAGTGTTGTTCGCATGGCGAGTGGCAGTGTGGTCACGTCTTGCCAAGACGATACCGCGGTATCAAAAAGCGCCCTGTTGATCTGATCAAAACGAAATGTTGGGACATTGCCCAGGAGTGCGGTAATTGTTTCTGCACGGCTTTTATACATACAAAACACTATTTTCCCGACTTACTATCTCTATTTCCCATGCTACGCTGTCTTGATGCCCCTTTGGTACTATCTTTTTTTGCATGAATACCACTATGTCCACGCGGTTTTGTATATTGGCTGGTATTATAAGGAACAGGCTTTGCATCCGGAGATGTACCCTGTATCTTTTTCATGTGTTTGAATACTTTGTGGAGCATATATGTGTATGACAGAAAGGAGTTGATCACTATAACACAAAAAGGGAAAGATTGCAATATGGAGAGACCTCCTCAAAAAAATCAAACCTTTCGTTGTATGACTTCGATCAATTTTACAATTCGTGGATCCATAAAACGAGTGATATCCAAATTTTGAATCAGAAAACTGTCAGCAATACTATCACTATTTGGACCAGGAACCACCAATACATTTATAGCCATAGGATCGTCCCCCAAAATAACCTGCATACCCTCTCTTTGAAATTTTTTCAATACATCATCTATAGACGTGACACACCCCATTTCGACAAAAGGGACTTCATCTATTTTTGATTGATCATAAAATTTTTTGCTCACACCAGGAAAATCAAACATTTCTCCGCTTTTTATAAGTTCCAATGCCAATGTAAAAATCTCTTGTTTTCGCTTTTCCCTTGCTTCCTCTGGAGATATTGGTTTATCTGGTTGTGGTACGACTCCAATGATAGTGGGATCAATTGGTGGACCTTGGGTATCTCCTCTGCCCATATATGTATAATTAATAACTCTACAAGACTAGCATACACAAAATTAAGTAAACAAGAAAGCGTTGTAGTATAACCCTTGAAAGAGAGTATACTATATGTATAGTCGTGTGTATTACATAACCACTAACTATATGAAACTTCTCAAAAACACACTTATGAGTACCTGGGACATAGGGCTCATAAAATTGGCTGTTGGGTGTATCGGTATTGCCATCGGGGCGACATGGTCAAATCTCTTTGCCCCATATACAACGTTATTGTTTGTCGTAGGAATTCTCGCTGGGCTATATGCAGGCTATGTATGGATGAAAAAATAGTGCAGAACATTTAAAAAAGACCGTCTATACAACGGTCTTTTTATTTGCACTGTTTATACATTCTTCAAAAATCTATAGATCTCCACCATCGCCATGGTATCGAGGGCACAGTATTCGAGCAGATCTCGTGCTATCTCGTCTTTCTCTGTTTGTGAGGTGTTTTTATCTATCATCTTTTCCCATCGCTCTACTGCCTGATCTCCTTTTTGAATACCCAGCGCTTTGTAGGTGAGTGTTGGGACGATCACTGGCAACACATTTTTTATACTCGCACTTCCCTTGAATCGTGCATCGACATAATAATTTTTTGAAAATATGGTCATGAGATCAAACATGCGGTCATTGAGTCCCATGAGAAATTCTGCATGATCGGGATGGAGTTCTGCGAGTTTGTCATTGCGCTGTGACTCATACGACTTATACCAAGAGATCACAGTTCCTTCATCATCAAAATCTTTTCTCATGCGTTCTACCAGTGGACGAGTCAGATCACGCTCTGGCTCTGTCACAAGATATTCTTTGTGTTCAAGTGTGCCATCTTCGTGGAGTGTGTGCAGTGAATATTGAAATGGCACTTGTTCGTATGCACCAAAGCCGTCAAAGCGTGGGATCGCGCTCGAGTATCCTTCGTAATCAAAAAATTGTAATGGAAATACCAATGTACCGAGAAGTTTTTTTATACTTGCGGTATCGACGAGTGGCTCTCCTGCCATGTACGCATCATACTGTGATTTTTTTGCGCCTTTCAATGCTTCGGGATTGTCGATATCATCGAGCGCATATATCCCGCGATCGATCCAATCAAAAAATATATTTTTGCTTCCCCCGATACGATTGATATCGTGGACAGAATACTCTGGGACCTTTGGATTGGAATAGTGAAATGTCGTACACTGTGCATTCCTCCCGCGATACAGACATTCGCAGTTTTTTTCTTCGTCCATTGCCATGTATGCCTGTATATCTATCATTTGATCTCCTACTCCCTGCTCTGCCTTTCGGACTTCCTTTGTGAGGTCTGCAATAACAAAAAGCTCTGTATAATCCAGCGCCCCTTTTTGTCGATACTCTCCATTCAGATGGATCACCCCTGCCTTTACTATCTTTAGTCCAGTTTTTTCCAGTACAATTTTTTGGAAGGCGAGATCATTCACATGATGATGAGGAATAGTTCGCTTCACGGCATTGGTCGCTTTTACTTCGTACAGTTCCCATCCGGTCTGTTCGTCATTCCACCGGAGGATATCTGCCTGTACAAAAAATTCGTTGTATGAAAATGCTGTCTGAAACAGAATATGTGGTTTTGTCGCAAGGATCTCTTTTGTAATAGGGACAGCATTCATACCGACGACATCGATCAGCTGTCCGCCTGGAAACAAATTCCGTGCTGCCTCATCTGCAATATTCCCCTCTTCGATAATTTTCTTTTCAAATTCAGAAAGTTCCACATCTTGAAAAAGCTTTGGCTTATGTTTTTTTAGCCAGAGATTTTTTTTGCAGTAGGTGTATTCGAGGTAGTCGGTTTTTGTGATATGCATGCTATTTTTTTACTATTTTGAATACAATTCTCTACCGAATATTTCATTTAGCCATTATACTTTTTGAAAGACAAATAAATGTTCGTGCATGATAAGTAAAAAATTCAAATCTTTTGATTTATTCACCCAAAAACCTGTAGCCTTACAATTGTGCTGTTTTTTTATAATATCTTCTTTCAATACAAACCCTTGTTTCAAAAATTTTTCCATAATCTTGAACGCCATGGGTTGATACATTTTGTTTCTTCTAGTATCTCCCATGAGTATGGCACAGTATTTCCCTTTTTTGAGTACACGGTATAGTTCGCTCGCTACTTTTTCCATTTCATCGCAGAATGTATCGATATCATGAATACTTGATAAATCTTCTTCTATCTTTCCTTCACTATATTTTATAATGTCGGCGTATGGAGGATGTGTAAGAACAAAATCAATCTCCTCATTTTTTATAAAATCCATTTTTCTGGCATCACATTTTTTAATTCTCTGCTTTGCATTATTATCTACGTCAAATTGCAAAGATTTTTTTGTTCGTTCGAGTGCCTCCTCATTTACATCAATACACGTGATATGTCTATTCAAAATTTTTGCTTCTATCGCAGTCGTACCTCCCCCGATCATACAATCAAGTAAATGATCGCTCTCTTTTGAATACCGCAAAATCAAATTACGCACCACTTCTGGTGCCCAATTTCCCCTCCAATCTGATTTGTGCGTTGCCCACTTTCCGCGTCTTGGGAAAGACCAGACTGTCGTACATTCCAAATCAAATTTATCTGGATGAAGTTCCATACAATATATGTGTATTTTCTATACAAATTATAGTTATTCAATCAATCCTTCCAACCCATCTTCAACAAACTTGGTATACTTTGAAGAATAATGTCAAGGATCCAAATATTTGGATCCAAACATCTTGCCCACACCCTATTTAGGAACTGGTAATCCCAGTTTTTGCAGAGGTAAATATTTAAAATAATACTGACAACCTACAGATATTATGTAATCAAGCACATCTTTATATCCTGGTTTTCTAAACCAATCACTTAATATATAAATATATTCTACCTCTATATTTAGAGGCGCTAATAATTTAGCATATTGTTTTCTCTTGAAATCACAGGTTTGAAGTTTTTCATCTACAGAACCAGCAACTTTTTGGAATTTTACTTCTATGACAAACAAGGTATTATTGGTAACTACGTAAAGAGCTTCATCTGGAAGTAATTTTTTAGATAATATTTTCTTATAATCTACACCTCTAGTTTCTAAATATTTGTACAAACCGTTCTTTTTCAAACTTTTTGCAACTTCTTTTTTTTCATAATAAATAATAGAATTTTTTACTTCATATCCTTTTTTGGATTTTAACAACTCTAGAATATCAATTTCTTTTTCAAAATTGAGACCTGTCATTGTGTTTCCACCGCCAAAACCATTTTCTTTCATAAAATCTAATAATTAACAACCAAAACCTCTTTTATCTTCCCTCTCCCAGAAGCCTTTGAATTAATATTCCTCCCCGCACTCACTTTATGCAATTTTATTTTTTTATCAATTCCAGAATAGAGTTTATTGATAAACGGTGTATCCGAATTGGAAAGCATAACAAAACAACCTCGTTTGTGAAGTTCTACAAATGTATCTCGCAATGCTTCTTGTTCTTTTTCAAAAAAACCCTCTGATGTGTACCCTGTGAAATTTGATGTTCTATTTACTGGATAGTATGGCGGATCAAAATACACAAAATCCCCTTTTTTTGCTTTTTTTAAGACATATTTATAATCACGATGTTGTATCGTAACGTGCTGCAATGCTTTTGAAACTTTACGCAAATTTTCTGCATCACAAATAAGAGGATTATTATATCTTCCAAAAGGAACATTGAATCCACCTGAGCTATTCACTCTGTACATACCATTGAACCCCGTACGATTGAGATAAATGAACCGAGAAGCAATCTGTACATCAGAGAGAGATTCTACCTTTTTTGATCGTATGTTCAAATAATATTCTTTTTCGTATACATGTTTTTTCAATGAACGGATGAGCGCTTCTACATCATTTTTAATAACGTTGTACGTTGTTACTAATTCAAAATTCAAATCTGACAAAATAGCTTTTTTTGGTAACAAATCAAAAAACACAGCGCCACCTCCTGCGAAAGGTTCAAAGTACGTATTATGTATTGGATCAAAATCATGAGGTGGATATAAATCCATCTCTCTAAACTGTTTCAAAAGCTGCCGCTTTCCTCCTACCCACTTTACAAAAGGTTTTGGTCTGTCTTTTATAATGTTTGATATCTTTTCTGTATCGATATCCCCATCAGATGCTAAAAGCAAACTTTGAGCAAAGATAATATTTATATCAAATTTTTCTGTAATTTCTAATACTTTTGTTTTTTCTTTGATTTTCATATGTCTCAATTACTTGTGTGTATATATTACTAGATATACTTTGCATTGTCCATGAAAAACGCATAATACAGCAGAGTTTAGGCAAAAATGCCTATATACACAGAAAATATACTCGTGACATATTGTGTTACCAAGTTTTTGAATATCTACACATACAAAATGAACATAGGAGATGTATCATTCTGTTCAAAAGAAAAAAATGCCTTTATTAAGGCAAATTTTTCTGATACATATTACTTTTATACAGGAAAAAATCTCGAATGATTAGAGTTCTTCCATACCACTTTCAGTTTCAACATATGGTTGAAGGTCATACATTGGTTTCTTTTTCATGAAGACCTTGTTCCAAAAATAAAAGAATGCTGTAAAAATAGCAACGGCAAAATTGAGATCCCAGAACACAGTCAGAAGAGTCGCGCCAATTATCACAAACATTTCTACATTCGATACAAATATTTTTTCATCATCTTGTGAAGAAAAAAAGTTATGAATCATCTCAGCCGGCTCCATAGTCCCGCAGGGCTGTGGAGTCAAACTGCTACAATAGATATAGCGATAGTACCCCTTCCCCTTGAACTCGTCAAACAAAAATCAGCGTATATAGCTGATTTTTTTGAGCTCCGAGGACAGGATTCGAACCTGTGACATCAGCGTTAACAGCGCTGCGTTCTACCACTGAACTACCTCGGAATATTGTATGAATTGCTATGACAAGAGGATACCACTATCCGCCCAAGGGGGATCCACCTTGGGCGGAAACTACCTCGGAAAAATCTATGAGAATCAAAACGTCCCTTTCGGGACGTAGCAATTTCATTGTTGTACATGAAACCTACATCCCGAGGGGCGTATTCAAATTATTATTGGTATTGAATGTGTGTTTCATAGTAGACGTACTATATACGAGGAAATGAGATGGGTCAAGGACCTTATACACATTAAGAACGATATTCCATATATCCGCCTTCCATATTCGTCACATCGGTATAGCCCATCATCTGCATGAATGTGGCAGCAATCAGACTTCTGCTCCCTGTCGCACAATAGATCACCACAGGTGTATGTTTGTCTGGAATGATATTTTCTATCTGTGCCTGGACAGCACTGACAGAAAGCTGTATCGACCCGTCGATATGTCCCCCATCCCATTCTGATTTTGTGCGAACATCCAAAAGAAAAAAATCTTCTCCATTCTTTTGCATCTCTTTAAATTCTTCTACAGATATGTTTTTCATAGATTCTTTTATAGGCCGCCACTATACCTGCTCCATAAAAATCTATCAAGAGTGTATAAGTCTAGCTCTTTGTTCTTATCGAATCCCAACCATCTTCCTCACATCCGCCAATGTCTTATTTGCAATCTCACTCGCACGATGTGCGCCATTGATAAGAATATCTGCAATTTCATTGTGATTCTCGAGGAGTTCTTTTCTGCGTGTTCGGAATGATTCAAAGTGTGTACTGATAGCATCGCCAACAGCCTTTTTCAAATCGCCATATCGAATCGACCCATCTTTTTCTGCAGCAACAAATGATTTGTATGAAGCATCTGTGCTGAAATTTTCAAGAAGCAACAATAAATTTTCTACGCCCAGTGAACCTTCGCCACCTTCTGTCGCTGTCACCGCTTTTTTCAATTTCTTTTCTATCACGGCTGGCTCATCTGCAAGTTCTATCACATGTCCCATGCCTTTGCTCTTGCTCATTTTACTCGTTGGTTCGAGGAGACTCTTGATCCTCGGTGTTTTTGTCAGGACGGCTTTTGGTTCCTTGAAAAAATCTCCATATCGCTTGTTGAATTTCTTTGCAATGTCGCACGTGAGTTCGAGGTGCTGTATCTGATCATCGCCTACTGGCACAGCTTCTGGTTTGTAGAGCAGAATGTCCGCTGCCATGAGGGCTGGATAGGTGAAAAGGCCAGCATTGATATTTTTTTCTTGTGACACTGACTTGTCTTTGAACTGCGTCATGCGTTCGAGCTCTGCAATTGACGTCACACAATCAAATATCCACCCAAGCTCGGTATGGGCAGGCACATGCGACTGGACAAACAATGTTGATGTTTCGGGATCAATCCCTGCAGCGAGAATTTCTGCTGCGAGCATGGTGATCTGACGACGTCGTTCTTCTGCCGTCATGTCGCCAGTGAGCGAATGCAAGTCTGCAATAAAAAAATAACAGTCGTACTTGCCACTATTCTGAAGATCTACCCAATGCTTCAACGCACCAAGATAATTTCCAATATGAAGATTCCCTGTTGGCTGCATGCCTGACAAAATAATTGGTTTTTTCATAAAAAGACAATGAGTGATTATACTATGATGCGGTGAAACAACTGTAACAAAATATACCCTACTTCACAAGATACGCGCGCAATGCAGCAATCGATGCTCTGAGCTCTGTTGCCGTCTCACCAAAAGAACATCGCACATAGCCGTCCATACCAAATGCCACTCCTGGGACCATCGCAACATTGGCGTCCGCCAACACACTGGTACAAAATGCTGCAGAATCTGTCTCTGCACTCCCAAACGTAGCAATAGGGAAAAACTGATATAACCCAGACATCGCTGGCATCAGAGACACACCAAATGCATCGGTGAATGCCTGACAAAAGACATCGCGACGTGCCTGCATCTCAGCACAATGCGTTGGGACAATCTCATCTGCCACCTGAATACCTGCGAGAGCAGCCCACTGCGATATGGTACTCGCGCCAGACGTCGTCTGTCCTTGGAGTGTCGTGAGCACACGAATAATCTCTTCATCGGCAAACACAAATCCTACTCGCCATCCTGTCATCGCAAAATGCTTTGACACACTCTGCACGACAATCACTCTATCGGTATGTTCTGCAAATGATGCACACGATATATATTCGGCTCCATCATATACCAGACCACTGTAAACTTCGTCAGAGATAATACGAATGTCATGCCCCGCTGCGACGTCGAGTATTGCCTGCAATTCTTCGGTGGTATACAACACGCCTGTAGGATTTGAACCATTATTCAAGATCAGTACTTTTGTATGTGGTGTGATATGCATTTCAATATCTGTTGGCAGTACTTTCCATCCACGCGCTTCTATGGTTGCGATCACCACTGGCGTCGCACCTGCCATTTCTACCTGACTTATATATGACACCCAATATGGTGCAACAATCAACGCTTCGTCTCCCGGTGACAACAATGTATCGAAAAGTAAACTCACACCATGCTTTCCTCCTGCGGTGACGATGGTCTCGGCACGAGAAAAATGAGTACCATACGTCGTATTCATCCACACCGCAGCGGCATCACGAAGCGCTGGAATCCCCGCAACAGGCCCATAATGTGTCTTGCCTGTACGAATCGCCTGATATGCTGCATCACCAATTATCGCTGGTGTATCGAGCATTGGTTCGCCAGCACTCAAATTGTAGACACGCTCCCCAGCAGCACGCTTTTCGAGTGCAAGACTGTTCACGGCCACCGTGAGTGATGGAGAAATATGTGTACGAGCAGAAAAATGCATAAAAATTATTGTTCATCCACAACATTGTACGGTGGTTTCACCGGAATGAAGGAATGTCCAAGAATATATAAAATAACAAAAGGAAACACGCCCGTGGCGAGAAGGAGTACTAAAAATATAATACGAATAACCGTTGGATCCAGATTGACATAGTCACCAATCCCCGCAAGAATCCCAAACAGTATTCCTTTTTTTGTATTTCGATATAGTTTTTTCATACCAGTACTCTAGCAAGAATAGAAGACGAAAACAAGATTTTTTGGTGAGAATGCGGGCGTTTCCAAAGAAACGCCCGCACCCCCTCTAGTGATGAATCCAGAATGACCACGCGACGCATGGTCATTCAATGTACGGAATTCTCACCTGTACATCATCGCATGAAGCTGAAGCTCGTAAGCCCGCTGTCCATCCAATGCTCCAACAACATCGGTCATGTTCAACCCCAGGACCTCCTGAAGTTGATCTAGTTCCTCCGGCTTTTTCCCCGTATACACAGCGATATGCCGCAAGTACCAAAGCAGTTCGAGACACCGAATGAGATGCGATTGTTGTGTAGCAAACATGTGTACCCCCTCAAAGCATGATTGTTGACACAAGATATGTCCCCTCTTTTTTTCATATCTTGTACCAACAAAAAACTGCCCTCCTGAGCAGTTTTTCTAGATGTTGGGATACCAAACAAACTACTCAGGAAATGGGCAGAAAATAAAACCAGAAAAAGTAGCTTGTTCGTGAAATATTCATATACGTTTTGTATGAGTCTACTCTACTATGTAGCGTACGATTGGTCAAAGTGGTGTGTGGATAACAAAGTTATTTGCTATCATCTTTGTCTTCATCCCTCATTGGAATTTCCAATACACCAAAATCATCTTCTCCAGGGTTTTCTCCCATATCTTTTCCTCCCACAGGTTCCCCACCAATATTTCCAATATATACACGTGAAGAAGGTACTGCTGCTGGCTTTTCTCTAGACAAACCATCCGAAGGTTCTTCAATATACAATGGCACACCTTCACTATGTTCTCCCATACAAAAAATGTTTATTATCCCACAAGGCGAGATCACGTCTCTGTGGGATTTATGGCTAATTGATTTTACACTTCAATCACTACAGGCAGAATCATCGGACGTTTCTGTGTTTTTGTAAACACAAATTGTCCAATTTTATCTCGTACATCATTACGAATCTGATTTGTATCTGCCCATGTCTTTGGATCAGATGCGATAATCATCTTCTTCACTTTGTGACGGATGTCTTCGATCAAATCTTTATTATCTTTCAAGAATACAAACCCACGTGAAATGATATCTGGATTTTGGATCAGCTTGCCAGTTTTTGATTCTACCGTTGCGATCACGACCAGCATACCATCCTCTGCCAATACCTGTCGATCGCGGAGAACAACATTTTGTGAATCACTAATACCAAGACCATCAACAAAGACATAGTCACTGTTTGCTTTTTCTTTCAATACTTTCAGTCCGTCTTTATCCATTTCAATAATAGAACCATTGTCTGGGACAATTGTTTTGTTTTCTGGATAACCGTGTTTTACCACAAGGCGTTGCGCTTCTTTGAGAAAGAAATGATTGCCATACACTGGCATAAAATAATCCGGCTTTACCTGATCGATCATGTCGATGATATCGCGACGTGTTCCATGACCACTGACGTGTACATCCATTAGATCTCCGTGAATAACATTGTCACACTGACGATAAATATTATCTTTGAGACGTTGGATCGATCGTTCATTTCCTGGAATGACAGAGGACGAAAATACTACTGTATCATTTTTACGCAATTTTACACTGCGATGGTTGCCACTTGAGATACGATTCAAAACTGCATTTTCTTCTCCTTGCGCACCAGTACAAACAATAACAATTTTGTTTTCAGGAAAATCATCTGTATTGTGAACATCGATCAATGTTTCTTTTGCAGGTTTTACATATCCGAGTTCGCGCGCAATTTCGATATTTTTTTTCATGCTGTAGCCATCGAGTGCCACTTTTTTGCCAAGTTTATTTGCCGCTTCGATGAGCCATTTGACACGTTCTACTTGTGAAGAAAATGTTGCAATGATTATTCTTCCTGGTGCGTCTTTCAACAGATTGTACAAATTTTCATACAATTCTTCGTGTGTTGCATGACGACCTTCTTTTAGCGCGCCGAGACTCTCGAGCATGAGCACACTTGGCCGTTTTTCTTTCAACAGCTGATCGTAGTGAACATGTGTATGATCATTGGCATCACGTTCCATAGTCCAATCTCCTGGATGAAATACTGTTCCAACCGGTGTTTCAATAATCGTTCCCATCGCATCCATGATAGAATGTTCTACCTGAAAAAATCCAATACGAAATTTTCCAAGACGAACACGATCTTGTATCGATTTTACAGTAATCGTTTTCAATTTTTTTGCGCTTCCTTTTTTGTAATCCTCCACACGATCTTTGATCATGGCCAAAGTCAGTGGCATCGCGATGATCGGTGGGTACCCAAGTTTTTCAAGAAGAATTGGTGCTGCACCGATATGATCGAGATGACCATGACTAAATACAACCCCTCGAATATTTTTTATTTTCTTTTCGAGATAACTCACATTTGGGATAATATAATCGATTCCAGGCATGTCATCTTCAGGAAACTGAAGTCCCATGTCCAAAATAACAATATCGTCTTCGTATTCGTAGATCACCATGTTTCGGCCTACTTCTTCTTGTCCGCCGATAGGAATAATACGAAACGTACCTGCCTTGAGAGGTGGCACTTTTGAAGCTCCTGCTTTTGATGCATACCCAGTACCTGCAGGTTGAGATGGTCGTGCATTTGAATGTGAACCACCACTTCGTGATTGACGCGGTTGTTTGCCTGAAAATGTTTTCTTCTCGGCACTTGCCATGGGCCTTCCCATGAAGGCTGGTTTTTCAGTATGTTGCGTTGGTCTTCCTAAAAAAGATATTTTTTCAGTACTAGGCAATGGCTTTCCTGAATTTCTTCCTACAATTTTGTGCATAGACGTGCGGTGCGTTGCGGGAGTGCGACCAATTGTTTTTGGCGCACGACCACGATGTTCGACCGATGTTGGCCGAGATGGGGCTTGTGTCATAAAAATAAGTACATGTGACAAACGCAATATCATGACTGCGCTGTCTGTATAAAAGGACATACACATGCATACCACCAAAAAAGCGGTATGCCATTGAAGAAAGATGTGTATATGTTTGTGCCGAAAGAGGGACTCGAACCCTCACACTCTTGCGAGCACATGCACCTGAAGCATGCGTGTATACCATTTCACCACTTCGGCGTGGTTTTGGAAGAGAAGAAGAAGCAATAAGTACTACACTCTACCACAGTGTAAAAATATTGTCAAGATCCAGCATGTCTATTCCACACTTTTTTTGTCTTGATAAACCACGATTCAATATTATTAAATCTATCTGCCGGATGAGAAATACGAGAAACATCAAAACCTTGCACGATATCACTCAATGCATAGGTGTACGTAGGCATATACAAAAATACGGCGGGTATATCATCTTGCAACTGATCTTGAAATTTGATATACAATGCAATTTCAGCTTCACCATCGGTTGTTTCTCTCGCATCCTCCAATATACTATCAATCTCTTTATTTGAATACTGACTCAAATTCAATCCAGGAAAATTTACCTGGCTCGAATGCCAAAAGGCATACTGATCAGGATCTTCACCAACAATCATGCCGTACAATAAGACATCATAATTACGTTCTTTGAGTACTTGTTTTGAAATATCTTTTGCAGGTACCAAAGAAATATTGGTCACAATACCAAGTTCCTGCCACATACTCGCAACAATATGAGCTGCCTGGCTATACTCAGTCGTATCGCTCGTCACAATAGTCAACGTTACAATATGTTTATCATCATCGACTCGGTAAAATGGTTGCGCCAGATCAATACGTGTCTCAATGGCATCCTTCATTTGTTGCAACACATCTTCTGGAACATCAACAGTGCGCTCTTCCTTCACGCCTTCACCTTCTGGCGTGGAAGATACAGAGACAAGAGATTCTTTATATCTCACGATCTCTTCATCAAGCAACATGGTTCTATATTCATCGACAGAAAGACGATCATAGGTTTTATCAAGAGTCTCATTTGCAGTGGCAATATCACACCGTTCTGTCTTTCGTTCTGGATCATACCCAGGAAAACCAGGTAATACAGGACTGTGAATAATTTGTCCTTCATTATCAAGGGTTTCTCTGAGTATACGTTCTTTATCAATACTACAAGAAAGCATTTTTCGTACATCAAGTTCTTTGAGAACCGTCGTGTGAGATTGATTAAACATGAGTGCAGTGTATTGTGGCAATTGTAACGTACGGAGTACCAAATGTTTACGTGCTACTTGGCTTCTCAAATCATATGGCACAAAGTGAAGTCCATCAACTTTCTTTTCTCGTAAATCTTGAATTGCCCCACCTGGTCCTGCGTACGCATTATAAAATGAAAAAACAAACTCTTTGATATACGGTGACTGTCGATACCATTCATCAAATCGAGAAAGTTCATATCGAACAATTCGTCCACTATCATCCTTTAGCAATTTAGAAAATTTGTATGGCCCGGTACCAATTGGTTGTGTGTTTTTTGGTGAAAGTCGCAATTGTTCTGCAGATATCCCCTGCCATACATGCTCTGGCAGGATACCAACAGTAAGGGAAGAAGGAAATGCAGGAAATGGTTCAGCCAATGTAAAACGAACCGTATATTCATCAAGCTTCTCAACTTTGATGCCTTGAAAACTTACAAGCAGCGGACTGTTGATCACAGGATCCTGAATCGCATCGAACGTAAATATCACATCATCTGCGGTGAACGGTTCTCCATCATGCCAATGAACATCTTGCTTCAAAGAAAACGTGTACACGAGCTTGTCCTCGCTAATTGCTGGCGGTGTTGTCGCAAGATCTGGGACGAGGTGCTGAAAATTGTCATGTCGCATCAACCCAGAATACACTAGACGAGTCAGATCAACATCAGTATCATTGGTCGAAGCAAAGAGTGGATTGATTCGTTGAGGGGAACCGACAACAGCTTCTGTATATCGTCCACCAACAGCAGGCACGGTCGTGAGGTGGGTAGACAAAAGAGTATACCCAAACCACAAAAGCGAACACGCAAATACCACTCCTGAAAACATAAACAATCGTTTCTCGCGAACACTCAACAATCCAGGAAGCATGGCCCATTGTTTTATCGATGGCGTTCGCTTTCCACGAAGAGACCGAATGAGTGTGACATCATGGTCGTGTGAAACAAGTGGTGTGACAACATGAGAACGCCCAACTTTTTTTTTGAGTGATTGAACAACGTTTTTCAAAAAAGAAATACTACGCACATGGACACGAGGACTTTACCACGCATTGCGTGGAAGACGCTATTTAGAGAATGACAAGCACGAGAGAAAGAAGAAAAAAAGCAATAGAGATACCAATAGTTGCTCGGAACAGTACCAAATCGCTTCCTCGGCGAGTAGATGCTATACCACCACCTCCACCAAATGCAGCACCAAGCCCAGCTCCCTGTTGCTGGAGCAAAATGACAACAATGAGGAGAATCCCCAAAACCATTTGAGCTATAGTGAGTAGAGTTTGCATATATATAAAAGTATAGGTGAAAAATAACGAATATTCAAGAGTGCCCAGAGATGGTATCATCCTCTCCTCAGAATGTCAATGTCTTCCAGGCACATTGCTCTTGACATATGTACTTCTCCATGATATAGTCCTGCCACAAAATTTCGTCCAAAAAATTTCCAATTTTAGCAGTCATTTCTCGAATTTTCACTATGAAAACAGACATTCACCCAAGCGTCCACCCAGTCATCTTTGTAGATACTTCATGTGGCGCAGAATTTATTACTCGATCTACATTAAAGTCAAAGGAGACACGTGATATTAATGGTGTTGAACATTATGTGATCAACATCGAAATCTCTAGTGCCTCACACCCATTCTTCACAGGAGAAGAACGATTTGTCGATACAGCAGGACGCGTTGACAAGTTTAAAGAAAAATTGGACCGCGTAGAAGCTGTAGCAAAAGAACGAAAAGGCAAAAAGGCAAAACGTGAAGCAAAAGTAGCTCTGAAAAAACAAGAAGAAAAAGAGAGGGCTCCTGCAAAAAAAGCAAAGCCAGTTGTTGAAGCTCCTGTTGAGACTCCGGAAGCAATAGAAATCCCAGTGGAAGCACCAGCAACAGAAGTATCTGCAGACGACGCAACAGAAAAATAGTTCTTCGTACGTAAAGACAGACCATTCTTCGGTCTGTTTTTATATAGAAAAATACCGTATCCTATACCCAGTTTCCACTCTACAAAATTATATGAAACAAAAGTACCTCGATCTCAAAAAAGAATTTTTATCTCTCGAACAACAGCTCCAAAATTCAGCTGTGATTGGTGATACAAAAAAACTAGCAGAGGTATCACAACGATATAGCGAAATCAAAGAAACTGTTGAGATTATTGAAAAACTTCAATCTGTTGAAACGAATATCCCTGAAACAGAAGCAATGATAGCAGCAGAACAAGACGAAGACATGAAAACGATGGCAGAAGAAGAATTGTTCTCACTCAAAACAACGCAAGAAGAATTGGAACAAACGCTCACAAAACTCACCCGACCTATCGACCCCATGGATAAAAAAAATGTGATTGTCGAAATTCGTGCTGGCGCTGGTGGCGACGAAGCTGCCCAATTTGCAGCAGACCTTCTCCGGATGTACACACGCTACGCAGAAAGAAACAAATGGAAAGTAGAACTACTTGATGAAAGTCGCACAGAGCAAGGCGGATACAAAGAAGTCGTTGTTACAATCAAAGGGCAGAACGTTTACCATGAAATGAAATACGAAATGGGCGTACACCGTGTACAACGTGTCCCAGACACCGAAAAACAAGGGCGTATTCATACGTCAACAGCGAGTGTGGCCGTATTGCCAGAAGTAGAAGAAAAGGATATCCATGTCGATCCAGCAGACATCCGCGTTGATACCTACTGTGCAGGAGGCAACGGTGGACAGAGCGTAAATACCACATACTCTGCGGTTCGTATGACTCACATACCTACAGGAATCGTCGCGCAATGCCAAGATGAAAAATCCCAAATAAAAAATCGTGCCAGCGCCATGAAAGTTCTCCTTGCACGTATCTACGAAGCAGAAGAGGCAAAACGAAAAGCAGCAGAAGATGAACAACGAAATAACCAAATAGGAACAGGAGACCGTAGTGAAAAAATCCGTACCTACAACTATCCACAAGACCGCATCACTGATCATCGTATCAAAGAAAACTGGAATAATATCCCAACTATTCTTGATGGCGATCTGAGTGATATTATAGAAAAACTTACATCTGCAGACTACGCTGAGATGGATGGCGTATAAGTGGTTTGTCGTGCATAATACGTAATACGTTATATCCGTTCACATTAGTTTAACCCGTTCACTTCGTGTTCCATTCTTCTTCGATCTCACAACTTCTGCAAAGCGCATCAAAAAACATAGATCGCCTTGATGCAGAATTACTCCTCGCTCACGTCCTCGATACACCACGTGCATTTTTGATTGCACACGGAGGTGAAAAAATTGGAAAATTGGCAACGTGGAAATTTCGTAGACTCATACAAAAAAGAAAACACAGTATGCCACTTGCCTATCTCACTGGTCAGAAAGAATTTTATGGCCTAAATTTTTTTGTAAACAAACACACATTGATTCCACGCCCAGATACAGAACTCATGGTGGAAAAGGTGTTGCAAGAAATCGATAAATCAAAAAATCAAAAAATCACTCTCATTGATGTCGGGACAGGTACGGGATGTATCCCAATTTCTATTCTGCACACTATCCGTACATCAAGATTATCCATTATCCGTAAGTATTACGCAACAGATATTTCAAGAAAAGTACTGAACATTGCAAAACAAAACGCAAACAAACACAACGTCAACATCACATGCAAACACGGCAACCTCCTAGAACCCCTTACCCAAGAACTAAGAACTCTGAACTCTGAACTCATCATCACCTCAAACCTTCCATACCTCACCCAAACACAATTTGATGAAGAACCATCCATCCAGCACGAACCCCACTCAGCCCTCGTTGCTAAAAACAATGGCCTTGCACTGTACGAAGAGCTGCTCCGACAAATAAAAACCTATAACCTAAAACCTATAACCTATTTGGAAATCGATCCGTCACAAACGCAAAAAATTTCTGTCATAATTTCAAACATCTTTCCAAAGGCAACCATAGATATAAAAAAAGATCTTTCAGGAAAAGATCGTGTGGTAAAAATCACGCTGTAAAAAAGAAAAGCCCACGGCGCAACAATGTGCGCCATGGACTGTAACAAAAGTCGCCACCTCAGACCACTACAGGAAATACCTGCCGATCAGAGCGAAAACTGCGTGCAGCCTATCATAGATGGATTGTTTCTTCCGCCAGTCAGAGGAATCGGTCGTCTGAAGTGCCGATTCCTGAGTCAGCATCGCGAGGAACGCTGGCGCTAGTTCATTCGGGACGAGCACACGGATGCTCAACACATGTGCACCATCCTCTACAGCCAGCGCCACGGTGACCCCTGGCGCAGTGACCGTCACACCGCCGACATCCTCGGAGGATGTATTACTCACTTTGGGTGCCTCTGCCATGTCCCTCTCCTTTTGACTGAACACCGCGATTGGTTATATCAACAAAAAAGACTTAATGGACAAAACGGTCGGCTAAAAAGTGCAATTTGTGGCATAGTATAGAGAAAAAATAACTAAAAACTATGATCAATCATAAAAAAATGCATATTTTGCAAGAAAATGATTGCGAAAAGAA
>Ga0210006_1000991_pt1 | contig 20399 bp, 17 predicted proteins | sample CryGey02umfilter_2_FD_185452 | JGI IMG/M metagenome (GOLD analysis project Ga0210006, IMG submission 185452) | Groundwater microbial communities from aquifer in Utah, USA - Crystal Geyser 4/10/14 0.2 um filter (SPAdes) (version 3) | ecosystem: Environmental > Aquatic > Deep subsurface >... | reverse complement strand
GTTCATCGGCGTATCACTGTCCATCACAGCCGTTGCCGTAACCACCAAAATTTTTAAAGATTTTAAATACAACAAATCCAACACCGCACACACGGTCATGGGCGCTGCCATTATCAGTGATATCGCCGCTTTTTTGATGTTGTCGATCATCTTGGGAATCGTAGAAAACGGTGGAAGCATCTCGTTTCTAGCCATCCTTTGGCTGATCGGGAAGGTCGGTTTATTTTTTGGAGGGGTGGTATTGGCCGGCACCAAATTAATTCCGATTTTTAATAAAGTGTTTTCCAGTAAAGGCTACAAGGCCTTCACCTTCACGCTCATTTTGGCCTTGGCGTTTGGGGTGTTTGCCGAACAGATCGGCTTGCACTACATTTTGGGTGCGTATATCGCCGGGTTATTTATCAAAGAAGAAATCGTTCATCCCGACGTATACAAAAAAATCGAAGACCGCTTGTTCGGTTTAAGTTATAGCTTTTTGGGCCCCATCTTTTTTGTGAGTTTGGGATTTCACGTGGACTTTGGCGTGTTCAAAGACCCAACCGTACTTCCGTTTTTAGTCGTGATTATTATAGTGGCCATCATCGGGAAAATTGCAGGAGCCGGTGGAATGGCCTTTCTCACCGGTGAAAAATCGCGCGAATCTTGGGTGATCGGCACCAGCATGAACGGGCGTGGCGCCGTGGAGCTGATTTTAGCGGTCATTGGACTCAAAGTGGGCATCATCGACGAAACCGTTTTTTCCGTCTTGGTCTTCATGGCGTTCTTTACAACCTTGATGACCCCCATTACACTTAAGTACCTGCTTAAGTCCATGGGTAGAGAAGAGGTTTTAGATACTGAATAATTCACTGTATGCCTAAAAAAACCATTCCTGTAAAAAGCCGAATTCATGTGAGTGCGTTTTTAATATTGATGGCAGTGGCCATTGGGACACTGGGAATTCAAGTGGCTTTTAATGGGAAAGTCGCTCCCAATACCGTATTGGCTGACAGTTTGATTGAATTTGAAAATGGCGCAGAGGTGCAAGAAAAGTACAGTCAACAACTGGATGCTTTTGAGGCACAGCCAATGATGCTCACTTATCAGGATCAAACGCTTTCTTTTATGCTGAATGATCTTGGGGTTGTGCTTGATAAAACTGCCAGCGTACAAACCATCCCTGTGATCAGTCCTTCTTCCTCTCCTTGGTCATTTGAAGGTGGACTGTTTGGAGAAAAAGAAGTGAGCGCCCAATTTTCCATTGAGGAAGAAAAACTCATCACATCATTGAATCAAGCATTTTCAGGGTTGGATCATCCGGCCCACAATGCTCAATTGGAATGGAATTCACGTACCAATTCCTTTGAAATTCTTCCGGAAGAGGCAGGATGGCATTTGGATAAAGTTGCTTTGCTCGATCAAATGAAAGAAAAAATAAAAAGCCTGAAGCCACTCGTGTTCACTCTCGCAATCACTCCGGAAGTTCCGCAAATCATTGAAGCGGATTTAGAAATGAGCCGGCCGGAGCTTGAAGAAAAAATTAAAAATGTTCTCACTTTGAGTGCCGAGGGCGCCACATGGGAGGTGACGTGGTCTGAATTTTTAGGGTCATTTATATTTGAGCCTCAAAAGACCATTCAAGTGGATGGCGCCCTCATCACGCTCGATAAAACAGTGGTTGACATGCCAACACAGACCACGCTAAAAATTCAGCTCAACCCTGACGGGTTCACTTCTTTTATTGAAGACCAGTTAGTCCCCGACTTAGAAGTGGTGAGTGCAGACGTGACCATCACACAAAATGAGGAGGGAGAAATTCTTTTTGAGGGAACAGCCACAGATGGGATACAAATCAATCAGTCCAAACTCATCAAACTGCTTGAACTGGCCCTCAATCGAAACATCGCCACGGTTGAAATTCCTCTGATTAAAACACCCGGGCGCGTCACTGTCACTCAAGCGTTGCGCGAACGTGGCATCACGGAATTAGTCACCACTGGCTATTCCGGATACTTCGGCTCCCCTTACAATCGCCAGCACAATATTAAAACCGCGATTGCCCGATTCAATGGAGCTTTGGTGGAACCGGGAGCAACATTTTCGTTTGGAGAAATCCTTGGAGAAGTGGATGGAAGCACCGGTTATGTCAAAGAATTGGTCATCCGCGAAGGAGAAACCATTCCGGAATATGGCGGTGGTGTGTGTCAGGTTTCTTCCACATTGTTTCGTGCAATATTATTCAGCGGCCTGCCCATTGTGGAACGTCATCCTCATTCCTACGCCGTGTCCTATTATGCATTTCCTCTTGGGTATGGATTGGATGCCACGGTCTACCCCCCACAAGTGGACCTTAAATTTTTAAATGACATGAAAACCCCCATTCTTATTCAAGCGTATCAAGATGGGTTTGAAGCGTATTTCAAATTTTATGGCACCAAAGATGGCCGTGAAGTCGCCATGGAGGGCCCCTACATCAGCAATCGACAATCCCCGCCCCCGCCCATTTATATTGAAACCACTGACTTGGACCCAGGCCAAAAGAAAAAAGCGGACAGTGCCCACAGCGGATTCACCGCGGAATGGGGTCGTACAGTCACTTATCTGGATGGTAAAACAACCACCGACACCATCATAAGCCCCTACACACCTTGGGCTGAAAAGTGGCAGGTAGGGGTTGAAAAAGAGTAATCCGGCGGGCCCGGGACACTAGTGGGCCCGGGATGAACTTATTGCCACAAGCTCCATTCCATGGTGGTATAGTCTTCAGATGCGAACTCAGCATAATGAAGGGTTGCATCGCTTAAGTTAACGTCCGCATCCACCAAAAAGGAGAGATCTTTGGATTCTTGTTTTCCTTCGGGCAATGAGACAAAATCAGATCGTTCATCAGGGAAAACGCGTCCATCGGACGTGTTAATGGAAAAGTCACTTTCCACCACGGTTGCAAACTGGCTCAGTACATGCACGGTCACCGTTGCCATAACCCACTTTTTTCCTTCGGGGGCGTCTGAGCCATTAGGAGAAACCGCATTGTCTACTACTTTATCGAACGTGATTTCATATTGTCCAAACCCGGAATCAGCTGAGAAGTGGGTGACCAATGTTTTCGAACCAACGGAATTTTCCGGGGCACTCGACAATACAATAGCGGAGCTATCTTGGCTTTCGGAAAGATCTTGATCATTGGAACATCCGGATAATATTCCAATAAGTAAAACACTAAATAGGATTACGAAAAGAGAAATTGATTTCATGGAAAAAGTTTAAAGAGTGATTAAATTTTAGCATGGTTTCTCGGTTCAAGAAAGTTGCCCATCATTTAATTTTATGCTATAATAAAAAAGCGACTAAACCTCATAAATATCTGTTATGGCACGACGACTTCATAATTTATTGGTCAAAATTCCTCCGAGTGAGAATAAAGAGACCTCGTTTGAGGAACTGCTCGACAATCTTCATGAAATCATGACCAATGTCATGGTGGGATTTGAGCTTGTGTCCGCGCATCAACATATTTATTTTTATGTTCGTGTCCCCACCGAAGGACGCTACGTGGTTGAAGGTCAAATTTATGCCAATTATCCGGATGCGGAAATTACAGAAGTCAAAGACTACGTACATGCAGATGTGCTCAATAAAGATAAGGGATTTGCTTGCATCAACATGACGCTGAACCGTAGCGACATTTATCCCATCAAGTCTCATCCTCAATTCGAAGGAGATTCACTTTCGGGGATTTTTTCTGTTATTTCCAAAGCGGCAGATGGTGAAGAAGCATGGATTCAAGTCATAAGTAAGCCATTGGATGAAACGTGGAATCTTAATTTTAAGCGCAAATGGAATATGAAAATCACGGGTATTAAAAATGCATTTCGTCTTCGTGACTACATGAAACTCAAGGGGAAGGCCGCTCTACGCAGTGCGGAAAAAGAAGAATTCCACAAAAAAGCTGAAAAAAATATTTACCAAGTTGGAATTCGAATTGGATATGTTGCCCCCAATCAGCCTATGGCGGAAGCCAAACTTGAGAGCCTTAAGAGGGCTTTCTTTCAATTCAACACTACGGATTACAATGGATTCAAGGGCGCACACACCGGTTCGGAAGCTTTTCTTAAAGATTATGCTAATCTGAGATTTGGGCCTTCGTTTTTATTCAATGTCGAAGAACTTGCTTCAGTTTACCACTACCCTCATCCGGACCAAGTGCCACATATTGTGCACGTGGTGTCTCGTAAAAAAGAGCCCCCGGAAAGTCTTCCCAAGGAAGGGAGCATTCCTCCCAATGAAATGTCAGTGTTTGGCTCAACCAATTATCACAACCAAAACACGCGGTTTGGCATCAAGCGCGTTGACCGCCGCCGCCATCTATATGTGGTGGGAAAAAGTGGAACTGGAAAAAGTAAAATGCTTGAATTGCTCATTGCAGCTGACATTCAGGCGGGCAAGGGCGTGGGCGTGCTCGATCCCCATGGTGACCTCGTGGACAATGTGCTCAAGTACGTTCCCGAACACCGCAAAAACGATGTGGTGATTTTTGATCCGGGTGATTTGGATTTCCCCATTGCATTCAATCCGCTTGAACAAGTGCCGGAAGAATATCGCATTCGTGTGACCATTGGATTTGTGGAAATTTTCAAAAAACTATTTGGGAACAACTGGACCAATCGCCTTGAGCATGTTTTGCGTTATACCACGCTCGCACTTCTCGACTCCCCTAACACCACTGTGCTCTCGATTCTCAAGATGTTATCCGACAAAAACTATCGCCAAAAAATCGTGGCCAATATTCAAGATTCAGTGGTAAAAAACTTTTGGGTCAATGAGTTTGCGGGATGGAGTGAAAAATTCGACAATGAAGCCATCATGCCACTTCTCAATAAAGTGGGACAATTTGTATCAACGAGTTTGATTCGTAATATCATTGGTCAGCCGGAAAACAAAGTGAACATCCGCGAAATCATGGATGGTCAAAAAATTCTTTTGATGAAAATTTCAAAAGGGAAACTGGGAGAAGAAAATTGTGGCCTACTTGGCGCCATGATGATCACAAAAATGCAGCAAGCCGCCATGCAACGAGCGGACATGCCGGAAGACCAACGCAAAGATTTCTATTTATATTGTGATGAGTTTCAATATTTTGCCACTGACACATTTGCGGAAATTCTTTCCGAAGCACGCAAATATCGTCTCAATCTCACCATGGCTCACCAGTACATGGGACAGTTGTCTGACTTGGTTAAAACCACGGTGTTTGGGAATGTGGGATCCATTGTTAATTTTCGTGTAGGGGCGGAAGACGCAGTGACGCTTGAAAAAGAATACACGCCAAAATTTGTGGTGCGCGATATCATCAATTTGGGGGTTCGTGAAATGTACATAAAAATGTCGATTGACGGTGAAATCAAAGACGCCTTTTCCGCTCGTACCGTGGAAGTTCCGCCAATGGAAAAAGATCTTTCACTCGAAATACGCGATCTTTCTCGTGCCAAATACACTCGGCCCCTTGCCGAAGTTCAAGACATTCTGCGCACTTGGGATGAAAATGGATCTGCAGACCCAAGTAAAGAAGTGCTTCTCGATTCAGGAGAAGAAAACTTTGAAGCGCCCATTGTATAGCCACGCGAACGCGTGGCAAAAAACAAACATTTTGATATCATCAAAATACCTCATCCCCCTTCCCCCCATACACAATGACTTTCCTTGAAGATTTCAAACGTTTATTTGAGCGGCAGCCACACGTAGCAGTTCATGGATATCAAAATGAAAACTGCCCCTTTGGTGATTTCCTTTATTTATCAAAAAATTCCTATCTGTGTTTTGACTCCGACGACCTTCGTGATTGCGGGTACGTTGATATGGGAGAAAATTGCCGAAGTTCTTATGACAACTCAGTGGTGCGCAATTGCGAGCTTTGCTATCAGTGCGTGGACTGTCGTGATTGCTACAACTGTGATTTTTGTCAGGAATGTAAGACCTGCACTGATTGTAAATTTTGTTATGACTGTGTGAGTTGCCAAAACTGTTTTGCGTGTGTGGGGCTTCGTCGTCGTCAGTATTGTTTCTTGAATGAACAGCTTACCAAAGAAGCTTACGAAAAAAGAATGAGTGAACTTGATCTGAAAAATCCACAAGTCATGGCTGACATTGGAAAAAAGTTTTTTGAACTTCAACAAAAAACACCGCGCATGGCCAGTCGACAACTTCAAACGGAAAACTGCACCGGCCACATCATTGAAAATTCCCAAAATGTTTATTATGGGTTCAATGTAACCGGATGTCAGGACTCCGGATATTTAGACAATGTTTACAATGTGTATGGCGACCGAACTTCGGAAACGTATGATGTTTATCACGCGGTTGATTTGGAACTTTGTTATGAAATCATCAATGTGGGCAAAGGTTATAACTGTAATTTTTGTTATTATTGCGAGCACATTTCAGACTCGGAGTATTGCGAAGGCGTTTTCAATTCCAAATACATGTTCGGGTGCGTATATCGCAATCATGGTGAGTATGAAATTCTCAACAAAAAATACGAACCCGAAGAATGGCATCGCAGAGTAAAAGCCATTAAAGAACAAATGCGCGCAGATGGAGAATTTGGTTTATGGCCAAGTTGGTAATTATTGACATAATCAAAGTTGAGAGTAATATTGGAAATACCTTTAATTTTTTGCAATGGCTCAACCCATTTCTCAGACTCTCATCAGTGTCATTCTAGACATTGTCGTGCTCGACACGACGCGAGAGATTTGTGAAAGAACTTAAGCTATAAGCAGAAATAAGGTTCCTTCAATCCTCGCGTCCACGAGGATTTTTTATTATTTAACCCCCATTATCATGAGGGCTTCAGAGTTTCCCGCTCCAGGTGTGTATCCATCCGTGACTGTTTCCGCAGGCATCATTCTTCCGGAAACTGTACTCGAGACAGGTGATGCACGTCTCATTCAGGTGAATCCCGGAGTGAGGGTTATCCCTTGTGATACGATGGGAGAGTATCGTGATCCATTGGTTCGTCGCATTGCCTCGGTTTTGGGAGCCTCCGGGAAGGATCAATTCGATACGCCGGAAACATTCTTTGTGTCATCGTGTCCGGAAGGTCCACTGTACTTAAGAGTGATCGGTCCGGGGAGAGTACATCAGTGAAAAAGAAGGGAGGGTGTTGTTTGAGAACAATGCCCTCCCGCAAAACTCCCCCTAGCCAAATTAAAGAAAAATTGATATCTTAGGCGGGCTCTTTATCATTGTGCCGAAGTGGCGGAACTGGTAGACGCGCACGACTCAAAATCGTGTTCCCTTACAGGAGTGTGGGTTCGATTCCCACCTTCGGCACCATTACAGATTAGGCCCAGGGTCGGGGTGTGGCGCAGTTGGTAGCGCGCACGGCTGGGGGTCGTGAGGTCGGAGGTTCAAGTCCTCTCACCCCGACTTTGGGCCCAACCTAGCCTTCGTTGTCTTCGAAAGAATCTTCTTGCCAAGCAAATTCAGGATCTTTAAAGCGGTTAGCTCTTCTCTTTTTTAGTCCATCAGAACCTCGTTCATGGCGGCCCCGACGCTCACTAAAATGACTCAACGGTCTTGCTCTATGCCACGTAGGACGAGCAAGGAGCGGAGTGATGCTTTGGAGGTTCCGGAGCAGTAGTCCCTTCAAGTGGCTCAGGTTTTTCATCGTAATGATCTCGATCTTCAATGCTCATAGTAAAAATTTAATAAATAGCGAAAAACACTATTGCACATAAATACACGAAGTCAAGCGTATTCCAAGAAGATTATGTTATACTAAAATCGTTTGCAAACCTTAAAACCTCCCATTCATGCAATTCTTCCTCGACACTGCCAATCTTGATGAAATCAAAAAGTACGCCGCCTATGGCATGGTTGACGGGGTTACCACCAATCCAAGCCTCATGGCCAAGGAAAAAGGCATTTCTTTTGAAAAGCGCATCAAAGACATTCTCAAGGTGATTAAAGGGCCGGTCAGCGTGGAAGTCATAGCCACGGACACCAAAAGCATGGTCCGCGAAGGTGAAAAATTTTCAAAATGGGGGAAAAATGTGGTGGTCAAAATCCCCATGACATTTGAAGGATTAGAAGCGGTTCAAATTTTATCAAAAGCCAAAATCAAGACCAATGTCACCTTGGTATTTTCCTCAAGCCAAGCTTTGCTTGCCGCCAAAGCCGGTGCCACGTATGTGAGTCCGTTCATTGGGCGCTTGGATGATATTTCGGAAGATGGCATGGGGCTAATTCATGAAATCATGGAAGTTTTCAATCAGTATTCTTTTAAAACTCAAGTACTTGTGGCGAGTGTGCGTCACCCGCGTCATGTGATAGATGCGGCACGACTCGGCGCGCATGTGTGCACCATGCCGGCAGATATTTTAGATAAGTTGGTTCATCATCCGCTCACAGACAATGGATTGGCCAAATTTCTTTCTGACTGGAAATCCGTTAAAAAATAAAACAATGACTCAAGCACAAATTGGCGTGATTGGACTCGGAGTGATGGGCGCGAATTTGGCGCGTAATTTTTCGAATCAAAAAATTCCTACCGTGGTCTACAATCGCACGACTGAGGTTATGGAAAATTTAGTGGCTGAGCATGGAAATGATTGTTTGTTTGGAGAAAAGGAATTGAATGAGTTCGTGGCTCGACTTGAGACTCCACGACGCATTTTGATCATGGTTAAAGCGGGCGCTCCGGTGGACAATGTCATCGAAAAGCTACTCCCCCATTTGGACAAAGACGACATTCTCATTGATGGAGGAAATTCAAATTTTAGCGACACCATTCAACGCGAAAAAGCACTCAGTAAAAAAGGAATTCACTTTGTGGGGATGGGTGTATCCGGTGGAGAAGAAGGGGCATTGAAAGGCCCCAGCATCATGCCGGGCGGATCCTCGCATGCCTGGAAATCACTCAAGCCACTCTTGGAATCCATTGCCGCTCGTGATTTTGATGACAATCCTTGCGTGACACATGTCGGAGAAAATGGAGCCGGGCATTACGTTAAAATGGTTCACAACGGGATTGAATATGCGGTCATGCAACTCATGGCCGAAGGCTATGACATGGTGCGATCGATTTATAAACTTCCGGCCAATGAAATCAGTGCTATTTTTAAAACTTACAATCAGGGCAAACTTAAATCATTTTTGTTCGAAATTGCCATCACGGTTTTGGCGCAAAAGGACGATCGCGCCGAGGGTTTTTTGGTGGATAAAATTCTTGATAAAGCCGGGCAAAAAGGCACCGGAAAATGGACTTCTATTGATGGATTTGAGTGTGGAGTGGCCATTCCTACAATCAATGCGGCGGTCACAGCACGTAGTTTATCTGCGGAAAAAGCGCGGCGCACCGCGCTCAGTGAGCAATATTCCGAGCACGTCACTTTAAACGAACAAATTCCCCTTAAAGAATTTATTGTTCAATTGGAAAACGCACTGTACGCCGGCATGTTGATCAGTTACGCGCAGGGGTATGATTTAATTCAACGCGCGTCCGATGAGCACGCATGGAACATTAATCTGTCGGAAATTTCTCGCATTTGGGAAGGCGGCTGCATCATCCGAGCCGATCTACTCAATTTTTTGCATAAAGCATACGCATCGTCTCAAAAACCGGGTCATTTATTTGCAATTCCCGACATTGAAATACCACTCAAAAAAGCACTACCTGATCTCCGAGAAGTAACTTCGTACGCTTTGCGAAATCAAGTTTCAACATTAGGGCTGAGTGCAAGTTTAGCCTACATGGACACACTGACATCCGCCAACGGATCCGCCAATTTTATTCAAGGTCTCCGCGATTTTTTCGGCGCCCATACGTATGAGCGCACGGATGGCGAAGGCTCCTTTCACACTAACTGGACATCATGAAAATTCCCTCCTCTCCTTTTATTCTTACCATTTTCGGTGCTTCCGGTGATCTTGCAAAAATAAAAATTTTCCCAGCGCTCTACGCCATGATGGAAGAAAAATCATTTCCGAAAGAATTTTATATTATTGGTTTTGCTCGTACTAAAAAATCACTCGACGCGTTTCGAAAAGAATTTGGGAGTAGTGTGAAAAAATATGCCAAACAAAAAATAGACCCAAAAGTTTTGAATCAACTTCTCAATCATGTTCATTATTTTACAGGTAAATATGATCAACGTAAGGACTACGAACAGTTTGCTGATTTTATTGAAAAAACCACCGGTAAATTAAACCTGCTTCGACTTTTTTATTTTTCCGTTCCGCCCACTATTTTTCGTCCAATCATTGAGAATTTAGGGGAAAGTCGTGTGTCCAAGCACAAACAAAATGTTCGTCTCATCATCGAAAAACCGTTTGGAGAAGACGCACATTCCGCCACTGAGTTGTACCATTTTGTTTCTCGTTATTTCAATGAGGACCAAGTTTATTTGCTGGATCATTATCTTGGGAAATCCGCGGTTCAAAGCATCCTTCATTTAAGACATTCGAATCGAATTTTGAATCACATGCTCAAGGGTCAGCAAATCGCAAATATTCAAATCACTGCCTTCGAAAATATTGGGATCAAAGACCGTGTCGGCTACTTTGACCAAGTAGGAATTCTCAAAGATATGATTCAATCTCATTTGCTTCAAATCATGGCATTGGTCACCATGTCAATTCCAGTCACAGAGCGCGCAGTCAGCGTGCAGAAAGAAAAGTACAACATCCTTTCCTCCATTAATTTCATTAAATCCGGGGAAAATATCACGATTGGGCAGTACGAAAGTTATCGCAAGGACAAAGAAGTGCCCGCCCAATCGCACACAGAAACTTTTGCAGCCGTGCGTTTGTTCATTGATCGCGAAAGTTGGTTTGGCGTTCCAATCTATCTTCGTACCGGCAAGATGCTCAAAGTTAAACATACTTATGTAATGGTGGAACTTAAAAAGTTTGGATTTCAAAAAAAGAGCGACGAGCCAAATCGTGTGATCATTGAACTTCAACCCAATGAGAAAATCAGTATCAAACTTTTAAATAAGCACCATGCCGGTCGTGTCACGCAAGATGTCATCACAAGTGCGCCCATTGCGTGTGTTAATAAAGGCTGTATTCCTGAGCATGCCATGCTTCTCTCGGATGCGCTTATGGGCGATAAAACATATTTTCTCACTTTTCCGGAAATTATTGCCGCCTGGGAAGTAGTAGATAAAATCAATGCACGCATTCATGAAGAAAAAATAAAGCCGGTGATTTATAAGGACGGTTCAGAGGGGCCAAAGACTCAACATGATCTTCCTCATTCCGATGGATTTGAATGGATTGACCTATATTAAATGGATGTACGAATTTTCAAAAAGGAACAAGAATTTGTAGCCGCCGCCATGGTTCGTATTTTGCAAGCTTGTGAAACACCTCAAGGAGATCGCGCGCGCGTAGCCTTAAGCGGTGGTTCTACGCCCGTTGCCGTATACCAAGCACTGGCCACGCAAGCAGATTTTTTAGAAGCCACGGAATTTTATCAAGTGGATGAACGTGTGGTGCCCCTCACCGATCCTCGTTCCAATCAAAAACTCATTCAAGCGTCACTCAAGCCAATAAATTTTTATCCATTCAATACAACGCTGCCCATCCCCGATGCATTGGCTTCCTATGAATCCACGCTCCGCGCTTTAGCGCCTCATCCTTTTGATGTGGTGATTTTGGGCATAGGAGAAGATGGCCACACTGCCTCACTTTTCCCGAATGATCCTGCGCTCACAGAAATGGATCACTGGACCGCACACACCACCACGCAAGTTCACGAGGGCCATGATCGCCTCACGCTTACATTTCCTCCGATTTTAGCAAGCAAAGCACTCCTTGTTTTATTAAAAGGAGCTTCTAAGCGATCCATGGTTGAAAAACTCATGAGTGGAACAGGGAATGTTAAAAAAAATCCCGCGCTTAAATTAATTGGCCATTCTAATCTGACAGTTTATTTTTTGGACATCACCACTTAAGTGCCTTCACCGCAGGCGGATCATCGCCATATTTGCGAATATAATCATGGTGAACCGTGAGCATTTGATTGAGTTTTTTCACCAAAACAGTTCGTTTGGCTGCAATTTTTTTGTTGCGTTTAGAAGCCTGTTCAATCATATCAATTGCCAAATCATAGCAACTCACTTTGTTGAGGACTTTCATATCAAATGGCGTGGTAGTGGAACCTTCTTCGCTGTAGCCATGCAAGCTAAACCGATTCGAATCAGTGAATGGCCATAAAATTTGTTCCACATCATTGGTGTATCCATGGTAGCTAAACACGACCGGTTTATCTTTGGTGAAATAATGATCGACTTTTTTCCTCATGCAGACCGTACGATCACATCGACAATAGTCTCCAAGACACAGAGAATTTAGTTCAGACACATTCACGTAGCGGACTTTCATATCAGGAATCAGTTCTTTACAAATACGTACTGCAAACAAAGCTTCTTCCGTGATGTAGTCTCCGGCTGAAGCCAAAACCACGTCCGGATTTTTGGAAGCGGTTTCCCCTCCCACCCATTCCCACACTCCAATGCCATGCTTGGCTTGGGCGCGAGCTTCTTTGAGAGTGAGCCATTGAGGCAATTCTCGTTTCCCCGCCACCACAACACAAATGGAATTTTTCTTTTTGAAAACTTCTTCATACGCAGCAAGTAAACTATTAGCATCAGCCGGATAGTATACTTGAGAAAATTCGCCATGTTTGAGCAACACATTGCTCACAAAACTCGGATTTTGGTGAGAATATCCATTGTGGTCTTGACGCCATCCTACACTCGACAATAAGTAGACAGGGCTACCCACGGGGGTGCGCCAAGGCACTTTAAGTGACTGTTTAATGAATTTGGCGTACTGGTCCACCATGCTCGCAATGATAATGGCAAACGCTTCATACGTGACAAACATTCCGTGTCGACCCGTTAGGACATAACCTTGAAGCCATCCTTGGAGCGTGTGTTCGCTGAGCATCTCCATCACGCGACCTTCCGTGCTATAATGTTCATCTCTTTTGCGCGTGGGCCATTGATAAGCACGCGTGGTTTTTTCAAAAAGCCCTTCTATCTTGTTGGACACCAATTCATCCGGACACAAAATTCGAAAGTTATTTGGGTTTTTCGGAAACATATCTCTAAGCATTTTAGTCCCCACTTTCATGCTGCTTTCTTTCACTGAGCCGCGTTCTTTAAATTTAACTTCATAGTTTGATAAAGTAGGAAGTTTAAGGTCTTTGCGCATGTTGCCACCAATCGCATATTTGCTCATGCCTAAACGTAATTTCCCCTCAGGAATAAACCGAAGAACCTCTTTTTTGGGAGAACCTTTGGAGTCCACCAATTGATGAATTTTATAGCTTTTGAGCCAGTGTTCAATGGCTTTGAGCGCATCCATATCACGATCCGGATGTTCAATGGGTATTCCATGTGAATGAAACGTTCCTTCCACTTTCACTCCATGGAACTGACGGACACCAGACCATCCTTTGGGCGAACGCATCAAAATAACCGGCCATTTAGGTTTATAAACCGTCTTGCCGGCCCGAGCTACTTTTTGAATTTTTTGGATTTTAGAATAAGCCTTACTAAAAGCTCCCAATGTTTGCGCTTCAAGTCGAGTGGAACCGGATACAATAATAGGATCCCAGCCATAACCGGAAAAAAGTTGCTTGAGTTCAAGGTCGCTCATGGTGCCAAAAATGGTGGGATTTGAAATTTTATATCCATTGATATGAACAATGGGCAACACCGCTCCATCTTTTTTGGGATTTAAAAATTTAGTGCTGTGCCAAGCTGTGGCCACAGGTCCGGTTTCGGATTCACCATCCCCTACAATCGCAGCCACAATCAAATTGGGATTGTCGAATGCAGCCCCAAACGCAGTGGACAAACTGTAGCCAAGTTCCCCTCCTTCCAGAATAGAGCCGGGAACCGTGGGTGTCACATGACTTGGGAATTTAGTATGAGGCCAACTAAAGTCATGAATGATTCCTTCCATTCCTTTTTTATCGCGCGGGTATTGTTTATAAAATTCCGCCAAACTTCCTTCAGCAAATAAGTTAGCCAAATTCGCGGGTGCCCCATGCCCGGGTCCGGTCACAAGCAACATTTCGCATTTATGTTGATAAATGAGATAGTTGAGATTCGCGTAAATCAAATTAATGCCCGGAACCGTTCCCCAGTGTCCAAGCGTTCGCACTTTAAAATCTTCAAAAACAAGCGGTCGTTCAACAAAATAATTGTCTTTTAAATAAAGCGACGCAGCCGCAATGTAGTCCACATAACGCAAATATTTTTTCATCCATCGCAAAGCGCGAAAATGTTGGGTGGGCATGAGGAGAGGGTTAAATCATAAAAATTTTAACATATATCCGGTTTCATTTCCATTTGGAGATTCACTCATTCAACTTTAGAATTGGGTCATGTTGATAAATATTTTTCTCTTAATCATTGGTTTCATTGTCCTCATTAAAGCCGCTGATTTTTTGGTGGATGGCGCTGCCTCTATTGCCAAACGGTTTGGCATTACTCCGCTCGTTATTGGCCTGACTGTAGTGGCATTCGCGACGTCCGCGCCTGAGTTGGTGGTCAACATTATTGCCAGTTTTCAAGGGAATACAGACATTGCGATTGGAAATATTTTGGGAAGTAACATTGCGAATATCCTTCTTATTTTGGGATTGGCCGCACTCATTTATCCCATCAAGGTAAAAAGCGACACGGTTTGGAAAGAAATTCCATTTTCATTGGTGGCCGTGGCAGTGCTCTTTTTTGCAGCCAATGATTTGATGTTTGATGGAATTTCAATGCAGCAACTTTCTCGTAGCGATGGTCTTACCATTCTATGTATATTTAGTATTTTTATGGCCTACATTCTTACCGTAGCCAAAAAGAAATTCCTTGAACCGGTCCCCGAAGAAGAACACATCAAAGATCGGCCTATGGGGTTGGCTTTCACTATGGTGCTCTTGGGGATCATGGGTTTAACCTTGGGAGGTAAATGGATTGTGGATGGCGCAATTTTCTTTGCATTGCAATTTGGTTTGAGCGAAGCTTTTATTGGGCTGACATTGGTCGCAGTGGGCACGTCACTTCCGGAGTTGGCAACCGCCATTGTAGCAGCACGCAAAAAACAGTCCGACATGGTGATTGGAAATGTGGTTGGGTCAAATATCTTCAATATTTTATGGATTTTAGGATTAAGCGCGACCATCCAACCCCTCCGCTTCTCCGATGCATTGAATCAAGACATTATTGTGGTCATGGCAGTCACATTCTTATTATTTGGGATACTCCTTGCCGGAGGTAAAAAAAATACCATCAAACGATGGCATGGGGGAGTTTTCATAGTCTTCTATGCTATTTATATCGTCTATTTAATTTACCGGGGGTAAAGCTCAAGGGTTCATCCGTGGTTCGGTAATCTTTACGTCCGCTTTGTACGAAACGCACATAATCCGGATGAATAGGCTCTCCAAGGTTTAATAATTCGAACTCTCCCGGATTAGGCCCAAGTTGATGACATAAGACAGCAGCATCAGGGTCTTTAGCTGCGGCTAATGCTTCAAGAAATTCATCAAAGTCAACAACATGTCCATGGACAGATTCAACGAAAGCTCTCGCTTCTTCCACAACAGGATTCCAGATTTGCATAAAAAGACGAAGGGTGCGGTCGGGTGGGGTGGATGGGGTCCTTTTTTCAACTGTAGAATAGTAAAAATTCTATGCCACATTTCCAGATTCAAGAATCCGTTCATGTCAAATGTAATCTACTGTTAAAAAATAGGGTGTTCATGTTAGGGAGAGGCCCACTTCCCTTTTTGGGCGGCCCTGCTATCATATGCACACATTAATCTTCTTTCTAAAATGTCACTTTTCCAAAATACCATCACTCAAATCCGCAAAGCGGCCCCGGTAATACCTGGATGGGTATTAATGGTATGAATAGTCATAAAAAATAAAGTAAGGAAGTGACTTTATGAAAAAAAGTCACTTAAGTCAATCCTATTTAAAAATCCGATTTATTGAGTTAGCCTCTTTATCTTATCCATAGCCTCCTTAATCTGCTGCAAGCGATGAATTAATTGTTGGAAATCTTGGACGGTTTTTTGAACTTTTTCTCGCACTTCCTTTACTTGAAGATATTGGTTGAGAAAAACATTATTCGTAGGCTCTGTCAAGGTTGGATTTACGAGTGCATCCAAATTTTGGTACATAACTCCCAGGTTCGTACGCAAGTTGAGCAAATCCAGTCGCAAATCGGGATGCGGGCCGGAGGTTTTATTTCGTCCCAACCATTCCACGATACCGACCGACGCCCCATTGAGTTTGTCTAATCCCTTATGAGTTTCCAGGATCGGGGCTTCCATGAAATCAGGACTAAATCGCAAAGATGTCCCAAGAATATTAGTGAGGGCCACATTAGATACTTCTACTCGGTGATTGATGTTGTATAAAATAGATTCAAGTTCACGCATTCGATCAGAAATAAATAGATCCGATGCTCCAAAATCTTCCAATTGTCCCTTAGAGCGAGCAATGGCTTTTTGACACTCTAAAAGATTCGAGAAATCATCATAAAGTTCAAGCACCTCTTGGACATCTTCGGCGCCATTTTCAAGTGATTCCATGGCTGATTGAAGCGCTGCTAGCGCTTCACGTGCCTTAGCTTTTCCAGCTTCATAAACATCTTGGACTGAACCCATTACTGATGGAGATTCATCACCCATATAAATAAAATTATGAAGTAGTTGCATCCTCAGTCCCTTCCTCTAATTCTTCTTCAATCAATATCAATTTAGCTTTGGCTGTATCATTGTAAGGATCCAATTCAAGGATGCGTTTTATCACGCGTCGCATGTCTTGAAGACGTGAAAACTTTTCATAATATTCCAATAAATTCCACAAATAGTCCAAATTACGCGTATCCAAACGAGATGCTTCTTCAAAATAGCGCAATGCTTTTTCCATTTCTCCCATTTTATTATAAACATGAGCCAAACTCACAAATCGCCCAGGCTTTTTATTGTCCATCTCAATGGCGCGTTCATAAAGTTTTGCCGCCTCTTCCAGCCGATTCTGTTGATACAATGTGAGTGCCAAGTTGCTGTAGTAAACAGGATTTTCTTTAAGATCGAGTAGTTTTTGAAAAAAGAATTCCGCGCGCGGCAAGTTTTCTTGATGAAGGTAAAGCAGGCCCAGTTTTAAATTGGCATTCAAATGATCATTGTCAAAAGAGAGGACATGGAGGAGATGTTTTTCAGCCAAGCCATAGCCGCCTTTGGCAAAATGAAGCTCCGCCTGTTTATACGCTTTTTTTGCTTCTCGGATCTGACGAGTTTTTTCATCGCGTGCTTTTTGCTCGGATTGGCGCTTCACTTGAAGATCAGTGGCGGAATAGTCATCGGTTTTATGAGTTTCAGAAAAATTGGCATCTTCCTCTCTTAATTCTTCTTTTTTTAATTCCACTTCAAAAACAATGCCTTTTCGAGTTAGGTTCAAACGACGTAAGAAAATAAGTCCCAAGGCTACCCCGCTAATGATTAAGATTGTCGAGTAAAACATGGTTAAAATTTAAGCATTAAATTTTCTACGACCATTTTAGCATTTAAATTATGATCTAATTCAAATCGTGCTTGATTTAAGTACTCAACCATAGCAAAAAGTTGCTCAAAAGAGTAGTGGATTTGGTCTCCTTTGATCTTACGCAACATAAATCCTCGCACTACTTGGGCGAATAATTCAAAAAAAGCTTCGAGCATGGCTGGATCTTTGGCAATTTCATCCGAGTAAACCATTCGTTCAGTCATGGTTGAACGCTCTAAAAATTTAACAATTTGATGATAAATATCCTGATAAAAACGAAATTGTTCAGGGTCATTCAAGAACTTCATAGCGCGCCCGGGGCGCCCCATAGAAAAAGCCGCCATCATTTCTAGGGTTGATGAATCCAAATCCGAACGTCCTTGAATGTATTCCAAAATCGCTTTTTCCGGCATGACATGAAATGAAACAATTCGACATCGAGAAATAATCGTGTCCAACAATTGATGGCTGCGGGTACTGGTCATGATGAAAATCACTCCGGGAATCGGCTCTTCCAAGGTTTTGAGCAACGTATTGGCTGCTTCTTCTACAATGCGATCTAAATTTTGAATGAATACGATTTTATAACGCCCCGAATGGGTGGTTGAGAGATAGGTGAGCAACAAGCGAATCTGGTCGATTTTAAGGGAATCACCATCATCCAGGAGTTCAATGGTGTCAATATGTTGGCCTTTTTCAATCTGTCGACATGTGGGACAATCCCGACAAAAGTCATTATCACATTGAAGGATTTGAGAAAAAATGCGTGCCACCAATGTTTTGCCAATTTGATTGGGGCCATTGAATAAATAAGCATGACTCAACCGATCTTGGCTTAAATCTTGCTCAAGTTCGAGGAGAGGTTTTTCATGGAGTAGGACGGGCCACTTGTATTTCATGAGAATCGGTTAGTGCATTTTCCAGTGAGCATCTTGGCGAACCAGGCAATCGCGAGCTTTTTCAGGGTATTGCATGATTTCTTGAATCAAATATTCCATGCGAATCGTATTTTGAGAACCCTTCACAAGGATTACATCATCTTTTCGAATTTTATTTCTCAAAAATTCCCCGGCTGCCTTGGCACTGTCAAATTGATAAACAAAATCCTTTAATAGACCATGGGACAAAGCTTCATCCGCATAAAAACGGGCAGCCTCCCCTACCGTAATCAACATATCTGCGATTTGAGGCACGATCTTCCCAACATGACGGTGAGCCGCTTCCGAATGATCGCCCAGTTCATTCATGGACCCCAGTGCTGCGATCTTTCTTCCCGGAAGGCTCCGCAGAACCTCCAGGGCCGCCTCCATGGTGTCCGGAGAAGCATTGTAGGAACTATCAATAATGAGCGACCCTTCTACGCCCTCAATGCGATTCATACGCCCGGGAGGAAGGCGAAAGGCTTTGAGTCCTTCTAGGATTTTAGGCAATGTCATGCCCATCAAAAATCCAATGGCAATGGCAGGCAATACAACATAGATCTGATGTTCTCCCATGAGCTCCGGTAAATGAATGGGGTGTGATTTATCTTCATAAGCCAACGTAAATCTAAGTCCATCTCGTCCCGCCTCAACATGTTTGGCGCGCAAGTCCGCTTTGGAAGACATGCCAAATAGTAGAAAATGAGATCGCAAATGCGAGGTCAAGGGAGCGATTCGTTCATCGTCCGCATTCAAAATAGCCCATCCATCTGCTGGCAAGGCACGCACCAGTTTGGATTTTTCTTCAAGAATGGATTCCAAGTTAGGAAACTGTCCTTTTCCCAAATGCGCGGCTTTCACCGCCGTTAGAACGCCGATTTTAGGATGAACGTGCTCCAAAAGATAACCAATGTCTCCCGGCTTATCCGCCCCCATTTCCAATATCAATTCTTTATAAGGAGGTTCTTTGAGCATAAACGTACTCCAAGCGCCCTTAAGAAGAGACCAGCCCCATTTGAGTGGAGATGAATACCCTGATTCTTGCTCTAGGATTGCCAAATGCAATCCAAACTCCGTGTTGTAGCTTTTTTCATTACGATGAGTGGCGAGATGTTTCGACATCACCGCATAAATTGCTTCTTTGGTACTGGTTTTCCCCACAGAGCCGGTCACCCCAATGATTTCAGGATGGATTTTTGTGAGTCTCCAATGAGTGAGACGCTCCATAACAAACAGTACTATATGTTTGCCAATCATCTTTATTTCCCCCATAAAAATTTGATCAAATTTCAGGTCCGAATTATACTGAAAATAGTGAAATTTGGCCATAAGATCTTTAAGGACCCTCTGAAAATACAGCTCTTTAAACACATTCACTCATGACTTCCTTAAAGACGTTAAGAATAAAAATCACCGGACAAGTTCAGGGCATATTTTTTCGTGCAGATGCCAAAGATTTGGCAAATGACCTTGGATTAACAGGATGGGCACGCAATGAACCCGGGGATAACATCAGCCTCGTGGTGCAAGGTCCCCCGGAATTTGTGGATTGGTTTTTAAAATGGTGTCATCAAGGACCCGTGCATGCACGGGTTGATAAAGTAGAAGTCAGCGAAGACACAGGAGCTGAAATTTACGAAGGTTTTGAAATTCGTTATTAGGGCCTGTTCACACTACGGGTTTGACAATGGAAGCGAGTTGATTTTTTCCAGTTCAAGGACGACAACGAAAGAATACCCGGAGGGTATTTTGAGGAGGAGTTGACGACGAAATGGAGGAAATCAGCCGCTTCCCTACGGGCACACCTTGGGAACGTTCGTCTTTTTTGTTGTTCGTCGCTTCCGTAGCTTAAGCCACGCTACGCTCCTCACGCCTCAAATCCGAACATCCCCAAGGTGTGCCATTCCAAACTCCGTAGTGTGAACAGGCCCTA
>Ga0210006_1000989_pt1 | contig 20414 bp, 24 predicted proteins | sample CryGey02umfilter_2_FD_185452 | JGI IMG/M metagenome (GOLD analysis project Ga0210006, IMG submission 185452) | Groundwater microbial communities from aquifer in Utah, USA - Crystal Geyser 4/10/14 0.2 um filter (SPAdes) (version 3) | ecosystem: Environmental > Aquatic > Deep subsurface >... | reverse complement strand
AATCAAAAGTTCGTGAGGCTACTTGTATTCTTAAGTGAGGATTTTTTTTAAATCTACTCTTAGCTGTTGTGCTTAATTTTCCTCGAAATTCATCTGTTGTCATCTTAGAACCAGGGAAGCGGCTTTTATATTCAGCTGTGGTAATTTTATGGCTTCGAATGATGTGTGTAGCCAAAACAGTCAGCTCTCTTTGGCAAATCCTACACTTAAGTAAATGGTTTTTTTGATTATTCATAAAATGCTGCCCAGCATGGATTCGAACCATGATAAACGGATCCAAAGTCCGTTGTCCTGCCATTAGACGACCGGGCAAAGCAAGCTCTATTTTATCAAATCTTGACGTAAATTGATCTTGATATAATTTGATGCACAAAATAAACGATTCTATCCTATAATATCTTCATGATAAAAGAAGGTCAGCCAATTCCTGATTCGGTACGCGAGATAGTAAAATATCTAGGATTAGAAAACATTTCTGGGTTTGACGCTCCGACGTGTTATCGTGCTGAGCCAAACTGGGTCGCAAAATTACTTGATGCTCAATACGATGGTCATATCGACGTGCACTGTATCTCTGTTGGCATACGAGGAAATAGAGATTATGAAGCCAATACCATTGCGGTACAAAAAAAACCACCCTATGGAGAGCCCACATTTTTATGTACTACGGGCAACTTTGCTGGATTTCTGGCCTATCCTGTGTGTAGAACACCTAACCAATGCCTTACACAGAGCGAACTTGAAGAGGATGAGTTACCATGGGCTTTTTTAAGCAGGCCACTTTTGTCGCATACATCAGAAACTGATCCTGATGTCGATTTGAGTTTAAAAAAATATATTTCTCGTGGCGTGCTTCGTGTTGGTCGACCAATCGAACAAATCCTTCAAAGCCTCAACGTCCCGTTGGACGCAGATATATTTCGAGCAAATATCAAGGCTTTTACGCAACTTGAGGCTGCGTCTATGGTACAATATACCCTATGAAAGAAGGCATAGTACTCCTACTCGGTCGGCCAAATGTCGGCAAATCAACATTTGTGAATAATGTCATTGGCCAAAAAGTAGCGATAACCTCACCAAAACCGCAGACGACTCGCTTCCCGATTCAAGGACTCTATTCTGACGAACGAGGAAGAATCATCTTCACCGATACACCAGGAATCTTTGATAAAACGAAAGATTCGCTTGCGCGAAAAATCAATCGGACAACGCTTGAATCGGTAAACAAAGAGGTCGATGCAGTGCTTTATTTTATTGACCCCACCCGCAAACGAGATTTTGAAGAAGCGCGTGTCTTGGGAATTGCCCGCAAAATCAAAGCGCCAGTGATCCTTGTGGTGAATAAAAATGATAAAAAACAAACATACCTTCCCCAATACATGTTCCTTGAGGATGAATTTGAAGAAACATTCCATATTTCTGCTCTTAAAGGGAATGGATTTGAAGATCTCCTTGATCGGCTCTTTGAGATTCTTTCTGAAGAAAAAGAAGTGTCAATGGTTGATCCGGATCATGTATACCCGCTCCTCAATATGGATAGCAAGACATTTATTGCCGAACTAATCCGTGAAAAGGTATTTATTATGATGGGAGAGGAAATCCCCTACTCTACAACGGCCGTAGTGGATAAAATTATTGAGCGAAAGAATAATCTCATGTACATCAAGGCACGAATTCTCACCACAAACGATCGGCATAAGAAAATGCTGATTGGAGCGGCAGGTCGTAAGATTAAAGAGCTGGGAAGCTATGCACGAAAAGAAATTGCCCTTGCCATCAATAAGAAAGTCTTTCTCGATGTGACGGTCGAAGTCGACCCACACTGGCAGGAAGTCCTCTACTCCTAAACTACTCATACGAATATCAAAAATGAATTTTATTAGAATATAGCATTTCTTTTACCTCATATAACGAGCTTGACACAACATGAGCATTATTAAATTTTTTTATATCTAATCCTTTTGTTGGCACCGCAATAGATTTTATTCCTGCGCGATACGCTGCTTCAATTCCATGGGGTGAATCTTCGATCACAAGAGCATCTTCTGGATTGCATTTTGTACGCGCTAATACTTTCAAAAAAATATCTGGATGTGGTTTATTGCGCTTCACATCTTCTGATGTGATAATTTCCAAAAAATACTTCATTATGTCCAATCTATCCATTGCATTTTTGACATACTGTTTCTGACCTGAGCTTGCAACCACTTGAGTAATTCCTTGCTTTTTCAGATAGGTAAGGAGCTCTATTGCTCCAGACATGAGCTGTAATGAACGTTCAAGTTCGCCTGCTACAACTTTATCTCTCAATGCCACAAATTCATCGTACGTTTTGGTGATTGGAAAATCCTGAAAATAATGCGGAAGTGCTTCTTGCACAGGCATTCCTAAATATTTGCAGTAATACTCCCAAACCAACTCATAATTATTTTTTTTAAATAATTTTTTGAGACTCTGGTAAATAACTTTTTCCGTGTTAACAAGTAATCCATCAAAGTCAAAAATGACAAGTTTCATAAATAATTATGAATATTTTAATTGTTCGTGAATATGAAACATAGAATCAATTACTGTTTCTGTTTCTTCCATAACATGACCATATGTTGGTCTCTCAAAAAAATGTCTCGCATGTCCACGCAAAAATGTTTCGATATTATGGAGTGAATCTAGTGATTCTATTCTACCCAAGAACTGAGCAATAATTGAGATGACTTTTCCTTTCCCACCACACAAAATATAATAACCCATTTGAGCTAGATCTAAATCAGCTGAAACAGGACCTGAAATCTCAAGATCAAAATCAATATGCATCGGTCCATATTTCGGATCGACCAGGATATTTTTCGACCATCTATCTCCATACACAACACCTTTTTGATGTGCTTGTGACATATCAAGTAATAAATCATGAGCGACTTTCTCTGCGGATGCGACGTCTGCATGAGCCATAAATATATCCAGAGTCTCTGCATGCCCAAGAAATGGAAGGTCGATCGCCGACCGATTTATCCCAAAAGGAGGGATAACCCTCAGCCCTTCTTGAGCACAATATCTCATAAATGAATATTGCTCTTCAGGCGTTCTTCTTCGCACTCTTCCACCCATTTGTGTAAATCCAATATCATGATATTCATCGGATATTGAATTAAAGATGTGACGATTTGGAAATGAATGTCGCGTGAGCATTGCTAATCCACGTGGACCACTTCTACTTACCACGCTTTCATTTAACTGACCGATAAATTGAGTTTTTGGTATTTCAATTTGCATAGATTATTTTTTTTCATTTCCTTTTACTGACCAGATCCCTTCCCACATGCCAGGATCTGATGGAAGTACCAACTCAATTAATGATGGGCCATCATAACTTGCCGCCTTTGATAATGCTTTTTTCCACAGATGCTCAAAATTATCTTCAGTTGCTTTATCATATACAAGTCGTAAGCATTGTAGCCCTATCGCATCAGCAATACGTGAATAATTCATTTTTTTTGGATTTTGTAAAAAAGAGATCAGTCTTGCATCGGGCGTTTTTGGATATTGCGACATAAACTGCTTTATCAAAGATACACTCTTTCCATTGTTACAAACGATATATGTAATATTTATATTTTCCTGAACTGCTGATATGAAACCTTGAATGGCATTGGTGCATGACTGATCACCAAGCGTACAAAAAACGGTGTGATTTTTATTACACAATGCAAGTCCAGCAGAAAGCGAAACTCCTCCTCCAATAAAAGCACCATGATCTCCAAAAACTCGGAGATGTTCAGGAAGTTTTTCATACTGTTCAAAAAGCAACCCGCCGAACATCTGACTATCATCAACCAATACGGGATACGCAATGTTTCGTAATACGTGTGCAAGGCCACTTGATATATCATTTCTTAGTTTTTGATACTTTGGAGAAAGAGTGCTTTTGGTTGTGTTATCTTTAAGACTTTTTATAGTCCCGAAAGGTGATCCATTTTTTCTGGGTAGTTTTTTGATGAGTCTCATCATCGTGTCGACTACATTTCCTTCAATAAGTACATCGCTTCTTTTCAAATAGTTATTCTTTCTTGTCATTTCTGGATTTGAGGTAAGTGCAAGTTTTTTACCGTTTGGTAGTTTACCAATAATACGTTCATATGCATTGCGATCTTCGATCGTAATGAGAAGATCTGATCGCTCCATCATTTCTGTATGATTCTTATTTTCAACGTCATATGACCCAATAAAATTCGGGCTCTGTGACTTATGCAGACGCTGAAACATCATTGGTCCTCTTTTGTACCAAATTTGAAAAACTGGCGCATGTATTTTTGTTGCAAATTGTAATAATATTTTCTCAGCATTTGACACCTTGAAAAGAAAATCATCGATCAAAATGACGGGAAATAAACTGTTATTTACCAATCTTGCCGCTTTATCCAATACCTTTTCAACACTGAGAATCTGCTTTTTTTCCAACGCCAAGTTGTTCACCAAATCTTGAGGAACCCATTTCTTTTCTAATGCATCCTGCGGAATACCAAGAATTACTGGACCGTTGGGTACTGTTTTTGCACACATTATTGCCTCGAGGATAATACGTACATATTCCTGAGCATTTTTTACATCAACTTTTTTTATTTCAAAACTTTTCTTTGCAAAATTCCCAAGATTTTGTATTAAATCTCCTTCTCCATGCGGGGGAAGAAATGGCATGGATTGTGTGGAAGGCAAACCAACAATAAAGAGCGTGTTTATTTCATTTCTTTGTGCGTCGCTTATTGCGCCCATTGCATTCGTACTTCCGCGTGCTCCATGAAGAAGCGCTACAGATAGGAGCGGCTTGATAAGTGATCCACCCGCAGCCATAAACGCAGATTCCTTATCTCCACGCCCATTGATAAGCCGTATTCCTTTAGTATTTGTGAAGGCATTGCAAAGGACAAGTTCAGAAGTCCCCGGGTATGCAAAAACAAACCGCACCCCTTCTTTTTGAAATATTTTTGCAACTGCATCAGAACCGGTCAATAATTTATTCATAATATGGTGTTAATTTATAGGTAGATTTCTCCAGATGTACTCCTGCGTACCCTGTTGGCTCACCCTTAAATGAAATTACTTTACAGCCATCAATATGTATATGCTTCTTTGAGATACCAAAATCTCCTTGAGCTATATGTTTGAGAGCAAACTGCAAGGAGGGCCAATCACTTTCTCTTTTTTGGATGAGTTCATGTTCATAGGACTTTTGAATGGTAATTGGACACGATCCTGTATAGTCAACCCACGGACCTTGGCACAAAATCTCTCCCGTATCATGACCATCGCGAACCAAAAATGTCGTTGTTCTCGTCATTTTCTCACCAGCCTTCAATGCGTATAATACTGGATTTATCCCGACATACCGACGCACGTTCCGATCATTTACGATGTTCAAATCACCTGCATGCTGATTGATCATGCGTTCATGAAAGTAGGTGTACAAATCTCCATGTATCCATCGATGATAAGACAGGACAGCCAGATCAAAGCAAATGGTATTTTTTTCTTCAATTTTTCGAATCCGTTTTAAAATATCATTATGATACTGGATAGCACATTGTTGGTATCGTAAAATCTTTTCAGAATTCTTCTTATTTTCATTCCACAAACCGCATTTTTTTTCAAAATCGATAGCTATCACGGGGATTTGGTATTTATGAGCAATATCAATTGCAAAAATTCCCAATCGATCTGTCACGACGAGCCCTACCTTCAATAAATCTGGTCGCATAAGCGACAGATCAATAGATGCTTGCAAGTTTCCCCCACTTCCGCTTGCAAACACTATGACATTCATTGGTTTTCCCTTTTGGGGAATGTATAGCTTTTTGAATTGAATATGTCTCATACTAAGAAGATTCCGAGACGACTGAGTATTTCGTTTCAGCTACTTTAAATGTTTGAGACAGAAGCTTTCTTAATATCTCTACATCAGCTGTATTAATATTTAACGGAGGGTTTAAGGCAATTACGTTTGGAGCCATTCCGGTACTTGCTAAGATGAGACCATGCACTCCTTTGATGGGATTTTTTCGACCAATTGTAAGAGCTATATCCAATATATTTCCTGCGATATTTTCAGTAAGTAAAATTCTTCCTATTCCTCCAATACTATAGCCACTTTTAACAAGTGCAGAACTTTGAACAATTTTTTGAATAATGTCATGAAGCGAGCGCTCCAACTTTTTGATATCTTTTTCTTTTGTTTCCCATTTTTGATATCTATCAAGTACCACATCTGCAATAGCCAATGTTCCTGGATTGTTGATATATGTTGCTGAATGAGTACCGGGAGGGAATTTTGCCGACAACATATAGGGATCTCTTCCCCAGACACAACTTAATGGTGCAATGCCATTGGTAATTGCTTTTGACATCACCACAATATCAGGAGAAATAGTATAGTGTTGAAAACCAAACATTTTGCCTGTCCTATAAAATCCACAAAAAATTTCATCAACAACAATGAGAGCTCCTGCCTTGCGAAACATTTTTACTACAGTCTCCAAATATTTTTTATCCGGCATGACAATTCCTCCTGCATTGAGTATGGGTTCGATGATGAGCGCTGAAATATCTTGTTCTCCCGATCTGATAGCGAGTCCAGCTGTTTCTGTTGATAAAAGTCTTTCAACTTGTTTAATGGCAATCGCTCTTGCCTCATCAGTCGAAAGGCCGGGATAAGTTTGTTCAAAATCTGGATATGGTAGTCGAGCAATAGGAATACGCCAATCTCCCATAATTTTTCGATAGCGATGACTCGCGCTGAGCTGTGAAGTATATGCAGATCGACCATGATAACCCCCTTCAAAAACAACCAGTTGAGTTTTCTTAGTATTTGATCTAACAATTTTTATTGCAAGTTCCATCCCCTGAGCACCGCCCAGTTCAAATGCAATGCGTCCTTTTTTTTTCGTAATCTGAAGCATCATTTTTCCTATTTTTCCCGCAACTTTTTTCCTGATCTCAGTCTCGCAAAATGAAGGAATTGACGGGAGATTTTTTTGAATTTTACGCGCCTCTTCAAGAATGGAACTATCAAATCCAAGGCTTACCGTGCCATTTGCCGCTTCTGCATCAAAATATCGATACCCATCTGTATCCTCAAGATACACTCCTTTTGCTTTTACAAAAACCGGTATCGGATCATGTCGGTAGACAAAATCTCCATGTGCAAGGAATCCTTCTTGTTTCTTTTTTCTCATTAAATTGAACTGCGAAATTCTGGAGATAACATGCTTGCTGCTCCCTGATCTAATATGAAAGTTACCTGCGGATGATATCTTAAAAATGAGGCTGGTGCATCAGAACCAATTTCGCCTACTAATGTTCGATAAATCCCTTCTGCCTTATGTTCCCCTAAAGCGAGAAGAATTATTCTTTCTGCCTCAAGAATTGTTGCAACCCCTTGTGTGATTGCGCCAGCAGGCATATCGTTTGGATTAGCAAAATATGGAGCATTTGCATCACGAGTTTCTGGATCAAGAAGCATGTATCTGGTTCTTGAATCAAGTTGTGAACCCCTCTCATTAAAACCCATGTGGCACGTTCTCTTTGGTCCTATACCTAAAATTGCCAAATTAACCGGTCCAAATTCTTTAAATACTTGCTCAAAACGAGCTGCTTCCTCATCAGGATCTTCTGCCATTCCATTTGGTATTTCCCAATTTTGAGGGAGAATATTTATATAATCGATGATCTGTCTTCGCATAACAGCATCATAGCTTGCAGGATGTCTAGGATCTATTCGCCAATACTCATCCAAGTTTTTAATTCTTATTCTGCTCCAATCCAAACCAGCTTGAACAAGACGTTTATTCATTTCTACGGGAGAACTTCCTGTCGGATACGTGATGATTGAATCTGGTTTTGTCTCAATTTGTTCTTGCACTATTTGAGCTGCGTAACGACCAACTTCTTCTGGCGTGGGCAAAATAACGACATCAGGTCGATAAACATTAAGACGTTCTCCTTTGTGAAGTAATTCAGCATAAGGTGTGGCCGACATGGGAATATTATAACACTTCTTTTTGTAATTCCCAGTATATAAGGGCTTTACTCCTTTACCATTCCTTTTTTGCTATAATATGCCTTACTTGGTCCGACGTTCTTTGAAGTCGGACTCCGACCGAAGCGTCGGAGTGGCCGTAGCTTGAAATCTAGCTCCGATCATGAGATACGATATAATAAACGAATGTGTTATGTATATATATTACAGAGTTTAAAAACTAGTAGGTATTACATCGGAAGTACTCTTGATATTGATAAGAGATTAGAAAAACACAATAGTGGTTATGTAAAATCAACTAAAAATAGTGTGCCATGGAAATTAGAAATGAGTCAAAAATATAGTTCTATAACCGTTGCAAAGCAAATTAAATATAGATTGAAAAAACTTAAACGTAAAGATTATATTGAAAAGATAATTGATGATGGATATATAAAGATGAGGTGACATTGGTGGCCGTAGCTCAGTTGGTAGAGCACCTGCTTGTGGAGCAGGCTGTCGCGGGTTCGAATCCCGTCGGTCACCCCAAATCTATTGTGTAAATCATTCTTAAAACCGTTCAACATACCCACTTTTTTCAATAAAATCCAATTGTCGTAACACTCTTCCATTGACTTTTGGATCAAATTCAAATTCATCAAGTCGCTCTCTAAACACTGGAGGGAGAAATAAATCGGCCTCAAAAAAAACAATATTCCCCGCTGAGTCCACACACCAATCACTGAGATCATCCCATGGAGTTATGATGCCATATTCTTTCAGCTTGAGAGATAATTCACACATTCTTTTTCTATTTTCATCATGAAGTGTTCTATGATTTGTACAACCAAAACACCCGCAGGTGCTTAGCTTCTCACCATGTAACCCAATAGAGGCCTGTGATCCAAAATGATGATGTTCTTTTGGAACATCCAATTCTTTAAAATATATGCGGTGATTCGGCTGATATGATGGAATTCCTCCTTCGTCCAAATTCATTGATGAGCTCATCGTATCAACACCACACGATACAACTTCTGCAAAATGTTGAGGGAACGATGCATGACATATGTCATGAATGCAATAGAGAATTGCGTAGTTTAAAGGGTTTTCATGTCCTTCTGTACGGACTAATTGAGCATGTTGAATTCGAGCCTGAGGCTCATTTCCAGAAAGTCGATATACCCTGGCATTTTGACCCTGCGCGAGATATTCCATGAGGTAATTATACTATAGGATTATTTCCTTTCAATCTTTAACATAACAGTCCAAACTCTCGTCTTTGGTTTAAAATCACTTCCCTTGAATTGATGTACTATCTCAAACTCAAATCGCTTTTTATAATATCGTGAAAGCTCACCATCTTTTCTGATCCCTCCCAATCGATATGCAAAATCTTTTCGAAGAACTAAGTAACAATCTTCGGGAGGATTTGTTGCATCCAAAAGTTTTCTGACCAGTTTTCCTTGAATGGAGAAAGGTGGATTCGCAAACACTTTATACGGATAATTGGGCAGCTGGAAATGCATAAAATCCATCTGATGAAGGGTGAGATTTTGATTATCAAAATATTTTGAACGAAGCAACTTCGTGAGCGTTGGATCAATCTCAACTGCAATTACTTTCCGAGCAACATGAAGCAATTCTTCAGTGATATTTCCGGTTCCGGGTCCGATTTCAAGAATTGTATCATCTTTTCCAATAGAAGATCTCCGGATAAGCTTTTTAATAAGCGGCCGGTTTTTGAGAAATACCTGGGACAGTGCTCTCCGCCGCGTAAACATGGCGGAGAATGCAGTAGCAAATCATAACTGACGTTAGTATATCATACCCTATCAATAAACAGAAGTTAAAAATCAGAAGCCCTACCTTCGTAATATCGCACTTTCATATGCGTCATCATTTCCTTCTACTGTGAAAGAGCATATTTGATCAACCTCAAAACCAATTCTTCTATATTCAGTGAGAACATTGTTCATGGAGTATTCTTTTCTGGTATATCCGCCAATAAACATAGTATGAATATTGGGAAAGTGATTCCCCACAACGCGCGGAACACTCATATGAGCTCCATCATCGCCACCATAAATTCGATGAGGGCCTATGTTTGCAAATCCAACGGTTGCATTAGGAAGATGTCTCATTGTATCGAATTCGAACCCAAAATCACCATAAATCAAATTCGCTTCATCTGAAAATCTATTCATTCGTAGATTTTCATGAGCCATATTGAGTGCTCTTCGATCTAGCTCAATCAGTGTAACTTCCTGCGCTTTTCTTCTCTTTGCAATAAGCGACATAACTCCCGTTCCTGCACCAAAATCAAGCACATGTTCACCGGTGTATTCAACAGACTGTACAACACCCAACATTGTTATAAAATGCATAAACATCGATTTACCAACATGTTCATGAGAAAGATGTCGAAGCTGAACCGCATCAAATTGCGCGGCATTTCTCATTAGTGGTCCTGCAATAATCTCAGAACCTACGAGAATTCCTCCAATGACCGCTGCAGATTGAACAATTGCAGGAGATTGAAGATCTTTTTCTTGAAATTCATTGAAATCAGAAGCGCTCTTTATTCCCAATAAGACAGAAAGTTTTTTTCCATTTACCGTAAAATTAACACGAGGATCTTGAAATGTTCTATCCACTTCAAATCCTGATTGGAGGCACAATGCTTCAAAAGAAGATTGTGAATTGATATATTCTGCATTCATGGATCATATTATATATTATAGGCTAAATATTATCAATAATTTATCATTGTATATACTGATAGGTATGAACCCGCTTCTTCTTTTCATTCAAAATAAAATAAATCAGATTCCTCAAAAACAAGATCCTCGTTCTGACCCTGTCAGATACATGGGCACATCACACCCATTTCTTGGAGTATCAAATCCTGATAAACACAAAATATCTGCGGACTTCAAAAAACGATTTCCAGATATTTCTTTTGATGACCTAATGAAACTTCTTAATCAACTCAACGAAGGTCAAACATTTGAAGATAAAACCATTGGTCCAATGATTCTGATGAGATATAAAAAACTTCTCATGGAAATTCAGCCCAAACATATTGATCAGTGGCTTGAAAATCTGGAGGGATGGTGTGAGATTGATACGCTCTGCCAATCAACATTTCCTCCCGAATTATTTTTGAGTAACTGGACTGTATGGAAAAAAGCACTGATCAAATGGTCAGAAGAAAAATCAATTTCCAAATGGCGTGCAAGTTTGGTGCTCCTTTGTAAAGCAGTTGGAAATAGTAATGATCCACGACTGAAAGACCTGGCACTTGAAAACATAGACCATCTGAAGTCTGAAAAAGAGATCCTCATTACAAAAGCAATCTCGTGGCTGCTCCGAAATATGACCAAAAACTTCAAAAATGATGTGAAAGACTACCTTGAGAAAAATGAAGATTCACTTCCTAAAATTGCAGTGCGCGAAACGCGGAAAAAACTTGAGACGGGAAAGAAGACCTGAGTTGCTCATGGAACAAATGTCTTCCATATGAATTCAGCGCGTAGATTGCTAATTCCGTTTATACGAAAAAGCCATGCAAACTCATGTTGCCGAACTTCGCTGATATGGTATTTATGGAGCGCCATTGGTTGTAATGCTCCTTGAACTTTTGCTCGCAATCCAGATGTAAGCAACTCTACCCCATCATTCCATTCTTGTGGAGTTTCAGTATCAAGCTTCCAAAGAGAACGGAATGAAACAGTTCCTGGAATCAGTATTCCGTAGGGTCTCAATATCTGTATTGCCTCTGAAAGTTCACCTCTATACCATTCTGGCTGTTCTATTCTCACCATTTATGAATTAGCTCCCAATAATCTCTCAACACACTCCTCTTTTCCCAATATCTCCATAGATTCATTTAAAGGTGGCGTAATTTTTTTTCCAGAGATTGCGATTCTGATCGTCATAAAGAATTTGCCAAACGGTACTTCTTTTTCTTGTGCCACTTCTTGCATTTCCTCTCCGATCTGATCTGCGGTCCAAGATTCAACTTTTTTCAATCGAACGGCCACTGATGTAAGTAGTTCTTTCTGCTCTGATAAGTCTTTTTCGAAATTCTCAGGGCGTTCAAACAAGAATCCTGCAATATTCCAATATTCGCTTAGTTTTTTTATTCTTTCTTTTATAAGAGGAATCGATTGCTCAACAATTTTTTCATCAAGATGCTTATCCGTATAAAAGTTTAAGATTTGAATTTTGAATTTTGAATTTTGAATTTTCATAATGTACTGTCCATTCATCCATTCAAGTTTTTTGACATCAAATACTGGCCCCACCGCGCGCACTCGTTCCAAAGTAAACTCTTTGATAAACTCATCATGGTCAAAAATCTCTTTCTCTTCTGGATGCGACCAACCCATGAGTGCCAAGTAATTGAGTACTGCTTTAGGCAAAAATCCCTGCTCCAAATACCATGATGCCCATACCGGATTTTTCCGTTTTGAGAGTTTTGATTTGTCAGGATTTCGCAAAATGGGAAGATGGGCAAAAACAGGAAGCTCCCATCCAAATGCTTGGTAGAGCAAAATGTGTTTTGGCGTCGAAGAGATCCATTCCTCTGCACGAATAACGTGTGAGATTTTCATGAGATAATCATCGACAACGACCGCCATATGATAGGTGGGGAATCCATCAGATTTTATGAGCACTTGATCATCAAGATTATCGGTGTTGATTTTGATCTCACCACGAATCAGGTCGTCAAATACTACTTCAGTATTTTCTGAAATATTGAGGCGCACGACATATTCGATTCCTTTTTCAATTTCTTTTTTAACTTCATCTTGCCTTCCCAAACAATATTTGTCGTATTTAGGAACAATTTTTTGTACTTTCATTTCCTCTCGTACGTTTGTAAGCCTCTCCCGAGAGCAAATACAAAAATATGCTTTGTTTTTGGAGATTAATTCTTCTGCATATTTTTTGTAAATAGGAAGTCGCTCTGACTGACGATATGGTCCAAACTCTCCCCCAACCTCAACGCTTTCATCAGGCTTGATACCATATGCATTAAGGGTGGATAATATTTTCTGCTCTGCCCCTTCAACCAATCGTGTCCGATCAGTATCTTCTATGCGAACGATGAATTTACCATCATTTTTTTGGGCGAAAGCCCAGTTGATATATGCGGTATAAAGATTGCCGATATGAATATCGTCACCTGTTGGTGACGGAGCGATGCGGGTACGTATCATGAACGTTATTATACTATAAAATGCATTCCCGAAGCTCTCCTCAAATGTGCGAGCGAATATACCTTTTTCTGTCGACTTGGGATGCCCGAAGGGCGGGTACCCACCGTCGACCAAGAACAAAGGTATAGAGCGAGCATATCTCAAGAGATGGCAAGTATAATATTGGCATGATCAAAGAAATTGACTACACATTTTGCCCTCATTGTGGATCAAAATTTATAAAAATACCACCAAATCTACTTCAATGTACCCATTGCGATCTTCAATTTTACATAAACCCCAAACCCACAACCGCAATGTTATTGATAAATCCTCAGGATGAAATACTGTTTGTTGTACGGAAAAATGATCCCAAAAAAGGCATGCTTGATCTTCCGGGTGGATTTGTCGATATCAATGAAACGCTCGAGGAGGGCATGGTACGAGAGATTCAAGAAGAACTTGGTATCAGAATTTCTATAAATGCCCTCACCTACCTTGGATCAACAGTTGATGAATATTCATACGGAAATATTGATGGTCGAACAATCAATGCAATGTACCGCGCAGAGCTTTCGGCAAATGCATCTATTGTCCCCGCAGATGATGTCGAAGATTTTCTCTTTATTGCTCCCAATAATATTCCCTATGACAAACTAGCATTTCAAGGAATGAAGGATTTTTTAAAAAAATATTATCCGCGTGATTGATTTCGCTTCCACATTCTCCACATACCGTAGAGTGCAAATATTCCCGGAAGAACAATAATATTTGCATATTTATAAAACTCTTGAACATTTTCAGGAAGTTCAGGAAGCGGATATAAATTTACCGCGCGACTACTAATCCCACTTAAAGCACCATCTGAAGCATAGTCACCCAAAACATTAAGTATGAACTCTAGATTTTGAGATTCTCGAGAAAGATAGTTGCTGAGTATAAATCGTGAAGATCCGAGTACCATTATTTTTCCTGCATCCTTCTTGGTGCTTTCGACCGCAAGAGGAAATACTTTGAGCTCTTCTTGTCCAGGATCTTCAATCTTTTGCGGATCAAGAATGAATGTGCCTGTTTGCTCCCATGATTCTTTCCCAGAGTAAATAATTTCTCGTGGAGTATATCCATTCCTTTCTTTTGCCGTGACTGTTGATGCCCAGGGAAAAGTGACTCTACCCACTCCCGTAAAGTAGCTTGCTTCTGATGAGAAGTCACTGGTCCATATCCACAATGGATAGGGAACAAGAAGTGAAAATCCTCCGCCACCCAAGTTCACAAACTCTGATCGGCCGGATAGAATAAGATTTGGCCCCACAGAGACGCCGTACTTTTTGACCAAGTCAATAAGTCCCGCTTCACCTGCTCCCGTTGTCAAGGTATCTTCAAGAGTTATTCCATTGAGCATGAATATTACATTTCCTTTTGAAGCAAACTTTTCGATTTCCGCAAGTTCTTGCTTTGTAAAATCAGTACTTGGTGAATCAATGACGAGAAGGGTATTAACATCTGCATCAATGACAAATGATTCTTCTTCTGTATTTAATGCTTCTTGGTCAAATAATTGTGGTGTTGTAATAACCTGAACATTAAAAAGTCGTCCCGCTACTTGTTTGAAAATACCGAGAGCATCTTGTTGTGGATTAAAGCTATCTGGAATTCCCATCACCGCTACTTTTGGCAGCGACTCACGAGTCATCTGATAAATAGCTGAAGTCACGTTGTATTCAAGGTTTTCTACATCCAGTGATTGTGCCAATACACTTTGTTTATCATTGTATGAGATCCCAAGACCAAAGTATATTTCAGTCAATGAAACCTCACTTTGTGCTTGTTCTCGAATGGGAACCGGGGTGATTCCAAGTCCTTGTGCTTCTTCCGCTATGGTTACATCTTGATCAGGGTTAAACTCAACAATCGTTAATATGACATTTCCACTACTCCGCTCATATTCTCTGAGGATATCAACGACTTCGCGCTTCAGGGGTTGAAGCCGTGCCGGAAGATTGTTTGAAACATAGAACTTTATTTCAGCTGATGTTTTTAACTCTTTAACCATTTTTTTGGTTGAATCTGACAATGTATACGCTTTTCCTTTTGAAAGATCGAGTCGAAGCGAAACATAGGATAAAATCATATTGGAAACCAGAAATATCACAATTGAAGTTATGATAATCACATTTGATTTAAACCGATATAATCCAAGCATTTGAATTAAATTAATACGAGCAAATGATTTGGGAATACGAATTTTTTTGAAAAAGGTGATGATTGGTTTCATATTATGGTCGTTTTTCAAGATCAACAACGGTCAAAAAGAGAAATAACAGAGACATACTTACAAAATAAAAGAGTGATCGTATATCAAGAACTCCTTTTATGAAATTATCAACTTGGGTGAGTGGACTGAGATAATTAAATACTTCTTGCACGATTTGAGGGAGGGCGCTTGCGGCAAAATCGGTTGAAAAAATGATGAGAAAAAAGAGTGTTATTACTGATCCGAGAAACGCAACAATTTGATTTTTTGTCTTTACTGAATAAAACAATGATATGGCAATAAATCCTGACGCAAGAAGGAGTTGACCGAAGTATCCGACAAATACTTCGGGTAGATATATTCGCGCTCCGGCTTGCTGGGTAAGAGCGTACATTGATATTGGAAGACCTAAAGTAAGCACCAATCCAAGAGCAGTCATAGTAAGCGTTGCCAAAAACTTTGCAATGACTATTTGCATTTCAGAAATCGGCAAACTGAGTAAAAGCTCCAAGGTATTTGTTCGCCGTTCCTCTGCAAAAAGACGCATTGAAATAGCAGGAATAAAAATCATGAAAAGCCACGGCAAGATCTCAAAAAATGGGCGCATCGAAGCAGATCCATACACAAATATGTCTTTCACAAACATAAAGTTTGCAAATACCCCAAAGAGAACCAAGGTAATATACCCGAGTGGATTATTGAGATAAAATTGGATTTCTTTTTTAAATAATGCTTTCATATTAGGTTTTATTTCACTAATTTTTTGAATAGCTTTTCTACGCTTCCTTTTCGTGCTGGCTTTTTGCCATCATACACAATTTCTCCCCTGTTGATAATGATGAGGCGATTTGCAATGTCTTCAACTTCAGAAAGAATATGTGTTGAGAAAATAACCATCTTCTTTTTCGCCACTTTTTTGATCAGCGCTTTAATCTTGTCTTGCTCTAAAGGATCGAGGCCGGAAGTTGGCTCATCAAGAATCAATAGTGTCGGATCGCCCAATAGTGCAGCAGCAAGTCCCACTCGTTGTTTATATCCTCGAGAAAGCTCATCTATTTTTGACTCAGACTTATCATCAATACTGACTTGGGCAATTATTTCATCAATCTCTGATTGATTGCCGACAGTTTTCATTTGTGCGATAAAATCAAGATATTCTCGTACCTTCATCTCACCATACAATGGATTATTTCCTGGAAGATAGCCTATTTGTGGAAGTACATCAAGCCTGTGTTTGATGGGATCAACAGTTTGTACCGTGATCGATCCTGAAGTTGACTTGAGAAGTCCGAGAATCAGGCGCATTGTGGTCGTTTTTCCGGCTCCATTCGGTCCTAAAAATCCGATGATTTCACCTTTCTTTGCCTGAAAAGAGATATCGTTTACGGCATGAGTTTGGCCAAATTTTTTTATTATATGTATTAGAGAGATCATATGATTAGTATGTGCACTATCATTCGACTTATTCTTGACAACATCCACCATCTTGGCAACAACCATGCTCTTTCTTTTTATTATGTGTTCCGTCGCAGGTTGCATCAGCATTTTTTGAGCCGCCACAACTGCAAAGTGAAATGGTCTTTCCTGTATCAGTGTTTTCTAAAATATGAGGGGATTGAGTATCTCCGTGTTTCTTAATAATAAATGTGTCGGACATAGTTTAAATATTAAAATAATTAACGAGCACAAAGCATATTCATATTACATTACTGCGTATTGATGTCAAGCAGATCCGGTCTTTTTGTTTTTGTTTCTTCATATGATCTTTTCAATCGATATTTTCGAATCTGTTCATGATTTCCCGAAAGCAGTTCTTCTGGCGCCTTTTTCCCCTCAAATTCTTCTGGTCTCGTATACTGTGGATACTCAAGAAGTTGTACAAATTCAATATTACTCTTTCGGAGTCTTCCAAGAATTTCAGTTTCACCCACAACGTCGATCAGTTCATTGACAGAAATGTGATAAAAACTTTCCTCTTCAGTAGCAGAATTCTTTTTCAAAACACCCGGAAGAAGTCGCACAACTGAGTCAATAATCACCGCAGCAGGAATCTCACCACCCGTAAGAACATAATCCCCGATTGACATCTCTTCATCCACATACTCCATTACTCGTTCATCAACTCCTTCGTAGTGTCCTGCAATGATTACGATATGATCAAGCTGAGATAATTCTTTTGCTTTTTTTTGGACAAACTGATTTCCTTTTGCACTCGTAAGTATTACTTTTGAGCTTGAATCTTTGACTTTATTTATGGCCGCACCTAAAACATCAGCACGCATCACCATACCGGCTCCACCACCATACGGACGATCATCAACCGTGCCATATGAATCTAAAGCAAAATCACGGAGATTTACAACCTCAATTTCTACAAGTTTTTTTTCTTGAGCACGCTTGAGAATACTTTCATTAAAAAACCCTGAAATCATATCGGGAAATAGGGTAATCACAGAAATCTTCATGTTACAATTATACTAGTTGAAAGTGACAAACTGACCTATGATGCCAGGATTTGAATCATTTCCCAGTACTGGAGAAACCCCACAATATATTAATTTTATTATCATTGGAGCCGGAGCTTTTTTAACATATATTTCTCTCTCATCTCTTTTTAGTAATCATTTCTTACGAAAATTGATTAAATGGCAAAATGATGCTCAGGGAATTCATGTTGATATCACTGATCAGCAAATTATATTTGGTAAAATCAGTGCGTTTATAGGCACAATCGGCGGAATTATCTCTCTCATCATTGGATTTAATTCCATATGAAAACAGCAATTCTGCTTTGCATCCGCTTCTATCAAAAAACTTCATTTTTTCACAATCAATTATTTAAAACGTTATTTATGACCGATTCGGTCTGTCGTTTTGAACCAACCTGTTCGCGATATACCTATGCTGCGGTAGAAAAATACGGAAGCTTCACGGGATTATGGATTGGGTTACGGAGAATAATTCGCTGTCATCCGTGGAACAAGGGAGGTTATGATCCGGTAAAATAATTTTTAATATCCAATGAAGAAAACAAATGATCAATGGAAACAAGTACTTGACCCCGAAGTGTATCGCGTCACGCGAGAAAAAGGAACTGAATCTCCTTTTTCGGGAGAGCTTCTTCACAATAATAAAACAGGAGTGTACACCTGCTCAAACTGTAATGCAGAATTATTTCTTTCTAATGCAAAATTTGATTCTGGGTGTGGCTGGCCCAGTTTTTATCAACCAACAACTGCAAATTCAGTCGAATATCACAAAGATATTTCTCTCGGTATGAGCCGTACTGAAATCACCTGTAAAAACTGTGGGGCTCATCTTGGCCATGTATTCCCCGATGGTCCGCAGGATAAAACAGGAAAGCGCTATTGTGTCAATTCTCTATCTTTGCAGTTTACGGAGAATAAATAATGAATCAAACAAATCTCACCACTCTTGGAATGGGTTGTTTTTGGTGTTCTGAGGCGATATATCAGAGTCTTACTGGAATACATAAAATCACCTCGGGATTTACCGGTGGACACGTCAAAAACCCTTCATACGAAGAGGTGTGCCAAGGTACCACGGGCCATGCGGAAGTGATTCAAATCGAATTTGATCCAGAAAAAATATCATATGAAACGATTCTTTCCGTTTTTTGGAAACTTCATAATCCTACCCTTCTCAATCGTCAGGATTACGACGTTGGGACGGCATATCGATCAATCATTTTGTATCACTCATTAGAACAAAAGGCTACGGCAATACAATCACGAGATCAGGTGCAGAAACTGTTTGAAAATCCAATCGTGACAGAGATTGTCCCAATGACTGACTTTTATCCCGCAGAAAAACACCATCAAAACTTCTATCAAAAAAATGCCGATTCTTCCTACTGCAAAATTATCATCGATCCTAAGATTGAAAAGCTTAAAAAAATAAAAGAGACGCTTAAGTAAGAGGACTTGAATTTATAGAATCTTCTCTCTATAATATTAGCAGACACAGATATCAATTGCTAATTTGACGTATGCAAATGAACTATCAACCCCCTCAAGATGAGGGAAACCCACTGGAAAAATATACGATAAATTTCACTGAACTTGCAAAAAAAGGAAAGCTTGATCCGGTCATTGGTCGCGATCAAGAAATTCGTCGGGTGATCCAAATATTGTCTCGACGAACAAAAAATAATCCCGTTCTTCTGGGCGATCCTGGTGTGGGGAAAACGGCAATTATTGAAGGTCTTGCACAAAGAATAATTGATGGCGATGTCCCTGATACGGTAAAAAATAAAGAAGTACTCTCTCTTGATCTTGCGGGACTTCTTGCCGGCGCTGCATATCGTGGAGAGTTTGAACAACGGCTTAAAAATGTAATAAAAAAAATCACCGATTCTGAAGGAAAATACATCTTGTTTATCGATGAACTGCATACACTTGTTGGTGCAGGAAGCGCGCAAGGTGCAGTTGATGCCTCAAACATGCTCAAACCTGCGCTTGCACGGGGTGAACTTCGATCCATCGGCGCAACCACCATCAAAGAATATCGTCAATATATAGAAAAAGATCAGGCTCTTGAGCGCAGATTCCAACCAGTATATATTGAGGAACCGTCAAAAGAAGATGCACTCGCAATACTCCGTGGTATTAAAGAAAAATATGAAGTTCATCATGGGATTAAAATCAATGACGATGCGCTGATTGCTGCAGTAGATCTTTCGACACGGTATATTTCTGATCGTTACCTTCCAGATAAGGCAATCGACCTTATAGACGAGGCCGCAGCATCGGTCAAAATCGAAGTTGAATCCATGCCAACCAAGCTTGATGAAATCAAACGTCGCATCATGCAGCTTGACATAGAACTTGCGGCATTAAAGCGTGAAAAAGGACTTGAGCTTCGAAAAGATAAACTTGAAGAAGAGCGAAAAAAACTCCAAACAACATTTGATGATCTGCATAAAAAA
>Ga0210006_1000987_pt1 | contig 20431 bp, 22 predicted proteins | sample CryGey02umfilter_2_FD_185452 | JGI IMG/M metagenome (GOLD analysis project Ga0210006, IMG submission 185452) | Groundwater microbial communities from aquifer in Utah, USA - Crystal Geyser 4/10/14 0.2 um filter (SPAdes) (version 3) | ecosystem: Environmental > Aquatic > Deep subsurface >... | reverse complement strand
TTAAATAAATCTTTCTCTGTATCTTGTGCAATCTGCCTAAATAATCCCCATTTCTCCTCATTGGGATAACGTTTCTCTAAGATATCCATTCTGGTATTTAATGAAATTAATTGATCTTCAGAGGTTCTCCAATCAACATAATGGACAATCTTCTCTTCCCAAGACTCCTTTTCTTGTCCAGGATCACAACCATTTTTTATTGTTAAAGCCAGAAGCGGGTATTCCTCCTTAAAAAATTCGTACGCAATATCATTCTCAAACTTACCAGAATATTTTTCCCTTAATTCTTTCCAAATAGATATTTGTTCAGGAGTAACTACCTCGCCGCTAAAGGGCTTAAAATTTTCAATAACAACTGGTTTAAAAAGATCATGAATTAATGATAAACAACTAACTAATTGGACATTGACAGATATTCCATCTTGAATTAGTTTTTCTGCTAAAAATACTGAAACACTCTGCACCTTCAAACAATGCTTGAAAATATTGCTAGGTACTTTAAACTCTTCAAAGTACTGCAAGCATTCTTGTTCTGTCGGCAGATTCATTTGTCTCGTTGAGTTCATTTTATTATCCTCACAACGCCAGTATTAGCATCAACCTCAATTAAATCTCCATCATTAAAAATGTGAGTAGCAATTTTAGTTCCAATGATGCATGGCTTTTTCATTTCTCTAGAAACAATTGAAGCATGAGAAGTTATTCCTCCAACATCTGTTACGAAAGCTGCTGCCTTAACCATCGCAGGTAGATAATCAGGAGTTGACATTTTAGCTATAATTATATCGCCAACATCAACCTTATCACATTCCTTAGGACTCAAAACGACTTTGGCCTTACCAACAACCTTACCTAAATGTGCTATTTGACCCTTAACAATCTTTTCAACACAAAGATTATTTTTTTCTGAGATACTCTTCTTAGTAACTTTTGAAATTTCTAAACCGTCCTTTGTTAACTGTAATAAAAAATATTTTCTAGAACTCACCTCTACTTTATCAACAAACTTTCCAGACAAGACATCAATAACTTCACTAATTCGCATCTCCAATAGATTATTATAATTAATTATTTCGGAGAAATTATCTTTAACCATCGTCCTAAAAAGATAACACGCACGACACATTACTTCCCACGATTCTGTTCTTAAGCGGATTAACTGTTCTAAATAATAAACATATTTATTATCCAAATTATTATCAGAACCTTGTTTTCCTTCAGGAAGATTAATAGAATTATTAACCATCTCAATAACATCCCAAAGTGTCCAAGGACTACCTTTAAAGTAGATCATCCCCAAATATCCAAATTCATCAATAAAACTAATTAAGGCCTTCTTAAGCTCTAGATCTAAAGATCCCCCTTCTTTAAATAAGATTAATTTGGAATTAAATTTGACAGAAATATTTTTCAGTAAAGACATTGCTTTAGCAGTTTCAGTAGTATAAGAATTTAGTGATTCAAGTTTAACGCCGTGTTTTTCTAGATAGTTACTAAGACCATATTCAAAAATATGCAATGCAATAGCCTTCGTAACCATTATAGAATGTGTAAAGAACTCTTTAATTACCTCAGAGGTATCCTTTGCCAGCATTAATTCATTGGAAAATCTTTTAAGAAATAATTTATACTCAGAAAGATTGTTATCAAGTAATTTAATTAACTGATCATATTGCTCCAAAGTTAATAGGGTCTCTCTAATTTCTGTAACTTGTTTCTTGTTCCAACCAATATCTCCGGTGCGATGATCATAATACATCAAAGGATAATCAAAACTTAAACCAAAATCACTAAATCGTGCTCCATTAAGAATTCCTTGAAAAATTAGATCTTGAGTTAACAAATCAGAATTGTGACTAGCAGTAACTTCATACTCATCGAAATTAATCTCTGCCATCTTTAAAAATAAAAATTAAAAAAATAAATAAGTTAAAAACTTATCCTTTCTTTTCTTTGAAGTCAGCGTCAACTACCTTCTCGCCCTTCTTCTTGCTTTCAGTTTTCTCTTCCCCATCATTCTGAGGTTGTTCAGCTTGCCCTTTAGCAGCAGCATCTTGATACACTTTAGCACCAATCTCTTGGACAACTTTGTTAACTTCTTCAATCTTCTGGTTGATCTCAGTAGTATCGCCTTTAACTTTAGCTTCTTCTAACTCTTTGATCTTATCCTCAATCTTTTTCTTGGTAGCTGCATCAACCTTGTCCTTAAACTCATCCAAGACTTTTTTTGTTTGAAAGATAACAGATTCAGCATTGTTGTCTGCTTCAATCTTAGCTTTCTTTTGCTCATCTTCAGCAGCATACTTCTCTGCATCTTGACGCATCTTCTCAACTTCATCTTTACTCAAGCTGCTTGATCCAGTAAGTTTGATAGTCTGTTCTTTTCCAGTACCAAGATCCTTAGCTCCGACGTTAAGTATTCCGTTAGCATCAATATCAAAAGTGACTTCAACTTGAGGAACTCCCCTCGGAGCTGGTGGAATACCAACTAGATCAAATTGACCTAACAACTTGTTGTCGTTAAACATTGACCTTTCACCCTGTGCAACCCTAATAGTTACTGCAGTCTGATTATCAGCTGCGGTACTGAACACTTGGCTTTTCCTAGTTGGAATCGTACTGTTACGATCAATCAACTTAGTAAAAACTCCGCCAAGTGTTTCAATACCGAGTGATAGAGGTGTGACATCTAATAATAAAACATCTTTAACGTCTCCAGCCATAACTCCAGCTTGGATTGCTGCACCTACTGCTACTGCCTCGTCAGGATTAACTGATTTGTCTCCTTCCTTTCCGGTTAATCTCTTAACTAATTCTTGCACTGCAGGAGTTCTAGTAGAACCACCAACAAAAATAACTTTGTCAAGCTTGTCTAAACTCAAATTTGCGTCCTTAAGTGCGTTTCGAGTAGGTATTTCTAATCTCCGCAAGATGTCAGCAATTAATTCTTCAAATTTAGCCTTAGTCAACTCTTCTTTGATATGCTTTGGTCCATTTTGATCAGCAGTGATAAAAGGTAAACTGATCTCAACCTTAGCCTTAGTGGAAAGTTCAATCTTTGCTTTCTCTGATGCTTCCTTTAATCTTTGCACAGCTGTTGGATCATTGTTCAAATTAATCCCAGTTGACTTTTTAAAATTACTAATTAAATGGTTCATGATAATTTCATCAACATCATCTCCACCTAACATGTTATCGCCATTAGTAGCTTTAACTTCAAATACTCCATCTCCTAATTCAAGGATAGAAACATCAAAAGTTCCACCACCAAAGTCAAAAACTAAAATAGTGTGAGTCCTATCTTGTTTATCTAAACCATAAGCTAATGCTGCTGCAGTAGGTTCGTTGATTATCCTTAATACGTTTAAACCGGCAATCTCTCCTGCATGTTTTGTTGCTTGTCTTTGAGAATCATTAAAGTAAGCAGGTACAGTAATTACTGCATTCTTAACAGGCTGCCCAATGTAATCTTCTGCATCTTTCTTTAACTTTTGTAAAATCATTGCAGAGATCTGTTCAGGAGTGTATTCCTTACCATCAATCTCAACTTTCTCATTACTACCCATCTTTCTTTTAATAGAACGAATTGTATGAGAAGGATCAACAATAGCCTGATTCCTGGCAATCTGTCCGACGATAATTTCGCCATCTTTAATATGTACTACACTAGGTGTAGTTCTTGTTCCCTCAACATTAGAAATAATGCTTGGTTTTCCACCCTCTAATACAGCCATAGCTGAAAAGGTTGTACCTAAATCAATTCCAATTGTTGCTCCACTAAATTTTTTATCTGTCATTTTTTATTGACCTCCCTGATTATTATTTTCGTTTTTATTTTCGTTTTTATTTTCTTCTTTTACTTCTAGTTTCTTACCTGAAGATAATTTTACTTTAGCATGCCTTATTACTACGTTGTTCAAAGTAAAACCTTTTTGTAATTCCTCAACAACCACATTTTCTGGAAGCATGCTCTCCACTTTGATCAAAGCTTCATGAAGATAGGGATCAAATTTCTTTCCTTCAGATTCAATAGCCTTTACACCATTATCTTCAAGAATTGTAAAAAATTGAGAATATATTAACTCAATACCTTTAACCAACTCATTATTTTGTACATTATTACTACCAGACTTTATCGCCAATTCAAAATTATCAATCACTGGTAAAAGCTGTGAAATTATATTACGAGAAGCCATTAAGCGAATGTCCTCAACACGCTTTTCAGTTTGTTTACGATAATTTTCAAAATTAGCTTGTGTTCTTTTTAATAAGTCTGTCATCTCCATTAAAGGGTCTTGTTGTTTCTCAACATTTTCTTGAACTGGCTCAGTTTTAACTTGCTCTTGAGTCGGTTCAGTTGATTCAACCTTGTTTTCTTTTTTTAAACTCATTCTTTAAACAGGTCCTCCATTTTTAAGCACAGTTTTACCAACTGCTGTTGACTTAAGGTCAACTAAAACTAGCTAAGTTGCATGTAGTATATAAACCTTTCGCGAAATGCTTAAAAATAGCAAAAGAATTACACCATTGTTATGGCCAATCGCATTACAATTGTGAGAATTCGTAGAAAAGCGGCAGATAATGTCAATGAAGAGCTTCAATGGTTAGGAAATTCTTTAGGATTGTTCAACTTAAGAGATAAAGACAGCAGTTGTTTTCGAGTATTTATTACATTAGTCAAAAGATCTAAGAATAACAATCCCGTTACTTCGGATGAAGTAGCTGAAAGATTACACCTAAGCCGGGGAACGGTTGTTCATCACCTTACTAAATTGATGGATTCTGGAATTGTAATTAGAGAACAAGGCGGTTATCTATTAAGAGAGGCTAACCTACAAGAGATGATTAAAGATATGCATAGAGACATAGAAGGTATCTTTAACCAACTAAAAGAAGTTGCTAAAGAAATTGATGAGAGATTAAGTTAAATATAAGACACTACAACAAATTAAATCTTCAGACTTTCTTAATTAGAAACTGCCAAATACCGTTTCCAGCAGTAGATACTAACATTACTATAATTCCCGCAATGACCACCCCAATTATAGTTGCAAACAAAAAATCTCTTTTTCTAAAACCAAGTAAATAAGCAGCTAATGCACCAGTATAAACTCCGGAACCGGGAAGAGGAACACCAATAAAAACAGCTAATCCCAATATACCATACTTTTCAACATAAGGATGAACTTTTTTCTGTGTTTTCAAGACCATCTTTTGATAAATTCGATCAATAAATTTTATTTTTAAAAAGATGTGAATTATTTTGTCATAAAAAAAATAAACGATTGGCCCCAAAATAATGTTTACTAACACACAAATCGTAAAAACTGTCAACAATGAATAATTAGTAGCAAAAACCCCGTAAGGTATTGATGCTCTTAATTCTAAGAACGGAGCTAAAGTTAACAGAACCATCTGTAATAATGCACTCATCTTCCTAAAGAAAACTTGATCCCTTTTAAATCTTTATTCTATTGCTACAGAATGGACAACCAACTTTAATTAAACCAGAGAAAACAGGAGCAATAAAAGTTCTTTTACAACCCGGACATTCAAATGTTTTATTATTAATCTTTCTCACCCACATATACTGAATATACCATTTAAGAAAATAAACGATTTATAAATCTTGTGACATAAGAACAAAGAATAAAAATTTAAAAAAGTAAGAAAGTAAGAAAGAAAATTAATCAGAAGCAAGCTTCCAAATTGTTTTCATTCCTAAAATAATTGCTCCAGGTACAACAAAAACCACAATGTTGCTTAAGATTGATCTAAGATAAAGACCAACGCCAGGAATTAAACCAAGATTAACAATTCCTGCTAACATCAAAGCAATCGCTGCAGTTAAGAATGGAGTTGTTTCTTGTGCAGTCAAATTAAATAATCCCACTACAAACCCAAGAATTACCAACGTTGTAACTAAAACTTCAGGAGAGATTATATTTCTAAATAATCCAGCCACTATCGCTATCAATAATCCTACAAAAAATGTGTAATGAGCAACTCGATGTAATTCAATTCCACTTTTCCCAAAGGTAGTCCCAGTAGATGCTGCCTTACTTCCTCTTTTTTTTGCCATCAAAATCACCTCATAAATATATTCTCTTATAAAATAAATTTAGTATTTAAATCATTCGCTTTTATTAAGAGTTAAGTTTATAATAAAAAAAGACAATTTAATTACTATGGTAATAAAATTTTCCTTAGCAAAATGTAAAACACGGGCAGCCTTCTCCACAAAGTTATTGCAAAAAGGCAAGATTAATCTAAGTAAAATCAAAGTTAAGTTTAAAGTTTTATTAGAAACACCAATTTTGTTAGTGGTTGATTCCGAAGCAGGAGAAATTATTATACATTCTCATGGCGAACTTTTATTCAAAAATTGCAAAGATGTTGTTTTGATAGAAAAGACTGCTAAAACAATTTATGATATTGGTTTAAGTTAACCTTTTAATGATTAACCTTTTAAGAGTTAGACTTTTAATTTAAAGGAAATCTATTTTTAGAGTAACAATATTTTATAAATTGTTCTATATCAAGATTATTTTTGTAGAAATTGTACTAAAACAAAACGAGCTGAAGGTTATACCGACTTTTAGATAACAATCCTTTTAAATTAACTTTTACTACCCGCCCAGATGGGGGCAGGTAATTTTCTCAGAGCATTAGGTTTAGGGGCAGCGTTATTGTTTAGTGCACCGGAGGAAAGATCGCAGCAACAATGCACACAGGCTGAAACTTATACAGAACAAACGAACGATTTAGAAAGAATTGTTCGCGAGATAGTAGAAACATCTATTCAAATATCGTCCCTAGAGCAAAAAGTTACAGTCTTTACAGAAACAGGAACTTTACCAACTGTAACTTTCTTACAATTGGATAGAATTAAACCACAATACCAAAGTGTTGCTGCCAATCTAGTACGAATAAGGGCAGGAGATAGTTTTGGTAGTGGTTGTATCGTCAGCTACAACCAAATTCTTACTGCTCAACATGTTGCAGACGACCAAGAAAATAGATATGATGTCAGCCATAGTCCAAAAGGTCCTATGCAATTACAAGATGCTCAACTAGTAGTAGAGTCTAATGCCCTAGCTGATATTGCCATTATCAATTCTGAAAAAACCCTAAATTACACGCCAGGAGTTCAGTTTTATCAAGAAGTTGTTTATTCCGGTATGCCTATCGCTTTATTAGCCTATGATAAAGAAAAATTGGTTGTTCGAGAAGGACAAGTCATTAATGTTAGATTAAGAAATGGCCGACCGATAATAGAAACAAACGTCAAAGGCATCCACGGAAATAGCGGCGGGGTTTACGTGGATCAAGAACACGGAAGGATTGTGGGGATTCTTTCTAATATTAGAGAAGACATAGATTATTCCAACGGCCCTTTGATTCAAAACTTAAGATTTCAACCTCGAAATACTTCTGAATACGCCTTAAAGATAATGTTAAGAGATACTCGCCAGTATCTAGTTGATGCTTTTGTAAGAAAACATTATAAGAAAGCTGAACTCTCTTTAACTTCATTTTCTCCAGAGATGTGTTTAATTGATCCTTATTTACAAGAAAAATGAGCGCCCCAGGTCGGAATTGAACCGACGATCCATCGGTATCTTCCCTATTAAGGATAACAGCCGATTGCTCTAACCTCTAAGCCACTGGGGCAGGATTGTCAGGTATTTATCTACAAATACTATAAGCGCAAAATAAACAATTCATTTATAAAAGTTTCTGCACAATAAAGATTAGATGGAAATCAGCCAGGAAATAGAGATTGTAGATTTGGCCTTGTGGATTAAAAAAGAACAGATTTTAATAATTGGTGATCTCCATTTGGGATATGAAGAGTATATGCAAAAAAAAGGTATTTTTTTACCAAAATTTCAAATACAAGAGATTACAAAAAGGTTACAAAAAATAATCCAGAAAACAAAACCACAAATAATCATCATTAATGGCGATCTTAAACATGAGTTTGGAAAAGTTCTTTCACAAGAATGGGAAGATGTATTACAATTAATTGACTTCTTAACTAAGAATAGTAAAGAGATTATTTTAATAAAAGGAAACCATGACAAAATTCTTGGTCCAATTGCCTTAAAAAGAAATATCAAGGTACTAGAAAAATATGAAGTTGATAATATATTAATAGTTCATGGAGATAAAACTATACCCACAACAAAAAAAAGAGTGGTAATTGGACATGAACATCCAGCAATTGTTCTTAAAGATCATGGCAAGGTTGAAAAGTTTAAGTGTTTCTTAAAGGGTAAATATAAACAAAAGGAATTAATTGTAATGCCTAGTTTTAATCCGTTATTAGAAGGAACGGACATACTCAAAGAAAAATTATTAAGCCCATATCTTAAAGATGTTTCTAAATTCCAAGTTTTTGTTGTTGGAGAAGAGATCTTCAACTTTGGAACAGTAAGGGAATTAAGGCAATAAAAAAAGTAAAAAATAGTTAGTTTAAAACTAATTATTTTAGCCTTGCTTTCTTGTTATAATTGATCTGCTTTTTCTGATGGTAATCACAAAAAACAATTCCAGAAAGAGCTTTCTTATTACATCGAACGCAAATACCAGCATCTTTCTTTTCAGTATATGTACTACGTCTTTCCTTGTTTAAACGTTGCTGGTTTTCATAATAAAACTTTAAAAAACGATTAGGATACTTTTTCTCTTCTTTTCTCTTAAATTTACTTAACAACTTTTTTAACATAGCTCTCACCTCTGACATACTGAGCAGAAAGATGTTCCCCTTCCGCCTAGATTAATCTTTTCTAATGGATGTTTTTTTGGACAAAATTGTTTATTATACACCACTAGATACTTTTGATAATTTCCAGCACCATCAATATTAGAATAATTATCAACGGTAGAACCTTTTTGTTTTACCGCTGCCGTTAAGATTCTAACTACTTCTAAATGTAACTTCTTAACTTCTTCAAACTGAATTTCTCCAGCTTTGCGACAAGGATTTATCCCAGCAAAATAAAGTGCTTCTTGTGCATAAATGTTGCCTATTCCCGCAATTTGGCTCTGATCCAACAACACAGTTTTAATGTTAGATCGAGCTTTCTTACCCAAAATCTCATTAAATCGATTTAATGTAAACCCAGCTCCTAATGGTTCTACGCCAAGCTTATCCAACTCTTGCTTCAACCTATCCTTATCAACTAAGCGCATACTACCAAATTTACGAATAGAATTATGGGTTAAGAATGTGCCATCACTAAAATCAAATTTTCCCACCATAAACTTACGATATTCTTCGTTGGGTAAAATATTAACATAATAAAAATGGCCCGTCATTCTTAGATGGGTTAAAATGAATTTACCATCATTTAAATAAAAAATAATTGATTTTCCTCTTCTAAGCACATCCAAAATCTTAACTGGAAGAATTGCTTTTATATTGGGGTCAACCACCCCCATATCAAAAATCTCTGCAGAAACAATCGTTTTTCCTTTAACTTTAGTTCTTAACTGTCTAACAATTGTTTCCACTTCTGGTAATTCTGGCATTTAATAGATATTCCCCATAAAATATATAAAGCTTTTTAGATTAATCTCTTTATGGATAAAGAGGAAACTTTGCTTGATAAAAAAGTACCCTTCACTTTAAAGAATACCAGAAAAGCATTTTGGGTAGAATATATTTGTGTTTTCATTATCTTCAGTATATGGTTTTTCTCTAAAATAAAAATAATAATTTTAATGTCAACAATTGAATCTGTTCTTTTAGGATTAGTCTTAGTAATTATCCTCCTCATTGAATTATCTCGAGCTACGTTAAGATATGAGATTGGAGTAGAAAAATTAGAGATAATAAAGGGGATTATCAAACAAGATAAAAAAAACATTTATTATCATCCTTTGGGGTTTGTTCCAGACATTAATGTTAAACAAAGCAGAATTCAAAGAATTTTAGGTTATGGAACTATTTCAGTTACGGTTAGTGGTCAAAATTCCTTTGAGATTAGTGATGTTGATAAACCAGAAGAAGTTATGGCTGTTATTGAAAGACAAATTAAACTTAGTAAGCATCCTGAAAAGAAAAAGGAATAAACATCAATAAGCATTTTAGAAAAGCAAAAAGTTTATTAAATACTATTCTTTAAAGATTCAATATTAAAATAGAGGTGTAAATCATGTTCAATTCAAATACCCCCAATCATCACCATTTAAGATTTTATGTTGTAGTTATTACATTGGTAGTAGGAGCAATTTTTTTATTTTTATTTATCAATAACGATAAAGAAGGATTAAGCCTAACTAGTGCTTTTGTCGGAGCAGATGAGAAAGTTCAATTGGATACAGACACAACTGCCAATGAAGGGAGTGGTTTAGATTTTACGTTTTCTAAAGACAACACTCCAGAAACAGCAAAGACCGATACACAAAAGGTTGTTAAAAGAGTAAACAAAATAGATTTTACTCTTAAACTGGATAAAGTTCCTTATTTTGATACAAAAGCAGATGTGGAAGATCTTTCGATTAACTTTAATGATTTAAGTACTATTATCAAAATTAATAACGACAAATTAGAACTAAATAACCTAAATGATGTTAACTTAAGAATAATCGGGTTTAGTGGAGATTTTGGCATAGAACCAAAAGGTGCTTCCGTTGATGGAACAGCTAAACGCATTGAGGTTAATGATATAGCTTTATCTTCAAAAGGAGAGATTAAAATTTCTTTTGAAAACTTAGATTATAATAGTTTATCCCTCAGTCAACTTGATTTGGATGAATTGGTCTTACCACCAGGAGAGGGTTCTTTAGCGGTAGAAGAAAAACTAACTTATTTAGTTCAGAATGAAGAGATTGGTTTTTACAAATATTCTGGAAGTTTTACCCTTAACAATAAAGATGATACTCTCGTTGTTTTAGATGGAACAACTAATGGAATTAGTTTACAAGGAGAAGAACTAAACTTAAAATTAAATTAATTTTTTAGAATAATGTTTTATTTTTGTTTATTCTTGTTTTATTCTTATTTTACTTTATTTTAGTTTTGGAGATATAGTTGTTCTAATACTTCTCTTTGTTCATTAATTATCTTTTTACGACTTACTTTGAGAGATTTTGATCCTTCTAAATCTTTAGCGGACAATAATTTATATTTAACCACCCGTTCATAATGAGGAAGATAAGCATTTATCAACTGTAGATGTTTAACAACTTTTTTCTCATAATCTACATTAATATTGCCACTAACAAATAAAACCGCCACCAAATATGGTTTCTTATTACCATAAACAACCGCCTTAAAAATTCCAAATAATTCTTCCAACTTTTCTTCAATCGGCAAGGGATTAATATTCTTTCCTGTAGATAAAACAATTAGATCGTCCTTACGCTCATAGATAAAAAGATGCCCATAATGATCAACCTTACCCAAATCACCGGTATGTAACCATCCATGTTGTAAAACCTCTAATGTCTTAGTTTCGTCTTTAAAATAGCCAGACATAACATTCTCTCCCTTTACTAAGATTTCTCCATCTTTTGAAATCTTAATTTTATCAAATGGATTGCCAACAGAAAAAATCTTACTATGTCCGGGGGTGTTAACAGCTATTACAGGAGCTGCTTCAGTCATACCATAACCTTGATATAAAGGAATATTTGTGTGTTTAAAAAATATTTCCACATCTCTACTTAGATGAGCACCACCAACAATTAAACAACGAATCTGACCACCAAATTTTTGTTTGATCTTTTTTCCAACATAATTCAATAACCAATTATACGCAAAGGGTGGTCTCCGTTCTGTTAACTGCATCAACTTTTCTTCTAAACCTAAGAATGACAATTTTTGTAAAGAATTTTTACAAACTTTTTCTAATACAAAAGGAACAGATAAAAAAATTGTAGGTTTTACCTGAGATAAATAACCAATTGCTGCTTTTGGATCATTGGAAAAGTTAATTTCTGCTCCAGCAAGTATAGGGGTATAAACCTCTCCAGCAAGACCAAACATATGGTTTAAAGGAAGGTAAGATAAAAAGATATCACTTGGATTAATCTTAAACCCTTTACTTAAAGCAAAGGCCTCATAAATTAAATTTTTGTGTGTTAACATAACTCCTTTAGGAGCGCCAGTACTACCAGAGGTAAAGACAATACGAGCTAAATCATTTTCTGATACCCTCTCAACATTATCTATGCCTTTAAGACTACAAAAAGATGACCAGTTTAACGTTCCTTTTTCTTTTTCCTCACTAAACAGAACAGAATGAAGTTGCGTTTTTGTTTTTAATGATTGGAATACTCTAGCTAAAGCCATATCACCAAAAAATATAACTTTTGGATTAACCAAATTAACAATATATTCAATCTCATTAGGTGTAGATCGCCAGTAAAGTGGAACAGAAACGGCTCCAAGTTTCTGGATAGCTAAATCCACAATAACCCATTTTGGACAATTAAAAGAAAATATCGCACATCGATCTGTTTTTTTCACACCAATTCCAATAAGTATCTTAGCAACCTTTTCAACTTCATCTTTAAATTGAGTGTAGGTATATCTCTCCTCAGAATTAGCTAAATTAATTAATGCTAGTCCATTCTTTTTTTTATCAAAATTATAATCAATGAGTTCAGAAATATTTTGTAATTTATTTTGATTCATGTTATATCTAAGTGTCATAGTAAAGAAAGTACCTTTTTACAATCGCTTCTTGTTCCAATCGTTATTCGAATAAAGTTATCCAAAGGATAGATATGCTTCTTCGGGCGAACAACAATATTATTTTTTGATAACAGATTGTTAACTTTTTCTACATCTTCAACTTGAACTAAGATATAACTCGCGGGAGTATTAAAAACGGTATACCCTTTGTTTTTAAGACCATTAACTAATAATTCTCTATCTTGATTTATTTTAGCAACATTTTTTAAAAGATATTTCTGGTCTTTTAATGCCGCAATAGCAGCATCTTCACTAATTGTAGTAATGGGAAAATCTGGAATCAATTTATCCATCCATTTAATGTTTTTCTCATTAGAAATTAAATATCCCACCCTAAAATTAGCTAAACCATAGGCTTTAGAAAAAGTTCTAGTTACAACAATGTTACTAAATCCCTTCATTAGATTTATTGCTGATGGAAGATTAGTATATTCCAGATAAGCCTCATCAACAATTAAAATTACTTTTTTACTTTCTAAATATGCTGCAATTTCTTTCAATTGTTTAACAGAATAGGTTGTTCCAGTAGGATTATTTGGATTTACTAAATAAACTACTTTTGTTTTCTTGTTAACACTTTTTTTAAAATCATCAAAATTAAATCTAAATTGTTTATCAAGGAAAAAATTTTTAACTTTAATTCCTTCTGCTTCAGCAGAATAACGTAAGTAATCATAAGTTGGAGAAATCAATAAAACTTCTTGATCATGATTACAATAAGTTTTAGCAATTACTGCTAAAGCTTCACACGACCCATTAGTGATAAGAATATTTTCAAATCCAACTTTACCTTCATGAACCTTTTCAATCTCATTCTTTAATTCCAAATAATCTGGATCAGGATACCAATTAAGAGGATAACTTTTCAAAGCTTTCTTAACAGATTTAATTACTTTTGGTGAAGGAGGATACACCGATTCGTTATAGTCTAATTTAGCAACATATTTGTGATTAACATAACGAAAAACTTCTTGTCTTAACATGGTCCTAAAAGCTTCAGATGTTTTGTAAGGAACTAATCTCTCAATGTGCTTTGCTGGTTGAATTTCGAACTTACTCTTTTGATTAGTCTTATTCTTTTGATGATTAACTTCTGGTTTAGACATTTTTCTCCCACCTCTTTGACAAAAAACTCTGCGGTAACATCTTGGCAATCTCTTTCTTAAGAAGTATTACTTTTTGCTTAATTAACCTTTCTGTAGGTTTCTTCATTATTTTATTTAAAAATGGTCTTCCAAACTTTATTATTATTATTGTTGCCGGTCTGCGCAACATTTTATCTGGGGGCCAAACTTCTTCCGTGCCTTGAATAGAAACTGGAACAATTGGAACGCCCGTTGCTAAAGATAACTTTACGGCTCCTGGATAAAACTTTTTAAGTTGTTTATCTCTTTCAAAGTGTCCTTCAGGAAAGATTAACAAACTTAACCCAGAGTTCAATTGCTTTTCAGCAAGAAGCATCGCTTCTTTACGACTATGGCTATTAGGATATCTCTGATCCTCTTCTTTTGTTCTTCGCAAATCTACAAAAGACAACTTTTTCATCCAGAATGCGGCAAATGAGTTAAACTTGTCAAAAGGTTCAGTAATGGCAAAAATATCTTTCTTAACGAATTTCTTAACCACTATGCCATCAAGATGACTTAGTTGGTTTGGTGTAATAATACATTGACCAGAAGGAATATTTTCTAATCCCTCCACTTTTATTCTTAAAAAAAGTAATTTCAAAATTAAATTACATAATAACCTTGATAATCCTTGCCAAATTCTTTTAACTTTACTTTTCCTAACAAAAATTTGTAAGAAAAAACCTAACAAAGTAAAGATTAAAATTATCACAATCCCGATTGTAAATCCATAAATATTATATAAAATACTAAAGATCATGAGAAGATACAGGGTTTGGACTTATTAAGGGTTTTTAACTATTCTAGAGTAACGAAAGACTTTTATACTTTATTTTGACTTCCCTAATTAAATTGACTAGACAGACCCTTGATGAAGTTGTACTTACTGATCCAGCATTGCAAAAACGATATCGGCAATTTTTAGATCCAGCCAGGATAATGGCCCGCCATAATGAAGGAGCAGTTAGGGAAGAAGTAAATATGCAGCACAATATTTGGGCAGTATTAGTTAATGCCAAAATTCTAGCCATAGAAAGTGGTTTGCCATTAAGAAAATTTGCAGAAAAACCAGAAAACACTGCTTTAATCGAACAATATTCAGGATGGTATAAAACCCATGGTCCTCAAAGTATCATCGATATCTTAGCACTTCATACTCTTACAGATGTTCCTAATTGGCAAGATTATAATGATGAAGCAAGATATACGTCTTGGGAAAGGTCTTTGCATGTATTTCAGAGAGTAGATGAAATTTTTCGTGATTTAGGAGATGAAGATCCAAGACCAGTAGCCTATCGTATCGGATTAACAGCAATGCAGCACACTAATCTAGGCATCCATCATAATTTAGTTCGCCTAGCTCCGTTAAGTATGGTTTACAAAGGAGCTAAAAAAGAAGCTACTCGCTTTAATAACGTTACAGAATGGTTCGTTCGAGATCAACCATTGGGGGTAACTATTGAGATTGCTTACAATGAATTTCCAGAATCAGAATGGTACAAAATTGATGATGTTCCTGTTTTATTTGATCCACGCTTTGATTTTAATGGCCAGAGTTACACGGGAGGAATTTTAGATGGAGTTCCAACTATGTGGAAATTAAATCAATTACATTATGTTTTATTAGAGGATGCTGTTCAAAAAGCAATGAAAGGAGAAGAAGCGACGAGAGCTGATGGTCGACATTCAACCATTCTTAGAATGGATTACAAAAAACCAAAGACTAGTAAAGAACATCTTAAAAAAAGAGCATTTTGGGCAGTTTCCGCTGCTTTTTTAACAGGAGCAGGATTACACTTAGTAGGCACAGACTTGGCTGAACCAGCATTATACGCTGCTTCAGCAATTGCCGGGGCTAGTGGATGGTTTAGAATTGGGAGTAATCAAGCTTTAGAAAGAGCTCAAATAGAAAACCAACAAAGGATGGATGCAGCCAGAGAAGGACATGCTGCTTTAGAACAAGCATTGGACAAAGTAAGAGAAAGTGAAAGAGATTTAGCAGGAAAAGTAAAACAAAGAACTGCAGAAGTTCTTAACTTGTATGAAAGAACAAGACAACAAGCGGAAACAATCTTCCGCCTTTATGGAGAAATTGTTGGATTAAAAACTTCTTATGAAAGACATGATATTGTCAATCATCTCAGAGAAATTGATTCTGAATTACAAAAAATTACCGTCACTCAGTTTGCTACAAGCTTGTACGGTTTGTTAACAGGACAAAATAATATTGCCGGGGCTAGAGAATACTTAACACAAGTTAATGAAACATTTGAACTAGAACTTTCAATGGAAGAAGAAACAACTATTGAAGACATAAGAGAAAAAATTGGTGATGCAATGTTGTTCAGCGACGAATTATTAACTGAATATGCCAGACAACACCAAAGGTCGGTTTCAGGCTTAGGAGAGTCCATAGATACAACTGGAATAGAAGCGTTAGTTGCTCCAACAATAGAGAAAATTGCAGCTTATGCAAAAGTTAAGAAACACTCCGAATCAATTCATCATAATGTGGATAAAATTAAAGATATGCTTAAAGGAATTAACACAGAAGTTGATCTTGCAGCCACTATAACTGAATCATTAGAACAATTAAAAACTAGTTATCCATTATCATATACTATAGATGTTGAAGGAGATAGAAGTGAATATGCCCTGCAATCCATAAAAGATCTTTTTGTTGGTGCAGTTGTGGATTTAGCTAGAAATGCAATTAAACATGGAGATGCAAACAACATCTCGATTCGGTTAGGAAAATTTTCTACCCTAACACTATCAGAACAAGAAAGATATAAAAGAGAGATGCATATTCCGGCAAACATAAACATAGAATATTATTTAGCGATTACTGATGATGGAATTGGTATTGATCCACAAAAAGCTATGGAGATGACTGCATATGTTAATGATACAACACAACAAGGCCTAGTTAATTTCTCCAGTAGAGAAGATGGTAGTGGTGGAGAAGGAACTATAAATGTAAAGAGGTTTGGTTCTTTACAAAACGCCTATTCACATTTTGAAAGAGTGAGTTCAGAAGGAGGAACCAGAGCAACTATGTTTTTTACAAGTAAAACAATGTTTTGAGGATTAAAATGCGAATTGGTGGTTTAGAGGATACTGTAATTAGATTAGAAGAAAGATTTTCTGAGTGTAAAACTTTGATAGATTATAGACCAAGGATTCAAGTTGCAAGAGAATTAACAGATAAAGCAACTGAACTAAATCGGCGTAGAGAAAGATTTACCAGAACAACAAGGCACTTAGGAATATATTTCAAAGAATACATTGAAGGATTAAGGTCATGTTCACAAGATCAGCAATTGCAACCAGTTTTACAACAGATAGAAGCAGAATTAAGAAATCCTCACCTGTTTAAGTTAAATGGATCTGCTAATGTTAATGAATCTATTATGATGTGGCTTACAAATGTTGATCAATCAACAGAACAAAGATTAAGTATGGAAGTTGCAAGATTAGAACAACATTATCAACAAACTATTGGTGGAGTTTATGTGCGAGTAGTAGGGATTATACCTTATAATCTGATGATAAACAATTCTTAATTACGATTTTATTGATTAAAGAAAATTAAAAGATTAAGAAAATCAAAGATAGATAAAGAAAAGAAAAAACACTTATTTTCTATCTAATCCTTTCAACTGAACATACTTACCAGCAAAGAAATTACTCCTCACTACATCTTCAGTAATTGTCCTTCCAGCACAAGCTCTTCTTGTCTCACCAACCACATCTGTTAATTCTCTAGTTACACCTAAAGATGAATAAAATGCAGTTCTAGCATCTGCCAATGGATTAGCCGATTTTGGAAGATACAATACAACTGGAAGTTTTCCACTTTGTGTAGACCTTTCTAGCTGTACAGAAATTGGATCTTGGGCAACAAGATCGATGTTAGCCGATACAAATTCTAATCCAACTAAACGTGGATCATTAGCCATTGCATAAGCAAAAGTTGTTCCAGGTCTGGTGTAAGATCTACCAGCAGCCTCAAATTCTTTTGACAACCTATCCAGTTCTACCTGTTTAGCCCTAGCTACTTCAATAGTGGCTCCAGAAAATGAACTTCGAATAGCTCTCGCTTCTTTAAATAATCTTACTTGATCTTCACTAAAAACACCTTTGTCTCCCTGATCCATCCTGTAATCAACAAAAGCAAAAATAAGATGATTTGAAAATTTGGCCCCATTAACGACACCTTCTCTTTTCTTCAATTTTCCATCATCCCTAAAATATTGTGTTAACCTTACTTCTTTGTTAAATGCCAACGCATCCACTGCAGCAACAGCAGAAGGAAAAGCAACAACATCGCGACGACCTAACTCTACTCCCCTCGTTAAAGCCTGTGTTTCTAAAGTTTGGTAACCTTTCAATAGTACTCTAGATAAGGTTTCTCTTTGTTCCTGCATGTCCTCAATCACTACGTAAAGAACATCTTGAGTTGCATTTAATCTACTCCTTTGCATTTCTGCACCAGGAACAACGATCTCTAAATCCAATTCTGGTTGTTCTCCCCTAGTCAAACGACCATCTAAATCCAAATTATCAGGATCAAGGCGGTAAGTAGTTGGTTCCAAGGGAGGTAAAGTTCTTTTTTTATCATCATTTGTCATTTTGCATCACCATTAATTTCATTACTACTACATAGGTACATAACTGATTTATATATATTTATATTCTCTAACATAACCATGGAAGGAAATAAACACAATAATAACATTTATAATATTGAAAAATATGATTCTTTTATGTTAAAAAAATACAACGTTGATATTGCTCCAATTCGAGATATCACTGCCTTAGGAAGTATTACACTTTACGGGCTATTTTTATTATTGTTTTTATCAGTGCAAGAATACAAATTGGTCTTATTACTCATATTTGGTTTAGCTATAAGTTACATAATCTCTATATCAATCCGTTTAATTTATTTTAAAAACAGACCAAACAAACAAAAACATAACAATTGGATAGAACGCTTAGATGCATCTTCCTTTCCTAGTATTCATGCTTCCAGAATTGTTTTTGTAGCCATGGTTTTTATCTTTAAATTCAACTCTGTTTATACAACCTTATTTTGGATACTTGTCTCTTTGTTAGTAATGTACTCAAGATATCACTTAAAGAAACACGATTGGATTGATTTGTCTGCAGGTGCACTATTAGGAATTCTAACCTATTGGTTAAGCACCTTAATTTTTTAATAATCTTAATTGTTTTAATTACCCTAATTTAAACAATTTTGACAATCTTAACAAATTTCGTCCATTTAACAATTTTATTTTTTTGCATTTTCTAAACTTTCTTTGATAAAATTATGAATTACATGACTAACTTGATCTGCTTGATCCATAATAACTTTGTGTCCAGCATTTCTAAATAGATGATATTTAGCATTGTTATTCAACTTTTTAACTAGACGAACATATTTAGGAGGAATAACCTCATCTAATCTACCCGCAATGAGCAATATTGGAGAAGGAAAATTTTTCATAGTAAGATCTATTCGCTTATGATTTTTAAATACAAAGTTTTCTAGGTTATCCAAAGCTTTAACAACACTTCTGATAGGAGTGATATGTAACAGATGAGAAATAATCTTCAAATTTTCTTTCATACCTGTAAAAGACAAATCTATATCTTTTAGATGAAAAAAATGTTCCCTGGATGTTAGTTTGTGACTAGATACAAAACGTAAAAACTCAGTCATGTAAGTTCCCAAATTTAAAAGACGATTATGTTTAAACGGAAAAGTAGTAGAACTCTCAACTAGTACTAAAGAAACAGGCAACTTTTTTTTGTAACGCATACAATAATTTATCGCCACTCCTCCACCAAGACTATGACCCACTAAAGTAAACGGATCAATCTTTTCTTTATTTAAGATGTTATGTAAATCACGAGAAAATGAGTATAAACGATACTTACTCAAATCATCAGGTGCATCAGACAAACCATGGCCCCTCAGATCAAAAACTAAGGTAGAATATCCTCTTTTTTGAAAGTATTGTAATTCTTTCTTCCAAACTGTCCAGTTCCCACCAACGCCATGCAAAAAGACTAAAGTATGAGGATTTTTGTTTTTCTCAACACGATAATAGATCTTGGTACCATCAAACGAACTTAAATTTTTTTCTACCATTTAAACCATCAAAATAAAAATTCTTGGGACAAATCATAACATTTTTTTAATACATCTAAATGAATAATTTTATCTCTTACCGATTTTGTTTTAGCGGCAGAGGAATGAGTATTACTCTCTAACCAACCTTCAATAAGAGCAATCTCTTTTTTTAAGAAATCTGCTAAATGTTCCTTTGTTTCTATTTTATGCCCTTCAATATGATCTAATAAAGCTGTAAAATGAGGCTCGTCTTTGATAGAAGCCGGCACTTTTTGTAAAAGTTCTTTCTTTAAAGACATCTTCTTCACCATTCTAGTTAATAACATCAAAGTTAATAAAAGTTACGTATTTAGACAGTGTTTCCAAATAATCAATAAGTACTAAACCAAATATTGATTTTAATTAAACTCCACCAATTGAATTTTCCAAACCCAGCCATCTGTGCTGGTG